>Ga0209573_1000758_pt1 | contig 59962 bp, 39 predicted proteins | sample TNRBio252014_DNA_FD_185870 | JGI IMG/M metagenome (GOLD analysis project Ga0209573, IMG submission 185870) | Wastewater treatment Type I Accumulibacter community from EBPR Bioreactor in Madison, WI, USA - TNR Reactor_6/25/2014_ DNA (SPAdes)... | ecosystem: Engineered > Bioreactor > EBPR >...
GAACGACCTCAACGCCGGCTCCAGGCGGAATCGTGCCCCGTTTCGTCCCTCGCTACCGGCCGAAGGTCGGTGCGTAACTACACTCTGCTGGCCTGTTCGCGGTTCACCACAGCCGGTCCGCGCAAACGGGAGGACCTGTCCTTCTGGGAGTCCGACCACAGTCGCTCTCGTAGAGTGTAGAGTGTAGACCAGACCCCGTTAGGGCGAGACCCCGTTAGGGCGGACCCCGTTAGGGCGGGGGCGCTCCGGGCGGCCGAGCCCCGGGGGTGGGTCCTGCGAGCCGACTCGAGCACGGCCGGGGACCCGCTGGCGCGCGCCGCGAAGCGCTCGGGGGAAAGCGAGCGCTGTTTGAGCGAGCCGAAGGCGAGCGAGTTCGCGAGCGACCCGAGCGCAGAGCGCCGCACGCCCTGCGGGTCGGCCGCGCGCAGCCCGAGGCGAGCTGGACCCACTCCCGGGGTGAGGCTCCCTTCTCTGGTGCCCTGGTGCCCTGGTGCTCCGGTGCTCTTGTGCTCTGGTGCACCGATGCCCGGGTCTGGTCTGGTCCCGGGATCCTCGGTTGGGTTCCCGGAGGCCTTCCCCTATTCCTGCTTCTTCGTTCCCAGGATGACGAGGACGATCAGGAGGAGGAGGACGATCAGGCCGATGACGATGGTCGTCGTCTGGGAGGTGCCGGCGGGGACTTCCGGGGACGGGGCGGGCGCGGCGGCGTGCTCGGAGGCGGCCTCAGGGGAAGGAACCGGAGCGGCGGCCTCGGTCGTTGCCGGAGCAGCGCCGGTGGCGGGTGCGGGCGCGGCTTCCGTCGTGGCCGGAGCCGGGGCGGTGGCGGGGGTCTGGGCGAGAGCGCAAGGGGCCGCGATGAGGACCAGGGCGGCCAGGAGCGCGGCGAGGGGGCGGAGGGTCATCGGGTCTCCTTTCCTTCCAGCGTCGCGCACGCTAGCAGGAGGCCGGGAAATCGGGAAGGGTCAAGCCTCTGGGCACTTGCCGCAGAGCATCTGGATTTCGCCCGCGAGCGCCTCGGCCTCCAGGAGCAGGTTGTCGGCCTCCGGGCCGGGAACGAACAGCCTCAGTTCCGGGGAAAGGAGCAGCAGCCGGAGCTCGGCGACCCGGGTAGCGGCGGCGGCGAGCCTCTCCCGGCAGTCGCCGGCACCTGTCTCCAGAAAGGCATCTGCGACGAGCGAGGGGACGGCGAGGGCGGCGCGCCGCAGGCGCTGCCCGGAGTCGCCGGAGAGGCCTTCAGACCCCTCGAGCGCGATGCACACCTCGTGGGCGAGGCCGAGGGCCTTCCGCCAGGCGGGGGTCTCGCGCACATCCATCGTCTGAAGCATATACGGACGAAGGGGGGCCGGCGTTCCGAGCGCCGGTTCCTCTTCTCGCTGCCCCGGCCCCCTGCTACGCTCCTCGGTCGGACCGGATGCGACCCGGCGGGGGCCGGAATCTTCGAGAGCAGGGGGAGAAGCATGCGACGAAAGGTCACCGTCATCGGGGCAGGGAACGTCGGGGCGACGGCCGCCCAGAGGATCGTCGAGAAAGAGCTCGCGGACGTCGTTCTCGTCGACGTCGTCGACGGAATTCCCCAGGGCAAGGGCCTCGACATGTACCAGTCTGGCGCCGTCGAAGGCTTCGACATGAAGATCGTCGGCTCCAACGGTTTCGAGGAAACCGAGGGCTCCGACCTCTGCATCATGACGGCCGGTCTCGCCCGCAAGCCGGGCATGTCGCGGGACGACCTCCTGAAGAAGAACGAGGAGATCGTGGCCGACTGCATCGCGAAGGTGACGCGCTACTCGCGAGACCTGACGATCGTCGTCGTCACGAATCCCCTCGACGCGATGTGCGAGGTCGCCCGCCGCGTCTCGAAGCTCCCGAAGAACAGGGTCGTCGGCATGGCCGGCATCCTCGACGCCGCACGGATGCGCGCCTTCATCGCGATGGAAATGAACGTCTCGATGGCGAACATCCACGCGACGGTCCTCGGCGGACACGGGGATACGATGGTTCCGCTCCCGCGGTACTCCACGGTCGCCGGCGTCCCGATCACCGAGCTTCTCTCTCCCGAGAAGGTCGAGGCGATCGTGAAGCGGACGGCGGGCGGGGGCCTCGAGATCGTCAACTTCCTGAAGACCGGTTCGGCCTACTACGCCCCGTCGGCCGCAGCCGTCGAGATGGCCGACGCCATCTTCAACGACAAGAAGAAGATCCTCCCCTGCGCCGCCTACCTCGAGGGGGAATACGGGATCCACGGCCTCTACGTCGGCGTTCCCGTCGTCCTGGGCAAGGACGGCGTCGAGAAGATCATCGAGCTGAAGCTGACGGAGGAGGAGCTCGCCGCCCTGAAGAGGTCGGCCGAGTCCGTCGCCGAGCTCTTCGGGAAGCTGACCTGCTGAACGCCAGATGAGCGCGATTCCGATGGCCTCCGAAAGACCGGTGCTCGGCTCGATCGCCCTGAAAGCGGTGATGGCCCTGACCGGCCTCGTTCTCTACGGCTTCGTCTTCGTCCACATGGTCGGGAATCTCCAACTCTACCAGGGGCCGGAGAAGATCAACGCCTACGCGGCGTTCCTGAAGTCGGTTCCGGCGGTCCTCTGGGGCTTCCGCGCCGTCCTGCTGGGCGCGGTCGGCCTCCACGCCGTGTCCGCCTTCGTTCTCTGGCGGCGCAACCGGGCGGCGCGCCCCATCGGCTACGCCGGCCAGGATTTCCAGGCTGCGACGATCACCTCGCGGACGATGTACTGGACCGGGCCGATGCTCGGCCTCTTCATCGTCTATCACCTCCTCCACCTGACGGTCGGCTCGGTCCACCCGAGCTTCAGCCACACCGACGTCTACACGAACCTCGTCGTCGCCTTCTCGAACCCGGCCGTCTCGATCTTCTACATCCTGGCCATGGTCGCCCTCGGCTTCCACCTCTTCCACGGCGCCTTGAGCCTCTTCCAGACCCTCGGGCTCAAGACTCCGAAGTACGAGAAGCCGCTCAAGGTGGTCCTGATGGCCGTCTCCACCGTGATCGTCGTCGTGAACATCTCCTTCCCGATCGCGGTCCTGGCCGGGCTCGTCCGCCCGGTGGCGAGCTAGGAGGTCGCGGAATGGAACTCGACGGCAAGTGCCCCACCGGCCCCATGGAGTCGCGCTGGACGCGACACAAGGCCGCCATCAAGCTCATCAACCCGGCCAACAAGCGGAAGTACAAGCTCATCATGGTCGGGTCGGGCCTCGCGGGCGCCTCGGGCGCGGCGAGCCTCGCCGAGCTCGGCTACGAGGTCTCCTGCTTCTGCTACCAGGACAGCCCGCGCCGCGCCCACTCCATCTCCGCCCAGGGCGGCATCAACGCGGCCAAGAACTACCAGAACGATGGCGACAGCGTCTACCGCCTCTTCTACGACACGGTGAAGGGGGGCGACTTCCGGGCCCGCGAGTCGAACGTCCACCGCCTCGCCGAGGTGAGCAACGACATCATCAACCAGTGCGTCGCGCAGGGCGTTCCGTTCGGGCGCGAGTACGGCGGCACCCTCGGGAACCGCTCGTTCGGCGGCGCGCAGGTCTCGCGGACGTTCTACGCGCGGGGGCAGACGGGGCAGCAGCTCCTCATCGGCGCCTACCAGGCGCTCGAGCGGCAGATCGGCCTCGGCAAGGTGAAGATGCACCCCCGGACCGAGATGCTCGACCTCATCGTCGTCGACGGGGTCGCGCGCGGCATCGTCGTCCGCGACATGGTCACCGGCAAGGTCTCGAGCCACTTCGCCGACGCGGTGATGCTCGCGACCGGCGGCTACGGCAACGGCTACTTCCTCTCCACGAACGCCAAGGGCTGCAACGCGACCGCCATCTGGCGCGCCCACCGGCGCGGCGCCTACTTCGCGAACCCCTGCTACACGCAGATCCACCCCACCTGCATCCCGGTCCACGGCGACAACCAGAGCAAGCTGACGCTCATGTCCGAGTCGCTCCGCAACGACGGCCGGATCTGGGTGCCGCTGAAGAAGGGCGAGACCCGCAAGGCGGCAGACATCCCCGAGGCCGAGCGCGACTACTACCTCGAGAGGAAGTACCCCAGCTTCGGCAACCTCGCCCCCCGCGACATCTCCTCGCGCGCCGCCAAGCAGGTCTGCGACGAAGGGCGCGGCGTGGGCCCGGGCGGCCAGGGCGTCTACCTCGACTTCGCGGAGTCGATCGGCCGGCTCGGCGAGAGCGTCATCCGCGAACGGTACGGAAACCTCTTCGAGATGTACGAGAGGATCACCGACGAGAACCCGTACAAGGTTCCGATGCGGATCTACCCGGCCGTCCACTACACGATGGGCGGCCTCTGGGTCGACTACAACCTCATGTCCAACATTCCGGGGCTCTTCGTCCTCGGCGAGGCGAACTTCTCCGACCACGGCGCGAACCGTCTCGGGGCCTCGGCCCTCATGCAGGGTCTCGCCGACGGCTACTTCGTCATTCCCTACACGATCGGTAACTACCTCGCACAGGGCAGGCTCGCGAAGGTCGACGGAACGCACCCGGCCGTGAAGGCGGCCGAGGCGGACGTCACCGAGCGGACGAAGAAGCTCCTCTCCATCAAGGGAAAGCGGACCGTCGACTCGCTCCACAAGCAGCTCGGGCTCCTGATGTGGGAGAACTGCGGCATGGGCCGCACCCGGGAGCGCCTCGAGCTGGGGATCGCGAGAATTCCGGAGCTTCGCGAGGAGTTCTGGAAGAACGTCTTCGTCCCGGGCAGCGGCGAGGACCTGAACGTCGCCCTCGAGAAGGCGGGGCGGCTCGCCGACTTCTTCGAGCTCGACGAGCTCATCTGCCGCGACGCTCTCGCCCGCGAGGAGTCGTGCGGCGGCCACTTCCGCGAGGAGTACCAGACGCCGGACGGCGAGGCGCTCCGCAACGACGAGAAGTTCGCCCACGTCGCGGCCTGGGAGTGGAAGGGGGAGGGTAGGGCGCCCGAGCGCCACACGGAGGCGCTCACGTTCGAGTCCGTCCACCTCGCCACGAGGAGTTACAAGTAATGAGCGGCGACAAGGACATCAACATCAAGGTCCGCATCTGGCGGCAGAAGGGGCCTTCCGACAAGGGCGGCCTCGTCACCTACGACGTTCCGGGCGTCAGCACCGGCTCCTCGTTCCTCGAGATGCTCGACCTCGTCAGCGAGCGCCTCATGGAGAAGGGCGAGGAGCCGGTCGCCCTCGACCACGACTGCCGCGAGGGGATCTGCGGCGCCTGCTCGCTCGTCATCAACGGCGTCCCGCACGGGCCGCGCTCGGCGACGACGACCTGCCAGCTCCACATGAGGAGCTTCAAGGATGGCCAGACGATCACCGTCGAGCCGTTCCGGGCGAAGGCGTTCCCCGTCATCAAGGACCTCGTCGTCGACCGGTCGGCCTACGACCGGATCATCGCGGCCGGCGGCTTCGTCTCGGTGAACACCGGCGTCGGGGTCGACGCGAACGCGATCCCCGTCCGGAAGGAGGACGCCGAGCTCGCGATGGACGCGGCGGCGTGCATCGGCTGCGGCGCCTGCGCCGCCGCCTGCCCGAACGCGTCGGCCATGCTCTTCGTCGGGGCGAAGGTCTCGCACCTCGGTCTCCTGCCGCAGGGACAGCCCGAGAGGCAGGACCGCGTCCTCAAGATGGTGGCGCAGATGGACGCCGAGGGCTTCGGCGGCTGCACGAACATGGGCGAGTGCGAGGCCGCCTGCCCGAAGGAGATCAAGCTCGAGGTCATCGCACGGATGAACCGCGACTACCTCGGCGCCACGCTCACGAAGCGGCCCAGGGGGGCCGAGAAGGGCGGAGGGGCCTGAGCGAAGGGAGGGGCGCCCCGGGGCGCCCCGCGACCCTGAAGCGGACGATCTGCGCGGCCGGGGGAGACCCCGGCCGCGCTCTTTCGGGGCGGCGGTGCGAGACTTCGCGCATGTCCGACACTCCCGACGCGAACGACCCCTACTCCCGGCTGTCCTATCGCCGGCTCATCGCCTGGCCCGCACGGATCCAGCGCGAGGCGCCGTTCCTCAGGGAGGTCCTCGGCGGCGCTCCTTCGAGGCGCATCCTAGACCTCGGCTGCGGGACGGGGGAACACGCCCGGTTCCTCTCGGAGGAGGGGTTCGAGGTGACGGGCGTCGACGCCTCCGAGGCACAGCTCGCACAGGCGCGCGAGGCGGGGCCGGGACCGGCATTCGTGAAGGGGGGCCTCGCGGAGCTGGCCGCGGCCGTGACGGGCCCCTTCGGCGGGGCGATCGCTCTCGGCAACGGCCTGCCGCACCTCTTCCCGGTGGAGATGGTGCGGTTCCTCGCGGACCTCGCAGGCCTCCTCCTTCCGGGCTCCCCGGTCCTCCTTCAGATCCTCAACTACGACCGGATCCTCGACCAGCGCGTCACGAGCCTCCCGCTCAACGTCCGCGAGGACGACGCCGAGCGGGTCGTCTTCCTGCGCCTCATGGACCCGCGCCCCGACGGGACCGTCCTCTTCAACCCGACGACGCTCCGCTGGCGCCCCGGCGAGGAGCCTCCCGTCGAGGTCGTCGCGGGGAAGAACGTCGTCCTGAAGGGGTGGCGCCGCCTGGAGCTGGAGACCGCGCTCGCCGCGGCCGGCTTCCGCGTCGAGGAGGTCTTCGGCGGGATGAAGCGCGAATCGTGGGATGCTGCCACGTCGTCCGACACGGTCGTCCTGGCGCGGAGGTAGCTGTGCCCCAATCCGTCGATCTCGCCGCCCTCTTCCCCCGCCTCGAGGACATACCCGTTCCGCATCGCCTGCCGACGCTCGTCGTCCAGGACGAGTACCTCTGTGGCGGCGAGCTGCGCCGCTGGACGGGTCCGTTCAACGAGGTCGTCTCCCCCGTCTGCGAGCCGGACGAAGGGGGCGCGCCCCCCTCGCCCCGCGTGATCGGCCGGACCCCGTCGCTCGGCGCCGACGAAGCGCTCGAGGTTCTCGAGGCGGCCGTGAAGGCGTGGGACCTCGGGCGCGGCGCCTGGCCCACGATGCCGGTGGACGCGCGGATCCGCTGCGTGGAGGAGTTCGCGCGCCGGATGGAGGAGCGGCGTGAGGAGATCGTCCGCCTCCTGATGTGGGAGATCGGCAAGAGCCTCCCCGACGCCGGCAGGGAGTTCGACCGGACCGTCGACTACATCCGCGACACGATCGGGGCGCTGAAGGAGCTCGACCGGGCCTCGTCGCGCTTCACGATCGAGCAGGGGATCGCGGCCCAGGTTCGCCGTGCCCCGCTCGGCGTCGTCCTCTGCATGGGGCCGTTCAACTACCCGCTGAACGAGACCTTCACGACGCTGATCCCGGCGCTGATCATGGGGAACCCGGTCGTCTTCAAGCCGCCGCGGCTCGGCGCGCTCCTGCACGCGCCGCTCCTCTCCGCGTTCCGCGACGCGTTCCCGCCCGGCGTCGTCGGCTCCATTCACGGCGACGGCCGGACGGTCGTCAGCCCCCTCGTGGCGTCGGGAAAGGTCGACGTCCTCGCCCTCATCGGGACGAGCACCGCGGCCGACGCGATCCGCAAGCTCCATCCCCGGCCACACCGGCTCCGCTGTGTTCTCGGCCTCGAGGCGAAGAACCCCGCCATCGTCCTGGGCGACGCCGACCTCGAGAACGCCGTCTCCGAGTGCGTCCTCGGCGCCCTCTCGTTCAACGGCCAGCGCTGCACGGCGATCAAGCTCGTCTTCGTCCACGAGAGCGTGGCGGACGAGTTCACCGCTCGCCTCGCGGCCGCCGTCGAGGCGCTGAAGCCCGGAATGCCGTGGGACCCGGGCGCGCAGGTGACGCCGCTTCCCGAGCCCGGGAAGGCGGGGCGCCTCGCCGCCCTCGTCGCCGACGCCGTCCGGAAGGGTGCGCGGGTGGCCAACCCGAGCGGCGGCGCCGCGGCCGCGAGCCTCTTCTTCCCCGCGGTCGTCTCCGGCGTGACGCCCGAGATGAGGCTCTACCACGTGGAGCAGTTCGGCCCTGTCGTCCCGGTCGTGACGTTTCGCTCGGTCGACGAGCCGATCCGCGCGATCGCCGAGTCGGACTACGGCCAGCAGGTGGCGCTCTTCGGGCGCGACCCGGAAGCCCTCGCGAGGCTCATCGACCCGCTCGTCAACCAGGTCTGCCGCGTCAACCTGAACACCCAGTGCCAGCGCGGCCCCGACGCCTTCCCGTTCACGGGGCGAAAGGACTCGGCCGAGGGAACCCTTTCGGTCACCGACGCGCTGCGCGTCTTCACGATCCGGTCCCTCGTCGCCGCCCGGCAGACGCCTGCGAACACCCAGATCCTGAACGACGTTCTCAGGAACCGGAGGTCGAGCTTCCTCTCGACGGACTTCCTGTTCTGACGCCGCGGCCCGCCGACGCCGCGCCTATGATTCGCGGCAGGAGAGATCCGCGACGGTGGAGTTCGAGCGACCCGATCCGGGCGACGCCGAGAGGGCGGCAGGTGAGATCACCGTTCCGTCCGTGCGCCTCTTCGCCCCCGGCACCGAGATCGGCCGGCGCCACGAAGTGCGCGGTGTTCTCGGCATGGGCGGCTCGGCGGTCGTCTACGAGGCGTTCGACCGCGAGCTGAAGCGGCGCGTCGCGCTGAAGGTCCTCCGGACCGACCGGACGTCGGAAGCCGCGCTCAAGCGCTTCCGACGCGAGGTGGCCATCGCGCGCGACGCTGCCGGAAGCCGTCTCGTGAGGGTCTTCGACATCGGCCAGGCGGGCGACACGGTCTTCCTGACGATGGAGCTCGTGGAGGGGGAGTCGCTCCGGGAACTCCTCGGGCGCGGGCCGGTCGCGCCGGAGCGGGCGACGGAGATCGGCGTCGAGGTGCTGCGCGCGCTCGCCGACCTGCACGCACTGGGTATCGTCCACCGCGACGTGAAGCCGGGAAACATCCTCCTGGCGACGTCGGGCGAGGTGAAGCTCGCCGACTTCGGCCTGGCGCGGCACTGGGAGGGGACGGAGACCCGCGTCACGGAGACCGAGGGGCTCGTCGGCACCGTCGAGTACCTCTCGCCCGAGCAGGCGCTCGGCGACCTCCTCGACGCGCGCAGCGACCTCTACTCGTTCGGAGTCGTCCTCTTCGAGATGCTCGCGGGGAAGGTGCCGCTGCGCGGCGATTCGGCCATCGGGACGATCGTGGCGCACATCCGCCAGGAACCGCCCGACGTGAGGAAGCTCCGGCCGCAGGCGCCCTCCTGGCTCGCGGGCATCGTGACGCGCCTTCTCGCCAAGGACCGCGAGAGACGCTACGCGACGGCCGCCGACGTCCTCGCCGACCTCGGGGCCCGGAAGGCGCGGAGGGCTCCGCGCCAGCTGCGACGGCCCCTCGCGATAGGCATTCCGGCTGCTCTTCTGGCGATCGTCGTCGTGCTGGCGTTCCTCCCGGTCTTCCCGTGGAACCGGCCGCAACTGTCGCGCCTCGTTTCGGACGGCAACGGGGGAGTCCAGGCTCTCGACGGCGAGGGCCGCCTCCTCTGGCAGCGCGCGGGCGTTGAAGCGGGGCGCCAGGTCAACCTCGTCAGGCTCGGGGACGGGCGGACGGGAGCCGTAGCCGTGAGAGGCGGCCCCGACGAACCGAAGAAGGTCCTCGAGCTCCTCCATCCGTTCACCGGACGGGTCGTGGCCGAGATGCCTCTCCCCGATCCCGTCAGCGGGGCCTTTGGTCCGGCTGCTTTCCCTGCGTTCTCGAACACTTTCGTCGCGGGCGCGCTCTTCCCGTTCGACGTCGAAGGGGATGGCGCCGACGAGGTCGCCGTGAGCCTCTGCCACAGCCCGCTCTATCCCGGCGCGACCTACGTCTGCGACCTGAAGCGCCGGCAGGTCGTCGTCGCGTTCTACGCTTCCGGGCATCACTACGCCGAGGCCGCGGCCGACGTCGACGCGGACGGCCGGAAGGAGCTGATCCTCGCCGGGTTCAACAACCGGATGGGTTACTCCGGCTCGGTCGCGGCGCTCCGGATCCCGCGGGACGGAGAAGCGGGCGGTCGCGAAGCCGGCCTGCCTTCTGCAGAATCGCCGGACCGTCCGTCCTGGGGCGACCGGGCCCCGCTTCTGGCCTGGTACGCCCTCGTTCCCAGCGCGGTCTTCGACGGCAGCATCGGTCCCGCGGTCGAGACGGCGAGAGAGTCCCTGAGGGTCGGGGCGTACGGACCGAGACGGATAGAGTTCGCTCTCGACGGCTTCCCTCGTGGTCCCCGTGCGGCCGGGGAATCGAGAAGGCGCGCGCTGGCGCGCGAAGAGGCGTACCTGCACCTGCGCGAGACGGCCCGGCTTCGAGGTGGAGGCCGGACGCGGGAGGCCCTGGTGGAGGTGGAGCTGGCCTGGGAGCGCGCTCGGCAAGCCGGCGACGCCCCGCTCAGCCAGTGGACTTCCCGGGCCCGGGCCGCGGCGCTTCTCGACGCCGGCCGGGGCGATGAGGCGGACTCGGCCTGGGTCTCAGCGTACGGACGGACGGAGGAGCAGGCACCGATCGCAGTGGAAGCGGGCCGGGCGTTCCACCTCCGCGGAGACCTCGACCGGGCCATCGACTGGTACCGCCGCGGCCTCTCGGGAAGAGGCGATCGCGTCCGGCTCGGGGCCGACCCGCGCGAGCTGATCGTCGGGGAGGTCCTCGCTCTCGGGGAGGCGCGCCGGTGGGACGAGGCCGCCGCCGAGGTCGACCGGTTCGACGCGGCCTATCCCGACCGGGGAGTCGAGACCGCGCCGCTGAGGTCCTGGATCGCCTGGCGTACCGGCCGGCGCCCGGCGCGGTTCGAGCCGGCGCACGCCTCGATCGGGCTCTTCCGCTACTGGAGCCTGGAGGTCCGGCGCGCACTCGGCGAGAAACCGGCGACGCTCCTCGCCGACGCCCAGCGCGTCGGCAGGGAGGCCCTCGACGTCGCGCCGCTGTTCGCCTCGCTCCGTGCCGAGCTGCTCGCCGACCTCGGACGGAAAGCCGAGGCTAGGGAAGTGGCCGCCGAGGCGCTCTCCAGCGCGAGGACGCTCGCCGCATCCGACACCGGCGTCCGCGCCCACCTCGGGCTCGTGACGGAGCGGGCGCGGGCGCTCGGCGTCAGCTCCGCTGGAGAAGCAGGACGACGGTGACGCCGAGGCCGATGACGACGACGGCCGCCCGCGCCTTCTCCTTGCCGATGCGCCGGGCGAAGCGCGCGCCGGCGTAACCGCCGACGGTCGCCCCCCCGATCATCACGAGCGCGATGGGCCAGAGGACTGCGCCGTTCAGGATGAACCACACCGCGGCGACCGCGTTGATCGTGATGCCGAAGAAGTTCTTCAGCCCGTTCATCGCGTGGATGTCGGTGAGTCCGAGGAAGCCGAGGACGACGAGCATCAGGATGCCGATGCCGGCGCCGAAGTAGCCGCCGTAGACCGCGACGGCGAGCTGGGCCAGCGTCGCCGCTCCCCAGCGGGCCGTCGTGGGGCCGTGGGGCGCGTGGGCCTCGACGTCTCCCTTCCTCTTCGAGAGGACGATCTGGAGCATGAAGAGGAGCGTCGCGAAGAGGACGAGAAACGGCGCGAGGCTCGCGAAGAGCTTCTCGGGGGTCTTCAGGAGGAGGACCGACCCGATGCCTCCGCCGACGAGGCTGGGGAGGAAGAGCGTCTTGAGCCAGGCGCGGTGGGTTGCGACCTCGCGCCGGTAGCCGGCGAGGCTCGCGGCGGCGCCGGGGAGGAGCGCGATCGTCGACGTGGCGTTCGCCTGGATCGCCGGGACCCCGAGGAGGATGAGCGTGGGGAAGGTGAGGATCGTCCCTCCCCCCGCGAGGGCATTCATGACGCCGGCGCCTGCCGACGAAGCGACGAGCGCTGCAATCTCGCCGGGCGTCACTTCGTTTCCGCCGGTGCGGACATCTCGCGGGGCGCGTCCGGCGTCATCGACCACTCGAGCCAGGAACCCTGGTAGAGCCGCGCGTCGGGGTGGCCGAGCCGGAATTTCAGCGTGTAGAAGGTCTCCGAGGCCTGGTGGCCGCTGTTGCAGTAGACGACGACGGGCTTCTCCCAGGAGACGCCGGCCTCTTCGAGCTCCGCGCGCGTCGCGGCCTCGGGGCGGAACGAGCCCCCGTCGACGTCCTTCTTCCAGAAGCGGTTCTTCGCTCCCGGAATGCGCCCCGCCGCCCAGCTCTCTTCCGGCCGCACGTCGATTAGGACGGTCCTCCCGTCGCCGATCCGCCTCTTCACCTCGTCGATCGGGATGAGGAGCGCGGTGTTGCCCTGGAGGCCCGGCTTCGCGAGAGGGATGAGCGACCGGTCCTTCGTCGTCGGGCGGGCTTCGGCCGTCCAGCGCGAGAAGCCTCCGTCGAGAACGGAGACCCTCTGCGCCCCGGCGATCAGGGCTGCCGTGGCGACGTAGGTCGCGTCGTTGTCGCTTTCGGCGCCGTAGACGACGACGTGCGACGTGCGGGTCACCCCGGCGCGGGCAAAGACGACGCCCAGGACCTCGGGCGGGTAGGTCGTGGCGGGGACGCCACCCGACGTGGAGCGGAGGTTCTCGACCGCGACGCTCTGCGCCCCCTGCAGGTGCGCGGCGAGGAAGTCGCGCATCGGCCGGGCGTCGAGGAGGACGAGGTCCTTCGACCCCATGGTCGCCGAGAGCCACTCGCCCGAGACGACGGCCGGGGCCGAGGGGGCCTTCGCCGTCTCGGACGCGAGGAGAGCCGGGGCTAGGACGGAGGCCGAGGCGAGGAGCAGAAGGACGATGGGAAGGAGGGAGGCGCGCGGCGAGGACCTCATGCCCCGGATGATGCCAGCAGCCGGGCTATCCTCCGCTCCGCATGCGCAGACGCGTCTGGATCTGGCTCCTCGCCCTCCTCGTCACCCTCTCCTCCGCCGTCTACCAGCGGCTCACCGGGCCGACGCGGCCCGCCCGCGGCACCGTGACGCTCGGAGAGTCGGAAGTGAAGCTCCGGCTGCTCCGTTCCTGGGCGGGAGAGGGAGACCTCGCCGTCACCGTGAGGGCTCCGGACCCTAAGGTCACGGGGAGCGTAGCGTGGCGCCGCTACCCGACGAACGACGCGTTTGCCGCGCTGCCCATGGTCCGCGAGGGCGAGACGCTCAGAGCCGCCCTGCCGCACCAGCCCCCCGCCGGCAAGGTCGAGTACCAGGTCCGGCTCGAGCGCGACGGGCAATCCGCCCTCTTCCCTGAGCGCCCGGCGATCGCCCGCTTCAAAGGGGCGGTCTCCAACGTCGTCATCGTCCCGCACGTCTTCGCGATGTTCACCGGGATGCTCGTCGCGAACGCGGCCGGCCTCTTCGCCCTCCGCGGCGAACGGAAGCTCTTCCGGATCTCGCTCGTCGTCGTGGCGCTTCTCACGTTCGGCGGCCTCTTCCTCGGGCCGCTCGTCCAGAAGCAGGCTTTCGACGCCTACTGGACCGGCTGGCCCTTCGGCGGCGACATGACCGACAACAAGACCGCCGTCGCCGTCCTCGCCTGGGCGATCGCGGCGTTTCGCGCCCGCGGGGGCCGCGACGCCCGCGTCGCCGTCGGCGTCGCGGCGCTCGTGACGCTCGCCGTCTTCATGATTCCCCACAGTGCCTGGGGGTCGCAGATCGACTGGTCGAAGCTCCCGCCGCCGAAGTAGAGGCGGGTGTACCCCGTACCTCCGGGTCCGACGACGGTCGCGACGGGGAGAGCCTCGCGGCTCTCCCCGCCGGCCCGGGCCTTCAGGGCAGAGGCTTGAGCGTGAGCGGGTCGCGGAGCGGCACCCGGGAGAGCGGGAGCTCCACCGCGTCCTTCAGGGCACCCGGGTGGTCGGGGTCGCCCGCCTCGACTTCGGAGGCCTTGCCGACCGCGAGGACGACCATCTTCTCCGGCTCGAGGAGCTTCTTCGCCAGGTTCCGGACGTCGGCGGTCGTCACCGCCTTCACCTTCTCGCGATAGTCGACCCACCAGTCTTCGGGCCAGCCGTTCAGCTGCTCCTCGGCGAAGCGGTTCGCGATCGCCTGGCGGCTCGCCCACTGGGCCGGGAACGACTCGACGAGGCCGTCCTTGACCGACGCCAGCTCGGCCTCGGTGAGCGGCTCGTCCTTCAGCCTCTGCATCTCGGCGAGCGCGAGGCGCAGGGCGTAGGCCACCGTGGTGTTCTTCGTCTGGAGGCCGCCGGTCAGGTCGCCCCGCCAGTGGGGCCCCTCGCCGAGCGTCGTCCTCACGCCGTAGGTGAGGCCCTCGTCGGAGCGGATCTTCTTCATGAGGCGGGCGGTGAAGCCGCCGCCGCCGAGAACGTGGTTCATGACCATCGCCGGGTACCAGTCGGGGTCGGAGCGGCGCATGCCGGGGAAGGCCCACTGGAGCATCGCCTGCGGGGCGTCCTTGTCGCAGACGTAGAGTCCCGGCGCCCGCACGAAGTCGGGCTCGGGCACCTTCGGGCTCGGGCGCGCGGCCTTTCCCGCCGCGATCGCGCCGACCGTCCGGTTCAGAAGGTCGACCATCGCCTTCTTCTCGAACTTCCCCGAAACGGCGACGGCGAGGTTCGCCGGGTGGAGAAGTCCGGCGTGAAACGCGACGAGGTCTTCCCGTGTGATCGCGTCGAGGCTCGCGGCGGTGGTGTTCTCGACGGCGAAGAACTTCTCGCCGAAGAGGAGGACCGGCATCTGGATCTGGGCGATCGAGGTGACGGCGTCGTTGCGCCGCTCGAGGCCCTGCCGGGCGCTCTTCTTCGCGAGGTCGAGACGGTCCTGTGCGAACGCGGGCTGCGTGAGCGCCTGCATGAGGAGGTCGACGCCCTCGGCGAGGTCCTTCTCCTGCACCTGGAGGTAGAGGCTGCCGCTCGTCGAGCCGCAGCTCGACGAGAGAGTCGCCGCGAGCGCCTCGAGGCGGTCCTCGACCGCGGCGGCGTCCTTCTTCTGCGTGCCGCCGACGGCGAGCTGCGAGCCGAAGAGGCTCGCGAGGCCTTCCTTGCCGGCCGGCTCCGTGTAGGCGCCGCCCCGCCACCAGACGGTGATGCGGACGAGCGGGACGCCGTTCGGATCGGAGACGAGGTAGGCCGGGACTCTGTTCTTGAGGACGACTTTCGCGTCCTTCGCCTTCGGCACCTGGAAGGCGATCGCGGGGTAGGTGAGCTTCTCGGGGCGGTCCGGGATCGCCTGCCCGAGGGCGCAGGACGCCGAGACGGCGAGGAGAAGGGCGCCATAGTTCACGAAACGGTTCATCCCTTCACCTCCGGGACCGGGGCGGCGGCGGGCGCCGGGACGGGGCCTCCCGATGAGGGCGCTGCGCCGGGCATGACGCCGGGGGGCGGTCCGCCGGGTCGCCTCCGCGGCATCCCCTCTCCGCCCCCGCCCTTGCGCGTCGTCAGGAGGACGCTGCGGCTCTCTTTCACGAGGTACTTCTTCGCGACGCGCTGGACGTCCTCGCGGGTGACGGCCTCGACCTTCTTCGGGGAGTCGAGGAGGTCCTTGTACGTGCCGCTGCTCTCGGCCTGGGCGAGCGACTCGCGGATCCCGGAGTTGCTCTCCAGCCGGGTGTAGTGAGCGACGCGGAGGGCGTTCTTCGCGCGGGCCAGCTCGTCGTCCGAGATTCCGTCCTTCACGACCTTGTCGAGCTCGGCGTAGAGGAGCGGCTCGATCTCGACGGGGCGCTTGCCGGGGGCCGGCGTCGCGGAGACCGTGAAGAGGCCGCCGTACTTCTGGCCGCGGAAATAGGCCGAGGCGCGGGTCGCGGCCTTCTGGTCGAGGACGAGCGCCTTGTGGAGGCGGCCGGAGGGCGGACGCGCCGGTCCGCCCATGCCGGGGCGGCCGGTCATCGGGGCGCCGCCGAGGACGACGCCGAGAACCTGCAGGGCCGCCGCGTCGCCGTGGACGGCGGGGACGGCCTTGTAGGCGGCCTCCGCGGACGGCGTCATCTCGACCTCGGCCACCATCCGCTGCTCGGCGGGCTGGACGGGCTCCATCGTCACGACCGGCGGGACCCCCTTGGGGTTCGCGGGGATCCGGCCGAAGTACTTCTCCATGAGGGCGTACGCCTTCTCGGGGTCGAGGTCGCCGACGAGGATCGCGGTGAGGTTGTTCGGGGCGTAGTAGGTCGCGAAGAACTCGCTGCCCTGCTCGCGCGTCACCTGGGCGATGTCGCTCGGCCAGCCGATGACCTGCCAGTGGTACGGGTGCGCCATCCACGTCATCGCGTTGAACGCCTCGTTCACCGTCCCGCCGGGGCGCGACTCGAGCGTCTGCCGGCGCTCCTCCAGGATGACGTTCCGCTCGCTGTAGAACTCGCGGAAGACCGGATTCGCGAGCCGGTCGGACTCGAGCCAGGCCCAGAGCTCGAGCTTGCTGGACGGGATGCCGACGATGTAGAAGGTCCGGTCCTGGCTGGTCGACGCGTTGAGCCCGGTCGAGCCGTTCTCCTGGTAGATCTTGTCCATCTCGTCCTTGACGATGAGCGCGCGCTGCTCCGTTACGAGCGCGTCGAACTTCGCGAGGAGCTCGACCAGGCGCGGGGTCCGGGCGGCAGGATCCATCATGTCGGCGATCTCGCCGCGGCGCTGCTTCTCGCGCAGGACCGCCATCTCCTCGCGGATCAAGGCCTGCACCTCGTCCTGCAGCCGGTTCAGCTCGAGGTCGCGCGCGGCGTCCTTCGTGCCGATCGTCTTCGTCCCCTTGAACATCATGTGCTCGAAGAGGTGCGCGAGGCCGGTGATGCCGGGCCGCTCGTTCGCGCTCCCGACGCGGGCGAGCCAGCCACAGGAGATCGTCGGCTGGTCGTGCCGCGCGACCAGCAGGACCTTCATGCCGTTCGGCAGGGTCCGTTCGACGACGTTCAGCTCCTGGGCGGACAGGGAGAGCGCGAACGCCGCCGTTGCGAGCAGCGCGGCGAGGGTGCGGCCTCGAGAGAGAGTCATGACTCCTCCTCCGGGTGTCTTGGTGGGAATCGGCGAGGACCCGCGTGGAATGGGCGGGCCATCGGGCATTGTAGGGTCCGGCGCGCTTGGCGCCCTCCCGAAGAGTGCTACGGTCGCCCGCGCCGAGAGGAGGGCTGCCCGTGGACCAGCCGAACCGACAGGACCCCGCGCCACCGTCCCGTCCCTTCGTGCCGCTCTCCTTCACTCGCCGGACGCTCCCGGAGTCGGCCGAGCGCGCGCGGACGTTCTTCGAAGAGATGGACCGCCGTCGCACCACGCGCCACTTCTCGACCGATCCGGTGCCGAGGGAGCTGATCGAGTGGGCGATCCGCACCGCGGGGACGGCGCCGAGCGGCGCCCACCAGCAGCCCTGGACGTGGGTCGCCGTCTCCGACCCGGGCCTCAAGGCGCAGATCCGCGAGGCCGCCGAGAAGGAGGAGCGCGAGTTCTACGGCGGCCGAGCCCCGGAGGAGTGGCTCGAGGCGCTCGCGCCGCTCGGAACGGACGAGGTGAAGACGCACCTGACTGACGCGCCGTGGGTCGTCGTACTCTTCGCGCAGACGCACGGGGTGAGACCCGGCGGCTCCCGCCGGACGCACTACTACGTCCCGGAATCGTGCGGGATCGCGGCGGGGTTCTTCATAGCGGCCGTGCACCATATGGGTCTCGTGACGCTGACCCACACGCCCAACCCGATGACCTTCCTTCGCGACCTCCTCGGCCGGCCCGCGAACGAGAAGGCGCTGCTCGTGATGCCGGTGGGTTACCCGGCGCCCGATGCGAAAGTGCCGGACCTCGTGCGCAAGGGGATCGAGGAGATCGCCGTCTGGAAGTAGGAGGGGAGCCGGCCGAGCCGGCTCCCCTTCACAGCTCCGCCCCGCCCCGCGACCGCCCCCGCCGCCGGGCTCGGACCGCCTCCCGGAGGAGGTACTCGATCTGGCCGTTCACGCTCCGGAACTCGTCCGCCGCCCACCTCTCGAGCTCGGCGAAGAGAGCGGGGTCGATCCGGAGCAGGAACGCTTTTCGAGGCTCCACTGGGCGCGGCGGTCCGGCGGCAGGAGGATTCGCCATCGGCGGCCTCAGCCGTAGAGCGTGCCGGTGTTCACCACGGGGTGGACCTCGGACTCTCCGCAGAGGACGACCATCAGGTTGCTCACCATGGCGGCCTTCCGGTCGTCGTCGAGGACGAGGACGTTCTTCGCTGAGAGCTCCTTGAGCGCCATCTCGACCATGCTGACGGCGCCGTGGACGATCTTCTGCCGGGCGGCGATGACGGCCTCGGCCTGCTGGCGGCGAAGCATCGCCTGGGCAATTTCGGGGGCGTAGGCGAGGTGGGTGAGGCGCGCCTCTTCGACGACGACGCCAGCCTTGGAGAGCCGCTCGTGCAGCTCCTTGCGCAGGGCGGCGGAGACGTCCTCCACGTTCGACCGGAGCGTGATCTCGTCCTCCTCGCCGTGGTCGTAGCTGTAGAGGCTCGCGATGTGGCGCAGGGCCGACTCGCTCTGGGTCTCGACGTACTGCTCGTAGTCGTCCACGTCGAACATCGCCATGGCCGTGTCCTGGACGCGCCAGATGACGACGGCCGCGATCTCGATCGGATTGCCCCCCTTGTCGTTCACCTTCAGCTTCTCGCCGTTCAGGGTCCGTGCGCGCAGCGAGATCTTGTTGCGCTTCGGGTGGCGGGCGGCAGCCGCCGCGGCCTGGGCGGCGATCGCCGTGGGTGAGCCGCCGTGCGCCTCGGCCGAAGTGGCAGCCGCGGAGGAGGCCCCGGACCCGTTCGTGTAGAAGGGGTTGCCCCAGTGGAAGCCGCTCTCTCGGACCGTCCCCTTGTAGGCGCCGAAGAGGACGAGGACGCGTGCCTCGTTCGGCTGGAGGGTGAAGAAGCCGGTGAGCAGGATGATCCAGACCGGGATCGCGAGCAGGGAGAAAACGAAGGGCACGACGTAAGGATTGCCCGTTGCCGGGATCCCGGCCGCGAGGGACCAGACGAAGAGCCCGATGTCCACGACGATGAACGCGAGGACGAGGACGAGCATCGTCCACCCGTTGTGGACCGTCACCGTCGTTTCCCGGTTGACGCTCAGGGTGGTGGGTTTCATGGCGGAACCTCCCTTTCGACTGCTTTCGTGGTGATATCACTGTGAAATACGGCCGGTCAAGGGGAAGGTTTCCGGAATGGAGGGGCGGGGACGTCGACCCATCGTCGATTCCCGCAGGGACGGTGCCGATTTCAGAGGACAGCCGGGAACCAAATGGGCCGTGCACCGATCCACGGAGAAAAGCAGACCCGAGGAGGTGTCCCATGACAAACGCGATCCGGGCCATGGTCGTCGCCACCGGTCTCGCCTGCGCCGCGATCCCCACTCGCGGTCACGCGTGCGGCCCGCCCCCGACGCTGCGGCAGGTCGTCGCGTCGGCGGAGCCGGTCCTCCTCGTCCAGGCCGTCGAGCGCAGGCAGGTGCCCGCCGAGGAGTGCACCTGCGGCTGCGAATCGCAGGAGCGCGTCACCTTCGAGGTACTGGAGTCCTGGACCGGTGGCGGTCCCCGGACGCTCGTGATGGACCTCTATTCCGGTGCCGACGAGCCCCGGCCCGAGCTGCTGCTCGTCGGTACGTTCAACCGGGAGCGGGGCGCTTCTCCCGTTTGCTTCCCGATTCACGCGTTCAAGGACCGGGACGACCCGGCCGTCGGCGTGGTGCGCGAGGCGGTGAATCGCGCCGCGGTTCTGGCGCGGCAGGGAGAGTCTCCCGATCCGGGCCTCCTACGCGCTCACATCGTCGCGTCGCTGCTCCAGTCCGCCACCCGGGTCGACGGGCTGAACGAGGCATCACGCCTGGCATGGGCGCGGGAACCGGCCGCGCTGGTGCTCTCCGATCAGGAGGCAGAGGACGTTGCGGCGGTGGCGGTTCGGGACGACCTGAAGGGCTGGGAGCTGGCCCAGGTACTGGCGCTCCTCGGCAAGGTGACGAGCCCGGAGCTCCGGGCCCTGGTGCTGAAGCGCGTCGACGAAGCGGTCGGCTCGGAGGAGCCGGACTATCTCGTCGACCTGTTCCTGCGGGCGCTCGGCTCGGCGTGTCAGCCCACGCTCGAGATCGAGAACGAGGAGGGGGTCGAGGGCGAAGCGCTGCCGGGTGCGCCGGCCGCGGACGGGCTGGAATACGAGGAGCCGACCGCCGAGGAGATGCGGCGCTGGGAGGAGGAGGCGAACCGTCTGGCCGAGATCGAGAAACAGAGGTGGACCGAGTTCCGCGGGGCCTGGCCGGACCTCCGGAAGACGCTGGCGCGGTAACGGCGGTCGAGGACGTGCTGCGCGCCCGGAGCCGGACCCTGCCGGGCGCGCAAGCTCAAACCGCGAAGGAGCCGCGCGAAGAGCGAGGCCGCCCAGCGCCCTACCGGGTCTCGACCCCCTCGGCCGCCGTCACCTTCAGCGTCTGCGTGCTCTTCTCCTCGCCGTACGTCACGGTCACCCGGTAGTCGCCGGGCGGGACGTGCCGGTCGGCCCCGAGGCCGCCGTACTCGGTCCTCAGGTCCTTCGTCAGCTTCAGGTCCCAGCCGATGCGCCCGAGGCCGGGGACGCCCGGCGCGGTCAGGTTCGCGACGGGCCGGCCGTCCGGGGCTGCGATCGAGACCTTCACCGGCTCTCCGGTCGCCTCCTTGACCCAGAAGGTCAGGAGCGCCCCCTCCTTCGGGTTCTCGCCCCGGAACTGCGCCTTTCCGTTCCAGTCGGCCCAGCCGGGGAGGAGGTGCCGGGCCTCGGCGGGGCGCGGCGGGAAGAGGTGCAGCGCCTTCGCCCGGACCTCGGGGCTCAGCTCCTGCAGGGCCGTCACGTCGTCGATGACGAAGAGGCTCCGGCCGTGCGTCGCGACGACGAGGTCCCGGTCCCTCTCGTGGATCGCGATGTCGTCGACGGGGACGGTGGGCAGGTCGCCCAGCTTCACCCAGGTGCGGCCGCGGTCGAGGGAGGCGTAGAAGCCGTACTCCGTCCCGGCGTAGAGGAGGTCGGGGTTCTTCGGGTCCTCGCGGATGACGTCGGCCGCCTCGTCCTTCGGGAGGTCTCCGGCGACGGAGGTCCAGGTCCGGCCGAGGTCGGCCGTCCGCCAGAGGAGCGGCGCGTGGTTCCCGCTCCGGAAGGCAGACACGGCCAGGTACGCGACTTTCCCGTCGTGGCGACCCGCCTCGACGCGGGCGATCCACTGCCCCCTGGCGGCCGGGGGGAGAGTGCCGGTCAGGTCGTTCCACTTCGCCCCGCCGTCCTCCGTCATCCAGAGCTTCCCGTCGTCTGTCCCGGCCCAGAGGAGCCCGGCCTTCACGGGCGACTCGGAGAAGGCGTAGACGACGCCGTAGTTCTCGGCGCCGCTGCCCTTCGCCGTCATCTTCGCCAGCTCCTGAGTCGAGAGATCGGGGCTCACGGCCGTGAACTTCTCGCCCTTGTCCGTCACGCGGAAGACGCGGTTGCCGCCGAGGAACATCGCTCCCTTCTCGTGCCGGCTCGGGACGAGGGGCGAGTTCCAGTGGAAGCGGAAGGAGGGCTGCCCCTCGGCCGGCTCGGGGCGGAGGTTCCTCACCTGGCCGCTCGCGAGGTGGAAGCGGTGAATGCACCCCTCCTGCGCCTCGGCGTAGACGAGGTTGCGGTCGAAGGGATCGAAGACGCACCAGAAGCCGTCCCCGCCCCCCACCTGGATCCAGTCCGCGTTGACGATGCCGTCCTTCGTGAAGGTCCGGCTCGGGCCGACCCAGTTCACGTTGTCCTGAAGGCCCCCGCAGATCCGGTAAGGCGAGGAGTCGTCGAGGGATATCCGGTAGAACTGCCCGGAAGGAATCCGGTCCACGTGGTCCCACGTGCCGCCCGCGTCGGCGCTCAGGTAGGCGCCGCCGTCCGTTCCGAGCAGGAGTCGCGGCGAGACCGGCTTCTTCTCCGGCTCCGGCGGCTCGCCTTCCTTCGGCGGCGAGGGGCGTCGCGGCGCCGGTGTCCCGGTGACGACGAGCTCGTGGCAGTCGGGGTGGACCTTCCCGAAGAGGTCCTCGCGCCACGTCCGACCGCCGTCGTCCGAGACGGAGAGGGCGAAGCCGAGAACGTAGACGCGCCGGTCGTTGACCGGGTCGATCCGGATCTGGCTGAAGTAGAAGGGGCGCGGGTTCAGCCGCGAGGCGCGAACCCAGGTGTCTCCGCCGTCCTCGGAGCGGAAGGTCCCGCCTGCGCGGCTCTCGATCTCGTCGATCCCGCTCGTTCCCCCCGCGTCGCTCTGGACGACCGCCATGACCACGTTCGGCTTCGAGGCCGAGATGGCGAGACCGATGCGGCCCGTCTGGGGCGGGAGGCCGCCAGCGAGCTTCGTCCAGGTGGAGCCGCCGTCCGTCGAGCGGAAGACGCCCCCGGCGTCGCGGCCGCCGGTCAGGGAGGGCCCGTAAGTGAAGGACCAGGGAGTCCGCCGACGCGCGTAGAGCGCCGCGTAGACGGTGTTCGGGTCGGCGGGAGAGAGGACGACGTCGACGCAGCCGGTGTCGACGTCGTCGGGGGCCGCGGCGGATAGCACCTTCGTCCAGCTCTTACCGCCGTCCGTCGTCCGGAAGAGCCCCCGCTCGCCTCCCTTCGCCCAGAGGTCGCCCGAGACGGCGACGAAGGCGACGTCGGGGCTGGCGGGATGGACGCGGATCCTCCCTATGGCTCGGCTCGACGCGAGGCCGGCGTGCGACCATGTGGCCCCGGCGTCCGTGGAGCGGAAGACGCCGGTGCCGAAGCCGGCGCTGTTGCGGTCCGTCGCCTCGCCCGTCCCGGTCCAGACCACTCGCGGGTCCGACGGGGCCACCGCGACGGCGCCGATCGAGAAGACCTTCTCCTCCTTCATCAGCGGCGAGAACGTTGCGCCCGCGTTCGTCGTCTTCCAGAGGCCGCCCGTGGCGTGGCCGAGGTAGAACGTGGCGGGGTCTTCCGGGTCGAGGGCGATCGAGACGACGCGGCCTCCCATGACCGATGGACCGATGGACCGCGCCTTCAGCCCGGCGAGCTGCGCGGACGGCGGTGTCGCGGGGAGAGAAGGCGCGGCGGGGGCGACGGCGGCCTTTGCTGCGAGGAGGAGGCCGGCAGCGAGGAGCGCGCTCACTTGCCCAGCTCCCCGGCCGCGCGGGCGGCCGTCTCGATACCGCGGGCGAGGACGGAGCGTATCCGCCCGTCCTCCATCGCCAGGATGCCCGCGATCGTGCAGCCGGCGGGGGTCGTCACGTCGTCCTTCAGGGCGGCGGGGTGACGGCCCGTCACGAGGACCATCTCCGCCGCGCCGAGGGCCGCCTGGGCGGCCAGCTCGATGGCCGCCGCGCGTGGCAGGCCGCGCATGACGCCGCCGTCGGCGAGCGACTCGAGGACGACGTAGATGAAGGCCGGGCCGCTCGCCGAGAGGGCGGTGACCGTGTCCATGTGCTTCTCCTCCAGCTCCATCGTCCGCCCCATCGTCGAGAAGATGTCGAGGGCCACGGCCGCGTGCTCGTCGGTGGCGTGCGCCCCCTTCGAGACGACGGTCATCCCCTTCCCGATGAAGCAGGGGGTGTTCGGCATCGCGCGGACGACCGGGATACCTTCGCCGACCGCCTCCTCGATGGAGGAGGTCGAGATGCCGGCCGCGATCGAGACGAGGAGCGGCGCGTGGCCGAGTGCTCCCTTCGCCTTCAGCCCGTCACACGCCTTCGCCACGTCCTTCGGTTTCAGGCAGAGGACGACGATGTCGGCCCCGCGGGCCGCCTCGGCGTTGTCGGTCGTGCACTGCAGGCCCAGCTCGCCGGAGAGCTTCTCGGCAGTCTGGCGGGTCCGCGCGGTGCAGGCGAGCTGCCCAGGTTCCACCTTGCCGGAACGCAGGAGTCCCCCTGCCAGCGCGCGTCCCATGGTCCCCGAGCCGATGATGGCGATCCGCTTTCCGGTGAGCATTGATCCGTCTCCTGTGCCTGGGAAGGGCGGGCGGATCGTACCCGACGGGTGCCCGTGCCGAGCCCCGGCGCCTACAATGCGGACTCGCGGAGGAGCGGTGGACGACCGGACCCGGACGATGGACCAGAGTCCGCGCGGGAGCTCCCGGGACGAGCCCGGCGGGATCCGCCTCTTCGCCGCGGGAACGGCCGTCGGCTCCCGGTTCGAGATCCGCTCCGTCCGGGGAACCGGTGGCTCGGCGGTCGTCTACTCCGCCTTCGACCGCGACCTGAAGCAGGTCGTCGCCCTCAAGGTCCTTCGCGCCGACCGGACGAGCCCCGCGGCGCTCGCGCGGCTGCGGCGCGAGGTGGCGATCGCGCGGCAGGCGGCCAGCCCGCGCCTCGTCCGCGTGTTCGACATCGACGCCTCGGGCGAGTCCGTGTTCCTCTCGATGGAGGACGTCGAAGGAGGTTCGCTGAAGGAGAGGCTGGCCGAAGGGCTTCTTCCGCTCGACGACACCCTCCGGGTCGCGGGGGAGATTCTCGAAGGTCTCGCGGTTCTGCACGGCCTCGGGATCGTCCACCGCGACGTGAAGCCCGGGAACGTCCTTATTGCGGCCGACGGTTCCGTCAAGCTCGCCGACTTCGGCCTCGCGCGCCGCTTCGAGGCGGACGAGACCCGGGCCACCGCCACGGACGCCATCGTCGGGACTGTCGAGTACCTCTCGCCGGAGCAGGCGCTCGGGAAGGATCTCGACGGCCGCAGCGACCTCTACTCGTTCGGGATCACTCTCTGGGAGATGCTGACCGGAGGCGTGCCGTTCCGCCGCGATTCGGCCGTCGGGACGGCGCTCGCGCACGTCAGGGAACCGGCGCCTCCTCTCCGCTCCGTGAGGTCCGACGCGCCAGCGTGGCTCGACGCATTCGTGGCGCGGCTTCTCAGGAAGGAGCCGCAGGAACGTTACCCGACAGCAGAGGAAGCGCTCGCCGACCTGCGTTCGCGGAGCGTGAGACGGACGGACGTCCGCGGCTCCGTCCGTCGCCGAAGGCTCCTGGCCGCTCTCGGCGTGGCGGCTCTCGCAGGCGGCCTGGGGCTTCTCGTCACGCGTCTCCTCGCGCCGGCGGACCTCGCCCGCCTGGTGACGTCCGCGGATGGACGCGGCATCCGTGCGCTCGACGCGAAGGAACGCCTCCTCTGGGAGAGGCGCGACTTCGAGCACGAGGCGAACACCGCCGTCTACCGGTCCGCGGCGGGTGTCCGCCGGGTCGCAGCGGTCGAGTCGGCCGTGGGAACGAACCTCGTCGGGGCCGACGGTGTCGGAATCCAGCTGCTCGACCCCGCGACCGGCGAGACCCGCGGGCGGTTCGTCGTTCCCAACGCGGGCGCGGAGCTGTTCCCCGCGATGAGCCCGACCTACGTCCCCGTCACTCTCGATGCGGTCGACGCCGACGGGGACGGCGACGACGAGCTCGTCGTCACGCTCGCCCACGCGGAGCTCTACCCGGGGATTCTCATTCTCGTCGACCCCGACGCCGGGACCTCGGAGCCGCTTTACGTCTCCTCCGGTCAGGCTTCGCTCGCCGGGTTCGTAGACGTAGACGGCGACGGCCGCCGCGAGATCCTCGCCGTCGGAACTGCGAACCGCCTCGGGAACTACGTGGCAGTCGCCGCGATCCGCCTCGGAGCGCCCGGAGGTTCCCTCGGGGCGGACCGCCGAAGCCGGTCGCCGGCCACGACGCCTGACCTGCCGTATTCCGCGATCACCGGGCGGCGGCTCGCCTGGTTCACTCTCGGTCCCCCGTTCCGGGGGCGCGAGCGAGAGCCGCTCGTCGTCGACCCCGTCCGGCGGACGCTCCGCATCACGGGTTTCAGCGCCGCGCCGTTCGAGCTCCGCTTCGACGGCTCGGTGGAGGGCAGCTCCTCGCGCCTGGGATCGGCCGGGCGTCTCGCGGCGCGGGAAGAGGCGTGGAGGTTCCTCGAACGCGCGACGCGCCGGGCGGAGTCGGGAGACCCTGCCGGCGGCGCGTCACTGGCGTCGGAAGCGGCCGAGCGACTCAGACCCTCGGCCGACCCGTTCGTCCTCGAATGGGCGCAGCGGTCCGAGGCTCGATACCGGATCGCCGCGGGCGAGACCGAAGCGGGTGAGCGGCTCTACCGGGAGCTGGCCCGGACGGCGTCGGGCGTCGCGGCACTGGCGTTCGAAGCGGGGCGCGCCCTCCACCTCGCAGGCCGGCCCGATCGCGCCCTCCCCTGGTACGAAAGGACCGCCCTCGCCCGCGAGGCGATCGCGGAGCGGTGGATCGTCCTCGAGTCGCTTCTCGATTCCGTCCTCGCGCTCGGCGAGGTGGGACGCCTCGACGAGGCATCGGCCCTTGCGGAGCGTGCCGACGTGGAGGCTCCCGCTCGGGAGAGCGTCCGGCGCTTCGCCCTCTGGCGGTCGGGGCGCCCGCTCGCACCGCCCGTCGGCCCCCGGCCAAGGGTCGGCCTCCTCCGGTACTGGAGTCTCGAGGAAGACCTCGCCTCGGGAGTGCCGCCCCGGACGGTCCTCGAGAGGGCCCGGGGCGAGGACGGAGCGAGCGGTGCGGTGGCATCGCTCGTCCGGCTCGTCGAAGCCGAAGCGCTCCTGAGGCTGGGACGGCCGGTGGAGGCGCTCCCGGTTGCGCGGGAGACGTTCGACGCGCTCTGGCAGCAGCGCCTCTCGGACGTCGACGCCCGGGGCCACCTCGACCTCGCGTCCGAGCGGTGCGCCGCGGTCCTCGATGCAGCCGGGCAGCGCGCGGAAGCGCTGGCCGTGAAGGCCCGGGCGCGGGCTTTCCTCGCGTCGCCGGTGTCCGTGGGAGCGCGTTCGGCGCTCCCGGTCCGCGCGGACTAGAATCCGCCCCGCCCGTCCGGGCGAATCGAGATCCGAAGAGGTGCCCTCGAGATGAAAGTCCACGAGTACCAGGCGAAGGAGATCCTCCGTCGCTACGGTGTCGCCACCCCCAGCGGGCGTGTCACCGACAGCCCGGAGGAGGCCCGTCAGATCGCGAAGGACCTCGGCGGCAAGGCCGTCGTGAAGGCCCAGATCCACGCCGGCGGGCGTGGCAAGGGGGGCGGCGTCAAGCTCGCGAAGAGCCCCGACGAGGCCTTCGAGGCCGCCAAGGCGATCATCGGCATGCAGCTCGTCACGCACCAGACCGGCCCCGAGGGGCGCAAGGTCAAGAAGGTGCTCGTCGAGGCGGCGGCCGACATCGCGCAGGAGCTCTACCTCGGTATCACGCTCGACCGGGCCATCGGCAAGCCGGTCCTCATGGCGTCGAAGTTCGGCGGCATGGAGATCGAGGAGGTCGCCCACAAGGACCCGACGGCGATCCTCAAGGAGCCGTTCGACGCGATCGCCGGCCTCCAGCCGTTCCAGGCCCGCAAGGTCGCCTACGCGCTCGGCCTGACGGGGGAGACGCACAAGAAGGCCGTCCCCTTCCTCCTCGCCCTCGCGAAGGCCTACGTCGAGACCGACTGCTCGCTCGCCGAGATCAACCCGCTGATGATCACCGGCTCGGGCGACGTCGTGGCGCTCGACGCCAAGATGAACTTCGACGACAACGCCCTCTTCCGGCACCTCGACATCAAGGAGTACCGGGACCTCGACGAGGAGGACCCGCTCGAGGTGGAGGCGTCGAAGTTCAACCTCAACTACATCAAGCTCGACGGCAACGTCGGCTGCATGGTGAACGGCGCGGGCCTGGCGATGTCGACGATGGACATCATCCAGTACGCCGGCGGGAGCCCCGCGAACTTCCTCGACGTCGGCGGCGGGGCCAACGAGGAGCAGGTCCGCAACGCGATGCGGATCATCCTCTCGGACCCGAACGTCAAGGGCGTCCTCATCAACATCTTCGGCGGCATCATGCGCTGCGACATCATCGCCAGCGGTGTCGTGAAGGCGGTCAAGGAGATCGGCTGCACGATCCCTGTCGTCGTCCGCCTCGAGGGGACGAACGTCGAGGAGGGAAAGGCGATCCTTCGGGACTCCGGTCTCGCCGTCATCCCGGCCGACGGGATGAAGGACGCCGCGGAGAAGATCATCGCCGCGGTGGCAAAGGGGGGGAACTGAAATGGCTTCCTGGCTCAGCACCGAGACCCGCGTACTCGTCCAGGGACTGACGGGGCGCGAGGGGAAGTTTCACGCCCTGGCCGGGCGTGACTACGGGACCCAGGTCGTTGCCGGGGTGACCCCCGGCAAGGGCGGCACCGACGTCGAGGGGATCCCGGTCTTCAACACCGTTCACGAGGCGGTCGAGAAGACGGGCGCCAATGCCTCGCTCCTCTTCGTCCCGCCGCCGGCCGCCGCTGACGGGATCATGGAAGCCGCCGACGCGGGCGTGGCTCTCATCATCGCGATCACCGAGGGGATCCCGGTCAACGACATGATCCGGGTGAAGGCGTTCCTCGCGGAACGCCCTGGCGTCCGTCTCGTCGGGCCCAACTGCCCCGGCGTCATCCGCCCGTCGGCGAAGGTGAAGCTCGGCATCATGCCGGCGCGGATCCACCGCCCCGGCAAGGTCGGCATCGTCTCCCGCTCGGGGACCCTCACCTACGAGGCTGTCGGCCAGACGACGGCGCTCGGCCTCGGCCAGTCGACCTGCATCGGCATCGGCGGCGACCCGGTCAACGGCACGAACTTCATCGACTGCCTGGAGATGTTCAAGGACGACCCGGAGACCGAGGCGATCATCATGATCGGCGAGATCGGCGGGAGCGCCGAGGAAGAAGCCGCCGAGTGGATCGCGGCGAACCTCAAGAAGCCCGTCGCCTCGTTCATCGCCGGCCGGACGGCCCCCCCGGGCCGCCGCATGGGGCACGCCGGCGCGATCATCTCCGGAGGCAAGGGGACCGCAACCGAGAAGGTCGCCGCCCTTCGCGCCGCGGGCGTCCTCGTCGCCGACTCTCCGGCCCTCATCGGCGAGACGCTGGTGCAGGCGATCAAGGGCTGAACCTTCCCGCGGAAACGGATCTCCTCGAGAGCCCCGGCCGAACGGCCGGGGCTCTTTCGGTTTACCCGGTCCTTCCTCGATGGAGGGGAGGCTCCATCGGTGCCGCGGGGAGGCTCGTGACGAGTCTCCAGCCCGTAGGAAGTCGTGCTATCCGGACACCCTTCGCCCTCGTAAGATCCGCGACGATGTCCGGGCCGGCGGAGAAGAAACGGAGCCCGACGGGGGTCGGCGGAAGCGTGTCTGCGGGTCAGCAAAGCGACCCGCCGGTGGCCTTGCCGTCCTCTGGGTCGGATGCGCCGGACACGGACACCGAAGACACCCTTCCCGGGCAGCCCGTTCCAGCCCGCGCCGGCAGGCCTGACGTCCAGGTTGCCGGCTACCGGATTCTCCGCGTGATCGGCGAGGGGGGGATGGGGACGGTCTACGAAGCGGAGCAGGAGAAGCCGCGCCGGATCGTCGCCCTCAAAATGATCAAGCCAGGCCTGGCCACCGCCGCCCTGCTCAGGAGGTTCGAGCTGGAGGCGCACGCGCTGGGGCGGCTCAGCCACCCGGGGATCGCGCAGATCTACGAGGCCGGGATGGCGGACGCGGGGCACGGCCCCCAGCCGTACTTCGCGATGGAGCTCGTGACGGGGCTCCCCCTCGACCAGTACCTGACGGAGAGGAATCCCGGCGTCCGCGAGCGGCTCGACCTCGTCGCCCGCATCTGCGACGCCGTGCACCACGCCCACCAGAAGGGGATCATCCACCGCGACCTGAAGCCCGGGAACATCTTCGTCGAGGATTCGGGCCAGCCCCGGGTCCTCGACTTCGGCCTGGCGCGCGTCACCGACTCGGACATCCAGGCCACGATGCAGACCGACTTCGGCCAGATCGTCGGAACGCTCCCGTACATGAGTCCCGAGCAGGTCCTGGGAGACCCGCTCGCGCTCGACACCCGCAGCGACGTTTACGCGCTCGGGGTACTCCTCTACCTCGTCCTGGCGGGCCACCTGCCTTACGACCTCAAGAAGGCGCACCTGGCCGAATGCATCCGTGTCATCCGCGAGGTGGACCCGAGCCCGCTCGGCACGGTGAGCCGGGAGTTCCGCGGCGACGTCGAGACGATTGCTGCCCGGGCGCTCGAGAAGGAGAAGGAGCGGCGTTACCAGTCGGCCGCGGAACTCGGCTCGGACCTGCGCCGCCACCTCTCCCACGAGCCGATCGTGGCGCACCGCGCGAGCGCGGCGTACCAGCTCGGCAAGTTCGCGCGGCGCAACCGGACCCTCGTGGCCGGGGCGGCCGCCACCGTCCTCGCGCTCGTCGCCGGGGTCGGCGTCAGCTCGTGGCAGGCGGTCCGGGCTCGGCGGGCCGAGGGGCTCGCCACCTCGCGACTCGCCCAGACCCAGGAGGCGCGCGCGCTTGCCGAGCGGCGGCGGGAGGAGTCCGAGGAGGCCCGCCGCCTCGCCGATGAGAGGCGGATGGAGGCGGAGATCAGGAAGTCGGAGGCGGAAAGCCGCAAGGCCGAGGCCGAGCGGGCGCGGGCCGCGGAGGGGACCCAGCGCGCCGCAGCCGAGGCGAGCGAGCGGACGTCCCGGAGCGAGACGGCCAAGGCCGCGGCGGTAAACGACTTCCTCAAGGAGATGCTCTCGTCGGTCGACCCGTCGGAGATGAAGGGGAAGGACGTGACCGTCCGGCGGGTGCTCGACGAAGCGGCGGGAAAGGTTGGAGGCGGCTCGCTCCAGAAGCAGCCCGAGGTCGAGGCCTCCGTCCGGACCACGCTGGGGAAGACCTACCAGGCCCTCGGCCTCCTCGCCGAGGCGGAGCCCCACCTGAGGCAGGCCCTCGAGATACGCAAGCGCGTCCTCGGCCCCGGGCACCCCGACGTGGCCGCCAGCCTGAACGACCTGGCCTCGCTCCTCCACGACCGAGGGAAGCGGGCGGAGGCCGAGCCGCTCTACCGGGAGGCGCTCCGCATCCGGAAGCAGGCCCTCGGGCCCGGACAACTCGAGATGTCCGCCACACTGAACGACCTCGGCCTCCTCCTCAAGCAGCAGGGCGACCTGGACGGCGCCGAGGCGATGTACCGCGAGTCGCTCGCGATCAAGCGCAGAGCCCTCGGCGAGGTCCACGCGGACCTGGCGCAGGCGATCAACAACATGGCGCAGCTCCTCCAGGCCCGCGGGGACCTGAAAGGAGCCGAGAAGCTCCACCGCGAGTCGCTCGCCATGCGCCGCACCCTTTTCGGCCCCGAGCACCCCGACGTCCTCGCCAGCCTGAACAACCTCGGCGCGAACCTTTTCGCGCAGGGGGACGTCGCGGGGGCCGAGGCGCTGGCCCGCGAGGTGCTCGCGGTGAGGCGGAGGACGCTCGACGAGAACCACCCGGACCTCGCCATGGCCCTCAACAACCTCGGGGCGTACCTGCGGGTCGAGGGCAAGCTGGCGGAGGCCGAGCCTCTCCAGCGCGAGGCGCTCGCGATCTGGCGCAAGGCGCTCGGCGACGAGCACCCCGACGTAGCGAGCGGGGCGAGCAACCTCGCGTTCGTCCTGCAGGAGAAAGGGGATCCGGCAGGGGCCGAGGTTCTCCAGCGCGAGGCTCTGGCGATCCGGGTCGAGGTCTACGGCGAGGGGAGCCTCCAGGTCGCCCGGACGCTGGGCCCCCTCGGCCCCATCCTCCTCGACGAGGGCAAGCTCGAGGAGGCCGAGGCGGTGCTCCGCAAGGCGCTCGCCATCCGCATCGAGAAGCTCCCGCCACGCCAGGTCGACACGGCCGTCGCCCAGGCCGACCTGGCCCGGGCGCTGAACGCCCGGGGCAAGTTCGACGAGGCCCGGGCGCTGGCCGCCGAAGCCCTCTCCATCCGCGAGGAGAAGCTGCCCGCCGGCCACTGGACGTGCTTCGAGGCGCAGAGCCTTCTCGGCGAGGCGCTCGCCGGGCAGGGGAAGCTCGCCGAGGCCGAGGCGCTCCTCCTCCCCGCGTACGACGGCCTGAGGACGAGCGCGGCGGCTTCGCCGTGGAGGAAAAAGGCCGCGCGCGAGCGGATCGTGCGCCTCTACGAGGCGTGGGGCCGCCCAGAGGCGGCGGCGGCCTGGCGGGCGAAGGAGACGGCGCCTTTCTGAGCTCGGACCTGCCTCCACATGGGCTCGGCAAGGTCGGGCGCGTCGGGCGTGCTCGAACGCGCTTTCGCCCCGCGCCGGAGCGTGTCGTAGACTCCCGCGCCTTATGGAAAAGACTTTCGCGATCATCAAGCCGGACGCCGTCGAAGCGAAGAACGCCGGGAAGATCCTCGCCCGCATGGAGGCCGAGGGCTTCCGCGTCGTGGCGATGAAGTTCCACAGGATCACCAGGGGCGAGGCCGAGGGCTTCTACGCCGAGCACGCCGGCAAGGGCTTCTTCGGTTCCCTCGTCGCCTACATGACGTCGGGCCCGGTCTTCGTCGCCGTTCTCGAGCGGGAGAACGCCGTCGCCCACTGGCGCGCCGTCATGGGCGCCACGAACCCCGCCAATGCCGACGAGGGGACGATCCGCAAGGAGTTCGGCCAGTCGATCGAGCGCAACGCCTCGCACGGCTCTGCAAACCTCGCCGACGCCGCCCGCGAGGTGACGTTCTTCTTCTCCCAGGCCGAGCTGCTCTAGCCCTTCCTCGGGCTCCCGCGCCAGATCTTCAGAAGGGCCCGCGCATCCGCGCGGGCCCTTTCGTGCTCGACGAGCCACTTCGAATCGGGCGTACCGTCGACGACGCCCTCGGCGATCGCGATCGCTTCGTCCCGGCTCGACGCCTCGAGGTCCCTGAGCGCCTCGGCGAGGAAAAGCCTGTTCACGAGGCTCGTCGGCGCGACGGCCACCGCCTTCCGGAGGTGACGGATCGCCTCCTTCTTCGAGATCCAGCCGGTGATCAGGGGAATGAGAGGTGTCTTGTGGTGCAGCCTGCCGAGCGTCCGGTCGCCTGCGGCGTCGTCCAGGGCGGGCGCGAGCCGGGTCACGGCCTCGGCGTGGTCGCGTACGCGGCAGGCGACCCCTTCGCGGGCGGCGGCGAGCAGCCCTTCCACGAGGGCGTACATCCCCCAGGCCACCCCGCCCCATTCGAAGGCCGAAGCGGCCTCCGGGTCTCCCGCCAGGCGCGGAACGAGCTCGACGGGTGTCGCCCGCGAGAGGTTGCGCGAGGAGCCTTCCATCGCCTTCATCCGGAGGTGCGAGAGGCAGTCGTCGGCGACGCGCGTCGCCTCCAGAAAGCAGGCCTTCGCTTCGGCTACGTCGGATGAGGCGTACTCGCCCGCGAAGTAGAGCGCCCGCATGAGCCTCCAGCGGGCCTCGATCGAAAGGGGGCGCTCGGCGAGCTCGGCGTGCAGGAGCGAGAGGACCTTCCGAACGGGAGCGACTCTGGCTCGGCCGCCGTTCCCTCCTTCCGCACGTCCGGCCCAGACGGCGTCCGCTTCCATGACGAGAGGGGAAGAGTCGTGGACAGTCGTTCTCGGGCTCATCCCTCCACGATACGCCGCAGTGCAGCAATGCGCACGCCGCGCGAAGCCTGGTTTCGGGCCCCGGGGGGCGGGTCCCTCTCCTGAGACAATCCAGCGGTGAGAGGACCGGCCCCGGTCATTGCCACCCTCCTTTTCGCGGCCGCTCTGGCCGCGTCAGGGGAGGAGCCCGTGAGGCTCCGCGGCGGGTTCAGCCGGCCGGTTCCTACGCGCACCCCGACGCCGAGGCCGACTCCGTTCCCCGTGATCGTCCGGCCGTCGACGGCCTCGGTCGTTTCCGTGACGGCCACGCCTGCCGGCGGCGCCGTGACGGCGACCGCCCGTCCCCGCCCGCCTGCGGCAGCCACGGCCCGCCCGCCCGGCTCGCGGGTCGCCTCCGCACCCTCGCGGGCCGCCGCCGACGTTTCCGTCGGCTACGTCCTCGTCCCGTTCGTCGTCACCGACCGAAAGGGACGCCCCATCGCGGATCTCAGAGAGAAGGACGTCACCCTCCTCGCCGACGGCGTCCCGGTGGCGTACGACCTCTTCCAGGGGAGCGGCGATGCCCCGGTCTCCTACGCAGTCCTTCTCGACGGGTCGGGCTCGATGGGTCTCGGCGGGAAGATGGAGGGGGCGTGGGCCGCGCTCGAGACCCTCGCGGCGACCCGGGTCCCCGGCGACGACTTCGCCCTCTTCGTCTTCGCCGAGGGAGAGGTGAAGGAGATCGTCGGGTTCACCCAGGACGCCGGGAGGATCGTCGCCGCGGCGCGGCAGGTGAAGCCGTGGGGGAAGACCGCCTTCCGCGACGCCCTCGCCCGGATGCCGGAGAAGAGCCTCCAGGGGAAGAACGGCTCGAGGGCCATCGTCCTTCTCTCCGACGGTATAGACAACGACTCCCGGATCACCGAGCCCGAGCTGGCGAAGCTGATGGAGGGGGTCGAGGTCCCGGTCTTCCCTCTCGGCCTCCGTTCCCCGGGAGCCCTCATGCGGCCGCTGCCCGGGATGACCGTCGAGTGGATGCTCGATATCGACGTTCTTGCCCACGTCGCCCGGATCACGGGGGGGCGGATGGCCGTCGTCGACGACCCGACCCAGCTCCCGGCTCGTATACTCGATATCCAGAAAGACTTGCGGTCTCAATACCTGATTGGTTTCTCCCCTACGGGAAGCGGTCCGGTAAGATACCGCCGCCTCACCTTGAGGGTGGCCGGCCCGGCCCGCCCCGTCCGCGTGAGGGCCGGATACCGCGGTTCCGACCCTCCCGCGCACGGGCCGCGCAGTTCCGGAACCAAATAAGCGAACGGTGGGGCCGTCCATTGGACGTTGAGGAGGAATGGAATGACGAAGCGGAACCGGGTTGCCCTCGTGGGTGTCACCGTCCTCGTGGCGGGCGCCTTCGGGTGCGCCACCTCGACCCAGGTCGACCAGAAGATCGCCGCGGCCACGGCCAAGACCGACCAGAAGATCGAGACGGTCGAGACCCAGGTCGAGGACCTGCAGACGAAGCAGAAGGCGACCGAGTCGAAGGTAGACGCCCAGGGCCAGGAAATCGCCAAGCTCTCCCAGTCCGCGCAGGAAGCGCTCAAGCGCGCCCAGGAAGCCGGGATTCTCGCCAAGGGAAAGGTCGTCTTCGAGCAGACCTTCAGTGAGGATCGCATCAAGTTCCGCTCCGGCTCCGCCGACCTGAACGACGACGCCAGGGCCGCCCTCGACGAGTTCGCCGCGAAGGTGAAAGAGCTGAAGCGCCCCGTCTGGATGGAAGTCCAGGGGCACACCGACTCGACCGGCACGACCGAGATCAACGACGCCCTCGGCGAGAAGCGGGCCGAGGCCGTCCGCCGCTACCTGGCGCGCAAGCACCAGCTCCCGATCCAGCGGATGGCGACCATCTCCTACGGCGACACCCTCCCGGCCGACACGGGCAAGGGCAGCAAGGCCCGCGCCGCCAACCGCCGGGTCGTCCTCGTCGTCCTCGAGTAGCGTCTCAGCGTTTCTTCGATGGGCCGGGCGCTCCGGGCTTTCCGGATCGCCCGGCTCTTGCTTTGCGTTTCCGGAGCTCGGAGAGGAGCTCCTCGAAGTCCCTCGCGGGCGGTGTCGAGACCGACACCTTTCCGCCGTCGGGTTTCTCCCAGCCGAGGTGCCCGGCGTGGAGGGCCTGCCGTTTGAACGGAATCGGGAAGCCAGGCTTCTTCGGGTCGCGGTAGACCTGATCGCCGACGAGCGGATGTCCGGCGTGCGAGAAGTGGATCCGGATCTGGTGCGTCCGCCCCGTCCTGAGCCTCGCCTCGACGAGGGTCGCGATGCCGAACCTCTCCAGGACCTTCCAGTCGGTGATCGCCTTGATCCCCGTCTCGCCGTCCCGGGCCACGCGCTTGCGCCGTTCGCCCTCCTCGAGGATCGGCCACTCGAACGTCCCCTGCTCACCCTCGAGGTTTCCCTCCACGACCGCCACGTACCGGCGGTCCACCGTGTGCGCGCGAAGCTGAGCCTGAAGGCTCACCATCGCCTTTCGGCTTCGCGCGAAGACGAGGGCTCCGGACGTCTCCTTGTCGAGCCGGTGAACGACGCCGACGTACGCCCGTCCCTTGCCCGCCTTCGCCGCCCACGAGGAAACGCGGGAGAGAAGCGAGTCCTTTTCCTTCGCCTCGGTCGGGTGCGTCAGGAGCCCCGCCGGTTTGACCACCGCCACAGCGTCGTCGTCCGCGTAGAGGATCGTCAGGGACGTGTCGACCTTCCGCCTGACTTTCCGGTTCGGGTCGAAGACGACCGTGTCCTTCGCCGTCACGAGCGCGCCCGGGTCGTCGACGACGGCGCCGCCCACCGTCACCTGTCCCTCGATCACCGCGCGCTTGAGGCGCGAGGCGGTTTCGGCGGGGTAGAGGGCCGCGAGCCGGCGGACGATTCGGATGGTGTCCATCGGGGGAATCGTCTCACGCGCCGCGCAGGTAGACTTTCGCCATGTCGAACGCAGCGACCGACCTCTTCGCCCGCCGCCGCGAGCGGTTCTTCGACCGCGTGAAGGAGGGGGTGGCGATCCTCTTCGCCACGCCCGAGCAGCACCTCGGGTGGGACACGGCCTATCGCTATCGCCCCGACCCCGACCTCTTCTACCTGACGGGGTTCGGCGAGCCGGAGACGGTCGCCGTCCTCGACGCGGGGGCGCGGGCGTACTTCCTCTTCGTCAGGCCGAGGGACCGCGAGCGGGAGACATGGGACGGCCGGCGCGCGGGAACGAAGGGGGCGGTGAAGGTCCACGGTGCCGACGAGGCCTGGCCGGTCTCCGAGCTGGAGAAGAAGCTCCCGGAGCTGATCCGGGGCTCGTCGAGCCTCCACTACGCCTTCGGGATCGACGAGAAGCGGGACCTCCTCGTCGCCTCGATCCTCGGCCGCTTCCGGCGCGAGGCTCGCATCCCGCAGCGCGGGCCGGTCGTCGTGAACGACGTGACGGACGTGATCCACGAGCTGCGCCTCAGAAAGGAACCGGAAGAGATCGCGCTCATGGAGCGGGCCGCGGCGATCGCGGCCGTGGCGCACGACGAGGCGCGCGAGATGGCGCGGCCGGGGCGGATGGAGTACGAGGTGGAGGCGGCCATCGCGAGGCGCTTCCGGACCGAAGGGGCGTCGGGGCCGTCGTACGAGACGATCGTCGCCTCCGGCCCGAACGCCACGACCCTCCACTACGTCGAGAACGACCGGAAGATCGAGGACGGAGACCTCGTCCTCGTCGATGCGGGGTGCGAGTACGAAGGGTACGCGTCGGACATCACGCGGACGTTCCCCGCCTCGGGGCGCTTCACGCCGGAGCAGGAGGCGGTCTACCGCGTCGTCCTCGCGGCACAGCATGCGGCCATCGCGAAGGTGAGGCCGGGCGGGCGCTTCCAGGACGTCCACGATGCAGCGGTCGAGGTCCTCGTCGACGGGCTCTTCGAGCTGGGGCTCCTCTCGGGAAAGCGAAAGAAGGCGGTCGAGAAAGGGGACTACACCCGTTTCTACATGCACCGCACGTCGCACTGGCTCGGGATGGACGTCCACGACCGGGGCCGCTACCACGACGCGAAGGGGGAGTGGCGACTCCTCGAACCGGGAATGGTCCTGACGGTGGAGCCGGGGCTCTACATCCGTCCCGACGAGAAGAAGGTCCCGGCCTCTTTCCTCGGAATCGGCGTCCGGATCGAGGACGACGTCCTCGTGACCGCGGAAGGCCACCGCATCCTCACCTCGGCCGCGCCGAAGTCAGTCGAGGCGATGTGCGCACACGCGGAAAAGCGGGCGACCCGGAAGGTGAAGGCGGCCCCGAAGGCACCGGCGAAGCCGGGCAAGGCCTGACCGCGCCTGCGGCGGGTCACTCGAGCGAGAAGCCGCGGTCGAGGCAGGCGAGGGCCTCTTCGCCGAGGCGCGCGAGGTCATCCTTGCCTTCGGTATTGAACCAGTGCCGCATGGTGGCGCGGATGACGCCGATCGCGGCGCCTGCGAAGACGCGGGCCCGCAGCTCCGAGGCGTGGCCGGGGCCGGCGCGTTCCCGGAACGCGCGGGACATCGCGGATTCCCAGTCCCTGTCGATCTCGCGCTCGCGGGCGAGGAGGGCGGGAGACGTCTGGATCAGCTTCTGCTGGGCGACGAGCTGGGCACGGTTCGCCATGTACTCGCGGGCGAAGGCGTTCGCGGTGCGGCGCAGGGTCGCCACGGGCCGCTCGTCCGGCGGCGCGCTCACGAGGAACTCCACGAAACGGTCCAGCCGTTCCTTCCGGTGCGGGAAGACCAGGGCCTCCTTGTTCAGGAAATAGCGGAAGAACGTCCGACGGCTGACCCCGGCCGCCTCGCAGATCTCGTCGATCGTGGTGGCCTCGAACCCCTTCTTGTGGAAAAGCCGGTTGCCGATCTCCAGCAGCGCGCGCCGGGTGGCCTCCTTTTTCTTCTCACGCAGGGGCCTTGGCGTTTTCACAGGGGAAGGATATAACTGCGCCTCAGTGCAATATGCCACTCGGTGCCATTTTGTGGTGGCCTTCCCGTCATGACTCCTCCCGTCTCTTCGACTCGCTGGCGACCGGACGGACGACCGCCGGCCTTCACGCCGGCCGAGATCGGGAGCGCACTCGAGGAAGTCCGTTCCACGGCCCATGTCGTCCGCGAGGACGAGGGCCGGATCGGTCTCGGCCTCGGGGGTGAGCTGCTCTCGTCGGAGGGCCGTGGTCTGACCGCCGGTACCTTCCCGCACCTGGCCTCCCTGCCGCCTCTCTTCCCGGAGTGGCTCGGGGACCGGACGTTCTGCGAGACGCACGGGACGCGCTTCCCGTACGTCACGGGCTCGATGGCGAACGGGATCGCCTCGGTGAGGCTCGTCTCCGAGATGGCGCGCGCCGGATTCCTCGGCTTCTTCGGGGCGGCGGGCCTTTCGCCGGGCCGCGTCGAGGGGGCTCTGGCCGAGCTGGAGAAGGCGCTGGGCGCGAAGGGCCTTCCATGGGGCGCGAACCTGATCCACAGCCCTAACGAGCCCGCGCTCGAGGAGGCCGTGGCCGATCTCTATCTCCGGAAGGGCGTCACGCGGGTGGAGGCCTCGGCCTACATGGCGCTGACGCCGGCCGTCGTCCGGTATGCGGCCACGGGCCTGACGACGGACCCCTCCGGGAAGACCCGGCGGAAGAACCACCTCTTCGCGAAGGTCTCGCGCGAGGAGGTGGCGATCCGCTTCCTGGAGCCTCCACCGGCGGAGGTCCTCCGGACGCTGGTCGAGCGTGGCCAGCTGACGACAGAGGAGGCGAGGCTGGCCGGGGGCCTCCCGCTGGCGGAAGACCTCACCGCGGAAGCCGACTCGGGCGGTCACACCGACAATCGGCCGCTGACCGCTCTCCTCCCGGCGATCCTGCGCCTGCGCGACCGGGTCGTCGCCGAGCGCGGGTACGTGCAGGCGGTGCGGGTGGGCGCGGGCGGCGGCCTGGGGACGCCTTCGTCGGTGGCGGCGGCGTTTGCCCTCGGCGCCTCCTACGTCGTGACCGGCTCGGTGAACCAGGCCTGCGTCGAGAGCGGCCTCCACGAGAGCGGCCGGGCGCTCCTGGCGGAGGCGGGCATCGCCGACGTGATCATGGCGCCCGCGGCCGACATGTTCGAGCTGGGCGTCACGGTGCAGGTCCTGCGCCGGGGAACGATGTTCGCCGTCCGGGCGAAGAAGCTCTACGAGCTCTACAGGAGCTTCCCCTCGCTCGAGAGCATTCCCGCCGTCGAGCGGGAGAAGGTGGAGACGCAGCTCCTCAAGGCGACGTTTGCCGAGGCGTGGGAGTCCACGCGCGCCTTCTGGTCCGCTCGGGACCCGCGCGAGGTGACGAGGGCCGAAGCCGACCTGCGGCACCTCATGGCGCTCGTCTTCCGTTCGTACCTCGGCCTCTCGAGCCGGTGGGCGATCGCAGGCGAGCCGGACCGCGGTGCCGACTACCAGATCTGGTGCGGACCGGCGATGGGCGCGTTCAATTCGTGGGTGCGCGGCAGCTTCCTCGAGAAGCCCGAGAGCCGAACCGCCGTCCAGGTCGCCCGCAACCTCATGGAGGGAGCCGCCGCCGTGACCCGGGCGCAGCAGCTCCGCGCTTCGGGTCTCGCCGTTCCGCCTTCCGCCTTCGACTTCCGCCCCCGTCTCCTCGCCTGACCCTCCGTCCAGCAGTTCCGGATCTGTCCGATTGCCGAGGCCCCAATGACGCACGATTCGTCCCCGAACCGCCAGCCCATCGCCGTCGTCGGCGTCAGCGCCCTCTTCCCCGGCTCCACGGACGCCACCGGTTTCTGGAAGGACATCCTTGCCGGCACCGACCTGATCCGGGACGTGCCTCCGAGCCACTGGCTCGTCGAGGACTACTACGACCCCGACCCGGCCGCGCCCGACAAGACCTACGCGAAACGGGGCGCGTTCCTCGACCCGGTCGACTTCGACGCTCTCGGCTGGGGAGTTCCCCCCTCGACGATCCCTGCGACGGACACCTCCCAGCTCCTCGCCCTCGTCGTGGCGCAGAAGGTCCTCCAGGACGCCCTTCGCGAACAGTTCGAGACGGCGGACCGCTCCCGCGTCTCCGTGATCCTCGGCGTGACGAGCGCCCAGGAGCTCCTCTCCAGCATGGTGAGCCGGCTTCAGAGGCCGGTCTGGGTGAAGTCGCTCCGCGAGTCGGGCCTGCCGGAAGACGAGGTGACGGCGATCTGTGACCGGATCGCGAACCACTACGTGCCGTGGCAGGAGTCGACCTTTCCGGGCCTCCTCGGCAACGTCGTCGCGGGGCGCATCGCGAACCGCCTGAACCTGGGCGGCACGAACTGCGTCACCGACGCGGCCTGCGCCTCGACCCTGAGCGCGCTCTCGATGGCCGTCGCCGAGCTGCAGCTCGGGCACAGCGACCTCGTCATCTCGGGCGGCGTCGACACGCTCAACGACATCTTCATGTTTCTCTGCTTCTCGAAGACGCCCGCGCTCTCGCCGACCGGCGACTGCCGGCCCTTCAGCGACCGCGCCGACGGCACGATGCTCGGCGAAGGCCTCGGGATGGTCGCCCTCAAGCGCCTCGCCGACGCGGAGCGCGACGGCGACCGGGTCTACGCCGTGATCCGCGGCGTCGGCTCCTCCTCGGACGGCCGCAGCAAGAGCGTTTACGCGCCGGTGCCGGCGGGACAGGCCCTGGCGCTCGGCCGCGCCTACGAGCTCGCGGGTTACGGCCCCGAGACCGTCGAGCTGGTGGAGGCCCACGGGACCGGGACGAAGGCCGGCGACGTCGCCGAGTTCGAAGGACTGCGCCTGGTGTTCGACGCCGCAGGGCGCAGAGACCGGCAGTGGTGCGCGCTCGGCTCGGTGAAGAGCCAGATCGGCCATGCCAAAGCCGCAGCCGGCGCGGCGGGCCTCTTCAAGGCGATCATGGCGCTCCACCACGGGGTGCTCCCCCCGACGATCAAGGTCGACGCGCCGAACCCGAAGCTCGGCCTCGACGAGAGCCCGTTCTACCTGAGCACGAAGGCGCGCCCCTGGGTGCGCGACAGCCGCCATCCGCGCCGGGCCTCGGTGAGCGCGTTCGGCTTCGGAGGCTCGAATTTCCACGTCGCCCTCGAGGAGTACCAGGGGCCGGCGCCGCGCGCGCAGAGGCTCCGGACGCCCGCGCGGGAGATGGTCGTCGTGTGTGGGGACGACGCGGCAGGGGTCGTGGCGAAGGCGCGCGCGCTCGCGATGGAGGCCGCCGGAACCGTGGAAGCGGGCCGGCTCGCGAGACGCGCCCACGAGAGCCAGGATGCGTATCGGCCGGAGGCCGCTGCGCGTCTCGCCGTTCTCGCCACCGATGGTGCCGATCTCGCCGCGAAGCTCCTCGAGGCCGCGAAGAGGATCGAAGCCGCTCCCGGCGAGCCGTTCGCGCTGCCGGACGGCAGCGCCTTCGGTGCGGGTCCGCACGACGGCAAAGTCGCCTTCCTCTTCCCGGGGCAGGGGAGCCAGTACGTGGGGATGGGCGCCGACCTCGCGATGGAGTTCGCACCGGCGCTCGGCGCCTGGGACCGCGCTGCGAACCTAGAGATGGAGGAGGGTACCTCGCTCCAGGAGGTGGTCTTCCCACGGCCGGGATTCGGCGAGGAAAAGGAGAAGCGCGATCTCGCGCGTCTCACCGCGACGCAGTGGGCCCAGCCGGCGATCGCCTGCGCTTCCCTCTCGCAGCTCGCCCTCCTCGAAGAGATCGGGGTCCGTGCCGACCTGGTCGGGGGGCACAGCCTCGGCGAGGTCGTCGCTCTCCGCGCAGCGGGCGTCCTCGCGAGCGACGAGGACCTCCTGAAGGGCGCGCGCCGCCGCGGCGAGCTGATGGCCGAGGCGGCCGCGATCCCGGGCGCCATGACGGCGCTGAGCCTGCCGGTCGGAAAGGTCCGCGAGCTCCTCGCGCGGCTCGCCCCGCGGGTCGTCGTCGCGAACCACAACGGCCCCGCACAGGTCGTCGTCTCGGGATCGACCGACGACGTCCGGAATCTCGAGGAGAGCCTGAAGGCCGAAGGGATCGCGTTCCAGCGTCTCCCCGTCGCCACCGCGTTCCACTCGAGCCTGGTGGCGGGCGCCTGCGAGCCGTTCGCGCGCTTCCTCGCGGACGTCCCGTTCGCGTCGCCCGCGCTGCCGGTTTACTCGAACGCTCTCGCCTCAGCCCACGGGACAGCTCCCGAGGAGCTCCGCTCCGCCCTCGCTGGCCAGGTCGCGAGCGAGGTCCGCTTCGTCGAGATGGTCGAGGCGATGTACGCCGTCGGGGCCCGCACGTTCCTCGAGGTCGGCCCGGGCTCGGTCCTCACGGGCCTCCTCGGACGGATCCTCGACGGACGGCCCCACCTCGCCGTGAGCCTCGACCGGAAGGGGAGAGACGGCGTCGAGTCGCTCCAGCTCGCGCTCGCGCGACTCGTGGCGGCGGGCGTGGCGATGTCGCCCGCGAACCTCTTCGCGGACTGTCGCCCGCCCCTCCAGGTGGCGGCTCCTTCCCGCTCGAAGCTCGCCGTGTCGATCAACGGCAGCAACCACGGAAAGCTCTATCCCCCGCCGGGCGGCGCGGCCTCGCTCCCCGCCCCGAACCCGCCGCGCCTCGTGCAGACCGCGCTGCAGGCCGCCCCCGCTCCGGCGAGACCGGTCGTCGAAGCAACGCGAGAGGACCAGTTGAAGCACGAGACCGCTCCGTTCCCCGCTCCGCCTCCGTCTTCCGTCGCGCCTGCCCGCTCGCTGGCCGGCGCTCCCTCCGACTGGGTCCTGGCCTTCCAGGAGACGCAGCGGCAGACCGCCGAGGCGCACGCCGTCTACCAGCGGGCGATGGCCGAGAGCCACTCCTCGTTCCTGCGCGTCGCGGAGTCGGGAATGCTCGGTCTCACCGCGATGGTGACGGGCCAGGCTCTCGCGATGCCGGCTCCGCAGGGCATGAAGGAAACGGCTCCACGCTTCGCTCCCGACTCGGTAGCACCGGCATGGGCACCCGCGCCGACGGCGCACGCGATCCCATCCCCGGCTCCCGTCCCGGCCGTCCCCGCGGTCGAGGTTCCGAGGCCGGTCGAGCCGCCGCCCGCCGCGCGCGCCGTCGTGGTCGAGCCGGCAGCCGCGAAGGTCTCGACTCCCGTCGCGCCGCCCTCCCACGCCGACCTGCAGGTCCTGATGCTCGCGGTCGTCGCCGAGAAGACGGGCTACCCGGCCGACATGCTGAACCTCGGAATGGACCTCGAGGGAGACCTCGGGATCGACTCGATCAAGCGCGTCGAGATCCTGTCGGCGGTCGCCGATCAAGTGCCGGACCTGCGGTCGGTGGACATGGGTCACATGGGGTCGCTGCGAACGCTCGGCGCGATCGTCGAATACATGAAGGGTCTCGGTCCGCAGGAATCTGCAGCTGGACAGGCGAAGAGCGCGGCGACGTCCGACGTCGACCTGCAGGCCCTGATGCTCGCGGTCGTCGCCGAGAAGACGGGCTACCCGGCCGACATGCTCAACCTCGGGATGGACCTCGAGGGGGACCTCGGGATCGACTCGATCAAGAGGGTCGAGATCCTGTCGGCGGTCGCCGACCAGGTGCCGGACCTGCGGTCCGTGGACATGGGGCACATGGGATCGCTGCGTACACTCGGCGCCATCGTCGAGTACATGAAGGGCCTCGGGCAGCCGGGAGAGTCGGCTCCCGCTGCGGCTCCCGCGACGTCGCCCGCGGCGGCAGCGCTCAACGCGCCCGTCGTGCCCGCCGCGATGCCCGTCCTCGCTGCGAAGGCCGCCCCGCCGCTGGGGCGCTTCGCCCTCGAGTTGATCGCGGCTCCAGCGACCGGCCTCGCGCAGCCGGGGCTCCTTTCCGGCGGCGACGTCTGGGTCACGGGTTCCCCCGAGCTGGACGAGGCGCTCGCCGCGGAGCTGCGTGCCCGCGGCGTGAACGCAAAGGCCACCGCGAGTCTTCCCTCCGGGGCGACGGCCTGCGTCTACCTCGGCGGCCTCAGAGAAGTTGCGGACGTCGACGGGGCGATCGCCGTGAACCGCGAGGGTTTCGCTCTCGCGCGTCTGCTCGCGGGACGGCTCGAGAAGGAGCGCGGCCTCTTCGTGACGGTGCAGGACACGGGAGCCTCCTTCGGGACGGGCCCGATGGACCCGCTGCGGGCGTGGCTCGCGGGGCTGCCGGCGCTCGCGAAGACCGCTGGACAGGAGTGGCCGCAGGCTTCCCTCAAGGCCGTCGACCTCGAACGGGGCGGCCGTGCGCCAGCGGCGCTCGCGAAGGCCCTCGTGGCCGAGCTGCTCGAAGGGGGCGGAGAGGCGGACGTGGCACTCCCGGCCGCCGGAGGGCGGTTCACGCTCCGGAGCGTGGCGAAGCCCGTCTCCGCGGGCGCCCCGGTCATCGTCCCGGGGGACGTCGTCGTCGTGTCGGGCGGAGCGCGCGGTGTCACGGCCGCGTGCCTCGAGGAGTGGGCGCGAGAGAGCCGCGCGCGGTTCGTCCTCCTCGGCAGGACGCCGCTCTCAAAAGAGCCCTCCCCCTGCGCCGGCATCACGGACGAGGCAGGTCTGAAGAAGGCGCTCCTCGCCGAAGCGCGCGACCAGGGGCAGAGCCCCGCGCCGGCCGAGCTCGGGGCCCGGGTTCACGAAGTCCTTTCGAACCGCGAGATCCGCCGGACGCTCGCTGCGATCGCGGCCGCGGGCGGCGAGGTGCGGTACGAGGCGGTGAGTGTCGACGACGCGGCGGCGCTCGGCACCGTCCTCGCCCGGGTCCGATCCGAGTGGGGTCCCGTCGCCGGGCTCGTCCACGCCGCGGGCGTCCTCGCGGACCGGAAGATCTCGCAGAAGACCGACGAGCAGTTCGACCGGGTCTTCGACACGAAGGTGAAGGGGCTCCGAGCGCTCCTCGCCGCCACCGCGGACGACCCGCTGAAGCTCCTCTGCGTCTTCTCGTCGGTCTCGGCCCGCTGCGGCAACAACGGCCAGGCCGATTACGCGATGGCGAACGAGGTCCTCGCGAAGGTCGCCTGCGCCGAGTCCCGCCGCCGCCCGGAGATCCTCGTGAAATCGTTCGGGTGGGGACCCTGGGAGGGCGGGATGGTCACGCCCCAGCTCAAGGAGCGGTTCGCGTCGCTCGGCGTCCCGATGATCCCGCTCGCCACGGGAGCCCGCATGTTCGTCGACGAAGTCCGAGGCGCCGAGCGCGCGGACGTGGAGCTCGTCTTCGGGGGCGAGCCGAAAGCGGAAGCGCTCCTCTTCGCGGGCGCCGAGGCCCGGGTCCAGGAGCTCGAGCTGAAGGTCCAGCGGGGGAGCCACGGCTACCTCGAAGGGCACTCGATCAAGGGGACCCCCGTCATCCCGGTCGTCCTCGCGGCGGAGTGGCTCTCGCGCGCCGCGCGCTCGTTCCGTCCGGGTCTCGCGCTCGCCGCGCTGCACGACATCAAGGTCCTCAAGGGGATCCGGCTCGGAGGGTTCGACAACGGGGGCGACCGCTTCGTCATCCAGGCGCGACAGGTCCTCGGCGGAGTAGGAACCTGGCTTCAGCTGGACGTCCGGGGCTCGGCGGGGACCCACCACTACAGCGCCCGGGCCGAGCTCCTCTCCGAGCTCGGGACCCCGGAGCCGGAGCTCCCCGAGCTCGAGCTCGGCGAGTGGTCCGGAGAGCCGATCTACCAGGACCTCCTCTTCCACAGGGGAGCGTTCGAGCTCATCGAGGAGGTCGAAGGGATCTCGGACCACGGCGCCGGAGGGCGCGTGATGGGCGTCGAGCGCGCCGGCTGGCCGAACGGCACGGCGAACCCCTGGCAGCTCGACGTGGCGGCCCTCGACGGAGGGCTCCAGGTCGCGGTCCTCTACGCGCAGCGGATGCTCGGGCGGGAGAACCTGCCGACGACGATCGGCGAGCTGCGGTCCTACCGGTCCGCCCCGGCCCCGGGCGTCGTGAGCGTGGCCGCGTACCGCCGCAAGGTGGGAAGCCTCGGCGTCACGACCGACATCCACTTCACCGACGACAAGGGCCGGCGCCTCGCGGCCCTCCTCGGAGTCGAGACCCACGCGTACCCGGCCGGCAGCCAGGTCTGACCTGATGCCGTTCGCCCCGATCGCCATCGTCGGGCGGTCCTGCGTCCTGCCCGGCGCGCTGGACCCGTCCGCGCTCTGGGAGCTCGTCGCCGCGGGCCGCGACCTCGTCGGCCCGGCGCCCGAGGGACGCTGGGGGCTAGAGAAGGACGAGGTCCTCTGCATTCCGGGCGCCACGGCGCCGGATGCCTCCTGGTCCGACCGGGGGGGCTACGTCTCCGGGTTCGAGAAGGTCTGGGACCCATCGGGATTCGGCGTCGACGAGAGGGAGCTCGCGGGGCTCGACCCTCTCGCCCACTGGGTTCTCCACACGGCACGGGAGGCGTTGAGAGACTCCGGAGACACGAGGGAAGGCTCCGGCCACGTGGTCACTTCTTCCGTAGCCCGGCCGCGGACGGGAGCCATCCTCGGCAACCTCGGCTTCCCCTCGGAGGGGATGGCCACCTTCGCCCGAAGCGTCTGGATGGGGAATGGTTGCGGCCCCGACAGCGCCGCCGTCGACCCACGGAACCGTTTCATGAGCGGCGGGACCGCGACGCTCCTCAGCCGCGCGCTCGGCCTCGGCGCGGGCGCGTTCTGCATCGACGCCGCTTGCGCCAGCGCGCTCTACGCCATCAAGCTGGCCTGCGACCGCCTCCACGACGGCGAGGCCGACCGGATGCTCGCGGGAGCTGTCCAGCGCGCCGACGACCTCTTCCTGCACGTCGGCTTCTGCGCGCTCGGCGCGCTGAGCCGGAGCGGCCGCTCGCGTCCTTTTCACAGGGAGGCCGACGGCCTCGTCCCCGCGGAGGGTGCCGCTTTCATCGTCCTGAAGCGACTCGAGGACGCGCGGCGGGACGGCGACACGATTCACGGCGTCATCCGGGGTGTCGGTCTCTCGAACGACGGGCGCGGCAAGGGGCTCCTCGCCCCGTCCGAGGAAGGACAGGAGCGGGCCATCCGGGCCGCGTACGCGCAGGCGGGGTTCGGTCCCGAACGGGTCTCCCTGCTCGAGGCGCACGCCACCGGGACGCCCGTCGGAGACGCCGCGGAGATCCGCAGCACGGGCGCGGTCTTCGCGGGGCTCGAAGGCGTGCCGCTCGGGTCGCTCAAGTCGAACCTCGGGCACCTCATCACGGTCGCCGGCGTGGCCGGGCTCCTGAAGGTGCTCGAGGCGATGAAAGCCGGAATGCGCCCGCCCACGCTCCATGCCGGGGAACCGAACTCCGCGCTCGGAGGGTCGCCCTTCCGGCTGATCGAACGGCTCGAGCGCTGGCGGTGCGAAGGACCCCGGATCGCCGCGGTCTCGGCGTTCGGCTTCGGCGGCAACAACGCGCACCTGATCGTCTCGGAGGATGCGCCGGAGCTGGACCACCGGCACGTCGTGCGCGCGGCGGCCCCGGCCCCCGCTCTCGCGGTCGTCGGGCTCGGCTGCGCCGTGGCGAGCGCCGCTGATCGGCCGCGATTCGCCGAGGCCCTCTTCTCCGACGGGAGCCTCCTCGACGGACAGGGAGAAGGACGGATGGGCCCCATCGAGCTCGATCTCGAAGGGCTCCGATTTCCTCCGAAGGACCTCGGACAGACGCTGCCGCAGCAGCTCGCCACGCTGCGTGCCGCGTCCGAGGCGCTCGCGGGGAGCCCGGCGCTGCCGCGCGACCGGACCGGGATCTTCGTCGGGATGGAGCCCGACCCCGAGGTCGCCCGGTGGGGGACGCGCTGGCGTCTCGCCCGCACGGCGCGCGAGGCGGGCGCCTCCGCGGAGTGGCTCCGGATCGCGCGCGACGGGGTCGTCCCCGTCCTCGAGGCGGCGGCCGTCGTCGGGACGATGCCGAACATCCCGGCGAACCGGCTCAGCTCCCAGCTCGACCTCGGTGGGCCCGCGTTCACCGTGCAGGCCGGGGAGGCCTCGGGAACGACGGCCCTATCCCTCGCGATGAGAGCTCTCCGAAACAACGAGCTCGACGCGGCGCTCGTCGGCGCCGTCGACCTCTCCTGCGAGAGCGTTCACGAGAGCGCGGTCCGCTCTCTTGCTGGCGATGCGGCTCTGCCCCCCGGAGACGCCGCGGTGGTCCTCGTCGTCAAGCGGCTGGAGGACGCCGAGCGGGACGGTGACCGGGTCTGGGCGCTGATCGAGGAACGCGGAGAAGAGGAAGGCGATTCAATCCTCCACCTCTCCGGCGAACGCCCGACGAATCTCGTCTCGCGATTCGGGCACGCCCACGCCGCGTCGGGCCTCGTCCACGTCGCCGTCGCCGCCCTCAGCCTCCACCACAGCAGGCTCCCCGGGGGAAAGCCCTGGCTGCCGGCCGCTCCCTCCGGCCGCGAGGCGCGCGTCGCGGTTGCGGGAGGCCCGTCGATCCGGCTCACCCAGGCCGAGGGGCACCCGCGTCGGGCCGAGGGCGACGCCCCGCGGCTGCACTGTTTCGCCGGGCCCGACCGCGCAGCGGTGATCGACGCGCTCCGCTCCGGCCGCGAGGGGCTCGGCGGGGAGGCGGGCGCGCGCCTCGTCCTGGTGGCCACGGAGGGCTCCTTCGAAAACATGCGGGCGCGCGCCCTGTCGCACCTCGAGACGCGCGTTTCTCCCGGCCCTGGAATCCACTTCCACGAGTGCCCGGTCGGCGGCGACCTCGCCTTCATCTTTGCCGGCGCGGGCGCGGCCTACCGGGGCATGGGCCGCGACCTCGTCGAGCGCCTGCCCGGCCTCGCGAACGCGCTCGCGCGCCGCAGCCGGAGGCTCCCGCCAGCGCTCGCCTGGTCCTTCGAGGACGACGCGCGCGAGCTGACCGTCCTCGAGCAGCTCTGGGGCGCTTCGGCTCTCTGCCAGCTCCACGCCGGGCTGACCCGCGGCTTACTCGGGATGGAGCCCCACGCGTGGCTCGGGTACTCCTCCGGCGAGACGAACGCTCTCCTCGCCTCCGGGACGTGGACCGACGCCGACGCCCTCGTGGAGGAGAGCGAGAGCTCGGGCCTCTTCACCCGCGACCTCGGCGGGAGCTTCGCGGCAGTCGAGAGCGCGTGGGGCGGCCCTGTCCGCTGGGCCTCCTTCACCGTCCTCGCTCCCGTCGCCGACGTCACGGCAGCCCTCTCCCGCGAGGAGAAAGTCCACCTCGCAATCGTTCACGGCGACGCGGAGTGCGTCATCTCCGGCGACGAGGAGGGCTGCGCCCGGGTCGTCGCGGCGCTCGGAACGAGCCGCGCGCTGCGCCTCGGCTACCCGCTCGCGGTGCACGTCCCCGAGCTCGACGCGGTGCGCGGGGCGTGGCTCGCGCTCCACCGCAGGACGACCACCCCGCCCCTCCCGGCGGGGTCCCGGCCACCCGCGCGCTTCTACACGAACGCGACGGGGCGGTCCTACGTGCCGACGTCCGAGAGCTGCGCGCAGGCGATCCTCGGCCAGGCGAACCGGACGCTCGACCTGCGCCCGACCATCCTCCAGGCCTGGGAGGACGGCGTCCGCGTCTTCGTCGAGCACGGGCCGCAGGCCGCGTGCGGGCGGTGGATACGCGCGATTCTGGGCGAGCGCGAAGCGCTCGTCGTCAGCCTCGACTGGAAGGGGCAGGGATTCGAGGCGACCCTCGACGCGCTGGCGGCGCTCGTCGCCGCGGGCGTGCCGATGCGCGCCGGGGCCCTCGAAGAGCTCGACGAGCTGCTCCGCGGTGTGGCTCCTTCGCCCGCGAACGGCCGGAGCCTGGCCTTCCCGTCGCACCCTCCTCGCGTCGCGATCCCGCCCCTTCCGACGCGCGGCGTCGAGGCGGGGTCACCGGGCGTCCGCGTCATGGCCCCGGCTCCGTCCCTGCCGCCGGTCCTCGACGAGGACTGGGGTCCGCGACCCCGCGGCCCCGCCGCCCCCGTCGGCGCCGTCGTCTCCGCCGTTTCGGCCGTTCCTGCTGTCTCCACGGCTCGGCACGTCTCGGCCCTCCCGGTCGGTTTCCCGGTGTCGCCCACCCTCGTCCCTCCGGCCGTCCTCGAGGGCTTCCGTGCCCACGTCGCCCAGCTCTCGCGCATCCAGCAGGACTACGTTCTCTCGCAGCAGGTCCTTCACGAGCGGTTCCTCTCGATGCGTGGCGCGGCCGTGGGGACCTTCCTCCACGCGGCGCGCCTCGCGGGAACGGCCGAGGGCACTCCGGTTCCTGAAGCCAAGGCCGTCCCGCTCCCGCCGCCGCGTGCGCCGATTCAGGCGCCTCCTTCGATTCAGACGATCTCGAGGATCCCGTCGCCCCCGGCGACGCCCCGGCGCGACGGCGACCCCGTGGGTCCCCGCTTCGACCGCTGCGAGCTCGAGGTCCACGCCGGCGGCCGGATCTCCGAGATCTTCGGGCAGGAGTTCGCCCCGCAGGATCGCTACGACCGGCAGGTCCGGATGCCCCTTCCGCCCCTCCTCCTCGCCGACCGCGTCGTCGGCCTCTCGGCCGAGCCTGCGAGCATGGGGAAGGGGACGATCTGGACGGAGACCGACGTCACCTGGGACTCCTGGTATCTGCACCAGGGGCGCATGCCGCCGGGGCTGATGATCGAAGCGGGCCAGGCCGACCTGATGCTCATCTCCTACCTCGGCGTCGACCTCCTCAACCGGGGGGAAAGGGTCTATCGCCTCCTCGGCTGCGAGCTGACGTGGCACGGCGACCTGCCGAAAGCCGGCGACACGCTCCGGTTCGGCATCCACCTCGACGGCCACGCGGCGCAGGGTCCCGTGCGGCTGATGTTCTTCCACTACGCCTGCACGAACGGGGACCGGCCCCAGCTCACGGTCCGCAAGGGGCAGGCGGGTTTCTTCACCGACGCGGAGCTGGCCGAATCCGCCGGCTGCCTCTGGAGCCCCGAGGCGCAGGCGATCGTCCCCGAACCGCGCCTCGCGTCGCCCGCCGTTCGCTGCACGAAGAACAGTTTCGCGAGAGAAGAGCTTGAGGCGTTCGCCCGCGGCGACGCGTTCGTCTGCTTCGGCCCGGGATTCGAGAGGGCGCAGACGCACACCCGCAGCCCGCGCATCCAGGAGGGACGGATGCTCCTCCAGGACCGCGTGATGGACCTCGATCCCTCGGGCGGGCCGTGGGGCCGCGGTTACCTGCGCGCGGTGCTCGACGTGAGGCCGGACCTCTGGTTCTTCGACGGACACTTCAAGAACGACCCGTGCATGCCCGGGACCCTGATGTTCGACGGGTGCCTGCAGGCGATGTCCTTCTACCTCGCGGCCCTCGGCTTCACGCTGCCGCGGGACGGCTGGAGGTTCCGGCCCGTCGCCGACCTGCCCTACCAGCTCCAGTGCCGCGGGCAGGTCACTCCCTCGTCGCGCCGGCTCGTGACGGAAGTGTTCGTCGAGGAGGTCGTCGACGGCCCGATTCCGACCCTCTTCGCCGACCTCCTCTGCACCGTCGACGGCCTGAAGGCGTTCCACGCGCGGCGGGTCGCGATCGAGCTCGTTCCCGACTGGCCGCTCGAGGCGATGCCGGCGCTCGTGGCAGAGGCGGCCGCCGACATGCGGCCGACGGCAGAGGCCGACGGCTTCCGCTTCGACCAGGCGAGCCTCCTCGCCTGCGCCTGGGGCCGCCCGTCGAAGGCCTTCGGGCCGATCTACTCCCGGTTCGACGGGCCGACGCGCGTGGCCCGGCTCCCGGGGCCGCCGTACCTCTTCATGAGCCGCGTGACCGGGGTCGACGCCCCGATCGGCGTGATGAAGCCGGGCGCGACGATGACCGTCGAGTACGACGTCCCCGCCGACGCCTGGTACTTCGACGAGAACGGCGCGCGGGCGATGCCGTTCGCCGTCCTCCTCGAGGCGGCGCTCCAGCCCTGCGGCTGGCTCTCGAGCTACGTCGGCTCGGCGCTGAGCGTCGACGAGGAGCTCGGCTTCCGCAACCTCGACGGCACCGGCCGGGTCCTCGGTGAGGTCTTCCCCGACTCCGGCACCTTGACGACCCGCGTGAAGCTGAACAGCGTCTCGGCGACCGGGACGATGATCATCGAGTCGTTCGAGGTGACGTGCTCCGTGGGAGAACGGCCGGTCTACGAGATGAAGACCGTCTTCGGCTTCTTCCCGCCGGCTGCGCTCGCGAACCAGGCCGGGCTTCCCATCCTCGATGCCCATCGAGAAGTCCTCGAAAGGCCGAGCGACTTCCTCGTCGACCTGACCGCGCGGCCACCGGAGTTCTTCGACCCGCGCCGCCCGCGGCTCGCCGGGCCGATGCTCCTGATGCTCGACCGCGTCGACGGCCTCTGGCCCGCGGCGGGAAGGGCCGGCCTCGGCCAGATGCGGGCCGTCAAGGACGTGGACGCGGGCGAGTGGTTCTTCAAGGCCCACTTCTTCCAGGACCCCGTGCAGCCCGGCTCGCTCGGGATCGAGGCGATGATCCAGGCGCTGCAGCTCTTCATGCTCCAGGCGCGGATGGACGACGGAATCGTCGCGCCTCGCTTCGAGTCGCTCGGGTTGGAGACCGACCTCACGTGGAAGTACCGCGGGCAGGTCCTCCCGCACCACACGACGGTCCACACGACGATCGAGATCACGGCGGCGGGCCGGGACGAGCGGGGCGCCTGGGCGACGTGCGATGCGAGCCTCTGGTCCGACGGGCAGCGGATCTACGAGGCGACGAACCTCGGCATGCGGATCGTTTCCGGCGAATCGGATCCCGCCGCGAGGGCGACCGATATCCTCCTCGACCCCGAGCGCGACCGGTGGCTGCTGGATCACCGTCCTACCTGGACCGAGCCGGCACTCCCGATGATGAGCATGGTCGACCTCCTGGCCCGCGGCTCCACGGGCCACGGCCCGGTGACCGGCCTGCGCGACCTGCGGGTGAGCGGGTGGTTCCTCGTGAGCGAGCCGCGGCGGCTCCGCTCGGAGCAGGACGGCGAGACCGTCCGGCTCCTCGCGTCCGCGCCGAACGGAGAGATGGAAGTCGCACGAGCCCGGGTGCGGCACGGCGCGTACGCGCCTCGTCCAGAGCCGCTTCCAGAGTCCCATGGCACACAGGTCCCGCTCCCGTACGAGACCGGCGCGCTTTTCCACGGATCCGCGTTCCAGGTCGCCGAGCGCCTCGTGATGGGGAAGGGCGAGTGCTCCAGCCTGCTGCGCGCCGAGAGCGGCGTCCCGATGGGCCTTCTCAACCCGGGCCTCCTCGACGGCTCCACGCACGGCATCCCGCACGCGGACCTTCACAGCTGGACTGAAGCCTGCGATCCGGGCAAGGTCGCCTTCCCCGCCTTCATCCCCGAGATCGACTTCTTCGGCCCGACGCCGGTCGCGGGGACCGTCCGGTGCGAGGTCCGCCAGCAGCCGTTCTTCGGAAGCCCCGACTACCCGGTGTTCCTGATCCAGCTCATCGGGCCGGACGGCGTCTGGTGCCAGCTCCGTCTCGTCGAGTCGTCCTTCCCCAAGGGGCCTCTCGGTTCCGCCGACCCGGCCGCCCGCCGCGCCTTCCTGCGCGACAGGGCCCCGGTCGAAGGGCTGCGGCTCTCGCGCGTCGAGGAGGGCGTCACGGTCCTGACGGACGCCGAGGTCGCGGCGACCGACTGGCTCCCCGGCACCGTAGCATCCATCTACGGCACTCGCGAGACTGCGGAGATCGCCCGTGCCGAGCACGCGGCCGCGGCCCACGCGCTCCACCCGGGGCGGGTCTTCGCGCAGCTCCCGCTCACCCGCTTCGACCTCGAGGCGAATCGCGAGGGCGGCGACGTGCGCGTCTCGGGCGACGGCCGCGGGAGTCTCGACCTCGCGCCCCTCCGGGAGTTCTGGACGCGCTGGTTCGACCGGGGGCCGTGGCCCGTCGAGGACCTCTACTACGGCCTCGTCGGCCGCTTCGTCGGCCGCGTCGTCGTCGAGGACCCGGAAGCGTTCTCGGCTCTGCGCGGCCGGAGCGTCCTTTACCTCGCGAACCACCAGACCGGCGTCGAGTCGCTCCTCTTCTCGATCGTCGCGTCGGCGCTGAACGAGGTCCCGACCGTCACGCTCGCCAAGATCGAGCACAGGGACACGTGGCTCGGGAGGCTCATCGCGCACGCGTTCTCGTACCCGGGAGTGACGGACCCGCGCGTGATGACCTTCTTCGACCGCGAGGACAAGGCGAGCCTCGTCCGCGTCATCGGCGAGCTGGCCGCCGAGATGAAAGGGCCGGGCCGGTCCGTGATGGTCCACGTCGAGGGGACGCGCGCCCTGAGCTGTCGCCAGCCGGTCGAGAAGATGAGCGGCGCCTTCATCGACATGGCGCTCGCGGTCGGCACCCCTGTCGTCCCGGTGCGGTTCGTCGGAGGCCTGCCGGCCGACCCGCTCGCGACGCGCCTCGAGTTTCCAACGGGTATGGGCCGCCAGGACATCCACTTCGGGAAGCCCCTGATGCCCGAGCGACTCGCCGGCCTCCACTACGGCGCCCGCAAGGAGCTGGTTCTCGCGGCGATCAACGGACTGGGAGTTCCGAACGCCCTGGAGCAGCCGCTCCGTGGCGACCCGGGCTTCGAGAGGCGCGTGAACGCCTGGCAGGCTGCGCGCGGCGTCTCGCACGAGCACGCGACGCTCCACGAGGTTCTCGTGGAGCTGGTCGCGCCCGGCGAGGAGGTTCGACGCCTCCTCGGCGCGCCCGACTCCACCGCGCTCGCCGGGGACGAGAGCCCGGAGGGGCGGTGGCTCCTGGAACTGGGCCGGAGGCTTCTGGGAAGCTGACCGTGCCTCTCCCCGCGGGCCTATCGCGAGGTGCATCATGCCGGGCGCATGCGCCTGCTCGCCGTCGTCCACCACCGCCACGAGGAATGGGTCACTGCGCTCCGAGAGGCCGAGCCCCGCCTGGAGATCCGCGGCTTTCACCCTCGCGACCCGCTCGACGACACCTGGCTCGCGCGCGCCGAGGGCCTCTTCGTCTGGAAGGTCCCGGAAGGGCTGATCTCGCGGATGCCCCGGCTGACGTGGATCCAGAGCTCGGGCGCGGGGGTCGACCACCTGCTCTCCGACCCCTCCATTCCGGCCGCGTTACCGATCACACGGGCCGACGGGCAGTTTGGCCTCTGGATGGCCCGCTACACACTAGGCCACCTCCTCGCGGTCACCCAGCGACTGGAAGAGTGCCGCGAGGCTCAGCATGAAAGCCGGTGGGCATCCCGGCTCCTTCCCGAGGACCTGACCGGCCAGGTGGCGCTCGTCCTCGGCTTCGGCCGCATCGGGCGCCAGATCGGCCGGGCCCTGCGCGAGATCGGGCTCGAAGTCCGGGCCTTCGTCCGCACGCCCCGTCCGGACGCCGAGTTTCCGCTCCACGCCACGCGCGACCTCGACGCGTTTCTTCCGCGGGCCCGCGTCCTCGTCCTCTGCGCCCCGCTCACTCCCGACACCCGCGGCCTCGTCAACGCGACCCTCCTCACCGCCGGTCACCCGCGTCTCGTCCTCGTCAACGTCGCACGCGGCGCCCTCGTCGTCACCGCCGATCTCCTCGAGGCCCTCGACGCCGGCCGTCTCGAGCGGGCCGTCCTGGACGTCTTCGAGGAGGAGCCTCTCCCTCCGGACTCTCCTCTCTGGAGGCACCCGAAGGTCGTCGTCACGCCGCACCATTCGGGGCCCTCGACCCCTGGCGCGATGGTCCCCGACGTTGTCGAGAACCTGCGGCGGTTCGCGGAGGGCCGGCCCGTCGTCGACGCGGTCGACCGGACGCGGGGCTACTGAGAAGGCCGAGAATCCCGTCCTCGACGATCCTCGAGACCCGGCCGCGCGCCTCGGCCTCGACAGCGTAGAGGGTTTTCGCGGGGTCGCCGACAGTCAGTCCATGCGGCGCTGACCGGCTTCGTCGTCGTCATCGATCCCCCTGCTACGACGCTTCGTGTGCACTCCGGGCCCGTCGCCGTCCTCAGGTCTTCCTATGGCCTCGGCCCCGAGCTGCATCGCCCACCCGCGCTGAAGCTTCTGGCCCTCAGCCACCCGCACTGCTTCCGGGGCTTCGGCACGAGACCCGCCCTGGCCTCGTCCCGTGGAGGGCGCCTCTTATCGGGCGAGCAGACCGGCCGAGACGCCCCTGTGCGCGCAGCTCGAGTCCCTCTACGAGAGCGATGTGCGCCTGGGAGGAGCTCTTCGAGCGCCGCTGCGGCTTCATCACCATGGCCTGGCAGACCGTCCGCGAGCTGACGGGCGTGGCAGCCGGCGAGCAGAAGGGCTTTCGGCCCGGGAGGGTAGCCGTCGTCCAGACGTTCGGGGACCAGCTCGATCTCCATCCTCACGTCCACGTCCTCGTGACCCGCGGCGCCTGGACCGCCGACGGCACCTGGCTGCCAATCCCTTGCGTCAACGCCTCCGCCGCCGGGAAGCGGTCCCGTCACATGGTCATCCGCCTCCTTCAGCGCGAGTGGACCCAGCTGATCCGCGCCGTGCTCGTGCTCGCGGTCTCGGCAACCGGTCACTCTATAATCGTGCGCACCTTCCATGACTCTGGCCCCAGGAACGCGGCTCGGTCCGTACGAGATTCTCTCCGCCCTCGGCGCTGGCGGCATGGGTGAGGTGTGGAAGGCGCGAGACACGCGTCTCAATCGGCTGGTCGCCATCAAGACCAGTCTCAGCCGGTTCAGCGAGCGCTTCAAACGTGAGGCTCAGGCCATCGCGGCGGTGAACCATCATCGCGTCTGTTCGCTGTACGACGTCGGTCCCGACTACCTCGTCTTGGAGTACGTCGAGGGCGAGTGCCTGCGCGGACCGGTGCCGTTCGCCCGGGCGCTCGAACTGGCGGAGCAGATTCTGGACGCGCTCGATGCCGCGCATGAAAAGGGCATCGTCCACCGCGACTTGAAGCCGGGCAACATCCTGCTGACCAAGAGCGGTGTGAAGGTTCTCGATTTCGGACTCGCGAGGCTCACGCACGCTCCTGCGGTTGACGGCCCGAGCCTCGTGGTCACCCACACCATGTCTCTGACGGCGGAGGGCTCCATCCTGGGCACGCTGCCGTACATGTCGCCGGAGCAGGTCGAGGGCCATGACGCAGATGCGCGCAGCGACATCTTCGCCTTCGGCGTCGTGCTCTACGAGTTGATCGCCGGAACCAGGCCCTTCACGGGCCAGACGCAGGCCAACCTCGTGGCGTCGATCCTCAAGGAAGATCCGCGACCGCTGTTCGAGGTACGGCCGCGAACGCCGCGCGGTCTCGCGGAAGTGGTGCGGACCTGCCTCGAGAAGGATCCTGACAAACGCTGGCAGTCGGCGCGCGACGCGCGGCACGCACTGCGGTTGATCGCAGCGCAGCCGGAGGCGTCGATCCCGTCGCGATCAGGTCGCTTGTGGCCGGGGTTGGCCGTGCTGATGGCTGCACTCGCGGCAGGACTCGGCTTCTGGAAGTTTCAGCCCATGACGCCAGGCTCGCCAGGCCGATTCGAGGCGCCCGTGCCGGAGAATGTGACGGTGTCCGACGACGTGTCGGTATCCCCGGACGGTCGCAAGCTGGTGTTCGCGGCCGCGCAAGGCGGGTTGTGGTTGCGCGATCTCGGTGCGCTCGACTGGCGGCGCCTGCCTGGCACGGACGGTGCCACGACCCCTTTCTGGTCTCCCGACAGCCGGTACGTGGGCTTCATCGTCGACGACACACTCAGCAGAATTGACACGACCGGCGGTCCGCCGGAAGCGGTGGCGAGTCTTCCCGCCGCCGCGCCGCGATCGGGCACCTGGAATCGCGATGGCGACATCGTGCTGGGAAGCTGGGGCGGCGGATCGGGTGGTCCGTTGTGGCGAGTATCCGCGACAGGGGGCACGGCGGCGCCGTTGACCCGGGTCGATCCAGCCAAGGGGGAGTTCGTTCACACGTGGCCCACGTTTCTCCCCGACGGGCGGCACTTTCTGTACTTTCGCTCCGGACCGCCTGACGTAGAGGGCATGTACGTTGGCGCTCTCGACGCCGACGCCGCGAACCCGTCGCGTCAGCGGATATTGGCCACCGGTGCGCCGGCGGCCTTCGCGAATGGCCACCTGTTCTTCCCGCGCGCCGGCACGCTGATGGCGCAACCGTTCGACGTCCGCCGCATGGAGCTCCACGACGCGCCGGTGCCTGTGGCCCAGGACGTCGACATCACGTGGTACTTCACCGGGGTGTTTTCGGTGTCGGCCGAAGGTGTGTTCGTCTATCGCACTACGACGGCACCTGGCAGCTTCCAGCTGACCTGGGTTGACCGGCAGGGAAAGACCGTCGGCACGATTGGATCGCCGGGGACGGACAGGCGGGTGGTGTTGTCGCCGGATGGCGCGCGCGCCGTCGCCAAAGACGCTCCCTACAACGTGCCGGGCGACCTCTGGATGCTCGCCCTCGCCAATGGCGGGCGCACGCGTATTACCTTCAACAAGGACGTGTACGCGCCCGGGGTCTGGTCTCCAGACGGCGCCAGCATCGCCTACGCGGCCGGCCGTCGCGGCGACACCATCTACGTGAGAGCCGCCTCCGGCGTCGGCGACGCGGAGGTCCTGCTGAAGGAGCCGGGATTGCGCCACTTTCCGACCAGCTGGTCGCGCGACGGTCGGTTCCTCCTGTATCACACCGAGAACGCCACGAGCACGGGATACGACCTGTGGGCGTTGTCGCTCACCGACCGCAAGCCTCATCTGATGCTGGGCGAGGCCTTCAATGAGTGGGCGGGCGTCTTTTCACCCGACATGAGGTGGGTGGCCTACGTCTCCCTCGAGACCGGACCCGCGGCTCAGGTCTATGTCCGCCCGTTCCGAGTATCAGAACAGACGGGCCAGCCGTCATTCGGCGAGGGCAAGTGGCAGGTCTCGAAGGAATCCGGCAATTGGCCACAGTGGCGCATCGACAGGGAGATCGTCTTCAACACGGCTCCAACGGAAACGGACGTGTTTGCGGCGCCAGTGAACACAACCGGTGCAGCCTTCGAGAGTGGCGTCCCGCAAAGGCTGCCTTTTGCTCCGAGCTCGGACGTGAGCACGACTCCGCAGTCCACTCCCGACGGCCAGCGCTTCCTGATCGAGGTGCCCCTCGATCAACGGGCGGCGCGACCGTCCATCAGCGTGGTGCTCAACTGGCCAGCGTTGTTGAAGTAGTGAGCGCGACGGCATCTACAATTTGAACCCGACGTCGCCAGCGGCGACTATGCCAATCTCCAGATCATCAAGGTACGCCACGAGTCGCGCTCGTATCCATGGATGGCTGATCGTCACGGCACTGGCGGCGGCGGCCGTCGCGCCCGGGGCGACCGCGAGTCGACCGGCGGGCCAGCTTGCAGCAACGCGCGCCGGGACGCCGGTCACGTCCAAGGCGCTGTACCTGGCTAACGCCAGCGTGCTCGTGACCCACGACGACACCAAGGTGGTGTTCGACCCGCTGTTCGACCCGCTGTTCGACCCGCTGTTCCGCAACGATTTCGGGCAATACGCGCTCCCGGAGTTCGAGCTCCTGGAGCAGGCCTCCGAGGACATCCGTTTCTTCGGCCGAAGGGCCGTCGTCACCTGCTCGACTCGCTGCTTCGCGATCGCATACGCGATCTCGAACGAGAACAACACGGTCAGCATCGTCGAGCCGAGGTAGGGCGTTGCCCCGACGGGATACTCCAGCGCAGCGCCACGCGGCTCTCTCGAAGGGCGCCGGGCGGGGGCCGATTCCCCCGCCCCGGCGCCTCCGCCAGGCTCGGTCCGAGGTGAGTCGTCAGGCCTTCGGCTTCGCCGGGGCGGTCTGCGCCGTCGCCCCGAGGACCTCCACCGCCGTGAGCTTCGCCGGGACGGGCGTCTCCCCCGGCGCCCCGAGCCGGCCGACGACCTTCGCGAGGTCGACGCCGAAGGCCGCCTTCACCTGCTCGACGAGCTGGACCCCCTGCACCACCTGCGAGGTGGCGGGAAGGTAGGCGACGCGGTCGACGCTGACGTTCTGGATCGTCTCGACGAGGGACGACATGACGCTCTGGAGCTTCTGCATGAGGAAGATGTCGCGGGCGTT
>Ga0209573_1000759_pt1 | contig 59953 bp, 41 predicted proteins | sample TNRBio252014_DNA_FD_185870 | JGI IMG/M metagenome (GOLD analysis project Ga0209573, IMG submission 185870) | Wastewater treatment Type I Accumulibacter community from EBPR Bioreactor in Madison, WI, USA - TNR Reactor_6/25/2014_ DNA (SPAdes)... | ecosystem: Engineered > Bioreactor > EBPR >...
CCGTCCCGGAACGACAATTCCTGATGAAGATGTGGGTTTGTTACAGATAAGTAATTGAAATCAAAAAAATTGACCTCTTCCGGTGTTTTCAGTGCCGCGCGTGCTTCCGCGATTTGTTCGGATTCGGTAGCGACTAAATCTTCTGCTAATTCTTTATTGCAGGAAAAGAACAACACAGCCAGCAGGGCTGCCAGCCACAGAGAGAAATTGCGTTTCATGTGTTAATCGAGTTAAAAAGTGATTCAATTTTGGTTTAGCACGCGCACTGTGCCGGGTATGCATACGAATGGCAATAAAGATACCCCCCCCCCGTTTTGAAAATCCAAATTATTTAACACTTTTATTTTCTAATCTTTATTATCCCCCAAATTTTTAAGTCTTCAATTCACCAACACTTATCATATTAAAATATTTTTTTAATTTCGAGGCCTATTTATTCACCATTAAAATGCAATACCATGGCATGGAACGAAGAAGAAGATGATGTCATTTACAGGGTCATCATCAATCACGAAGAGCAGTACTCTATTTGGCCCAGTTACAAAGAAAATCCGGCCGGCTGGAAAGATGGCGGGAAAACGGGAAACAAGCAGGAATGCTTAGATTACATTCAGGAAGTCTGGACAGACATGCGGCCTCTAAGCCTTAGAAAGCAAATGGAGCAGATGCAGCAGGAAGAAGGATAACCCTTGATTGACTGGCTAAGTACAAGTTAAGGGGGCTCTCCCTTTTGACTCCATTAAGAGACGCCCCCTTAATTTGTTGCCCCGGCGGTTTCGTCATCCGCTTCACTCCCATCGTCCATCCGGTCGGTCATTTTTTGCACAATCCGGTATCGGCTCAGGAATTCCCGCGCAATAACGCGCAGCACCGTGTAGCCCGGAATGGCCAAAACCATGCCCGTGATGCCACCCAACTGAGCGCCCATGAGCGTGACGATGAAAATTTCGAGTGGATGCGCCATGACACTCGCCGAAAAAAGGTAAGGCTGAATCAGGTAGTTATCTATCAGTTGCACCGACCAGAACACCAGAAAAACCTTGCCGAGCAGGGGCAACATCTGGTTATAAAACTCAAGATCAAGGCTGGAGGTGATGGTCAGTGCGACACCAACAAGGCCGCCAATGAGCGGTCCGATGTAGGGAATCACATTCATTAGGGCAGCAAACAGGGCAATGAGGATGGCATTTTGAACGCCCATCATAGACAACCAGAAAGCGACATAAACAGTGATCGCTGTAATTTGTATGGCAATAGCGCTAAAATAGCGCCCCAGCATCCGGCTGGTTTCGTCAACGGCATTGTGTACCTGGTTTTCGTAGCGCGCCGGGAGCAATGCGGAAATAAATCCGACGAGCAGGTTTTCCTCTTTTAAAAAGAAAAATGCGATAAAAACAACGGCAAATAAAGCGATGGCGATGTTGCCGGCTGCGGTGATGAACCCGCCAAAAAAGCTGCCAATCATGCCCGGATTGAAATAACCCTGAAAGGTGTCAGTAAGTATGCTCTCTAACGATTGCTGCGGGGGAGCCAATCCTTTGTTGGCTAACCACTGCAGCACGTTTTGAAACGGCTCGTTGAGGGCGATCGCTATTTTGCCATAGTCAACGTTGGCGAGGTTGCCAGCTTGCCGGACGAGCAGTGGCACAAAAAGCATGGCCAATAAGAAAAAAATGAGAAAAAAGCAGACTAAGGTCAGCATGGCATTCAGACCGGGACCGGATTTCCACTTCCCGAACTTCAGACGCCGCTCAAAGAAACCCATCATCGGTTTGCCCAACAAAGAAACGACCCAGGCAGCAATGGCATAAAACACAATCTGGTTGAACACGTAAATAAGCCAGGCTGCAACCAGCAACGAAACGCCAACAGCGACTTTTTGCCCGATATTTTTGGTCTGGATCGTCATATTTGCTTCAATCAGGATTTCAAAACTTTACCGCCAAAGGAGCGCTTACCGCTAATAACTTTGTAAAGATACACGCCCGAAGGTAATCCCCCCGTTAAGATGCGTTTTTCTTCCTGATCGCCCTGTAATTCCAGTTCATTGCGAAGCACACGTTGTCCGGATGCGTTGTACAATTCAAAAACAATATTGCCTTTCAGCGCTTTGAAACGCACCAGCAGTTCCTGATCAAAAGGGTTCGGCGATACGCTGACCAATTTTCCATCGAGGGCCGGTTCGCCGGCATTCACCAAAGTGAGCGCCTGCTGCACGGCTGCCAGCGCATCTACGCGGCCATAGCCATAGGTGTGGTTGGGGATATCCAATCCGGAAATATCGCCGCAAACCTGGTTGGTGCGCATCGGCGCCGCTGTTTGTTCGATGATGGTTTCCACCGTTTCCACATCTCCGATCAGCGCGGGGTTTGCGGAAAGCAATAAAGCAACCAATCCCGCCACGTGCGGACCGGCCATACTCGTGCCGCTGAAACTGGCATAGTTGCTGTCGGGTACGCAGGAGCGCACACTCACGCCGGGGGCGACCACGTTGGGTTTCAGCCTGCCGCTACCGTCTACCGTCACAGGGCCTCTGCTGCTGAATCCGGCAATGGTGTCGCCACTTGGGCGCGAAGCCCCGATGCTGAAGGAGTTCTGGAACATGGCTGCGGGAGTGCTCACCGTCTCGCAATTGCTGCCGCTGTTGCCGGCGGACACGACTACCACAATGCCTGCGGCTTTCAGGTTGTCCACCACTGCATTCATTGTGGCAAAATTCATTTCATTGCAGCCTTCCACCGGCGGGCATCCCCAGGAGTTGTTGATGACGTGCGGCGCTTTGGAAGGGTCAGGATTTAGGTTTGCTAAGTTGGTCGGCGCCAAAAACCATTCAAAAGCTTCGATATAAGTAACCGGGCTGCCCCAGCCGCGTTCCATATTCCGGCAAGCGATCCAGCGCGCGCCGGGCGCTACGCCAATCTGGTTGCCCGCGCCGTCGTCGCCAACCATCGTGCCCATGGTGTGCGTGCCGTGGAAGCCGTCATCGCAGGGTTCGTTGACGTCCAACCCACAAGGATTGTCTTCCGGTGTGGGCATCGTGTCGTTGTGCAAAGGACTGATGCTGTGGATGGCGTCGTGCCAGTTGTAGTTGTGGTCGGCAGTAGCGCCGTCCCAACCCCGGTATTTGTTGATGATGGCCGGGTGATCCCAATCGTAACCGGTATCCGCCCCGCCAATCACGATGTCCTGGCCGGTGTAGCCCATGGCCCAGACATCGTCGGCATTGATGCGTTCAATGCCCCATTCAATGCCTTCCCGTAAGGTAATTTCATTGCCCCGGTCAGGAAAAGGCGCTTCTGTTTTCACCCAGGGATTGGGCTGAATTTGGCGAACGGCATCCAGGGAAGCTAAGCGCTGAAGCACGGTGGCGTCTACCCGCGCATAAATGGCGTTTACAATACAGAACGATTGATAAGGAATCCCGGCGCTTTCCAGCACTTGTTTGACCGGCGCCTGTGTTTGCCGGGCTACTGCCTGCAAGCTTTGCCAGACGTAAGCGCCTTTTTCTGCTTTGGATTTGAATTGGCGGGCCGCTGAAACGTCGGCTTGCCGGTCTAATAAAATCAGGCATTCGACCACTGCTCCACTTTCGGCTTCCGCCAAAACGCTGGGATCAACCTTTGTTTTCCAGTCGCCGGACACCGCGTTCGTCCACGCCAAAGCCAGCGCCGCAGCAAGGATTGAAAAGCCTAATAATTTTTTCATGCCGTTCTGTATTTCTTTGGATTGAAAATCTATTTAGTGTCTATCTATTTAGTCGCGTGTCTGATCTTTAGAGTTCGAGAGCAAGGCATGTTCTGCCCTAAAAACGGGAGTTTACTCGCGTAAATGACCGATTTTGGGGCAGAACATAACGCAGCTATCGGACTATAAAGACAGACACTAATCACATGTGGAGCGAACGGTTATCCGTTGCTGCAAGCGCTGCTTCCTTAAAAGCTTCCGTATAGGTGGGGTGCGCATGGCTCATGCGGGCCGCGTCTTCGGCAGAAGCCCTGAACTCCATGAGTGCGACGGCTTCTGCGATCATATCGGCGGTGCGGGGACCAACCATGTGTACGCCCAAAATTTCATCTGTATCCTTGTGCGCCAAAACCTTCACCATGCCTTCGACATCCATGCTGGCGCGGGCGCGACCCAGTGCTGAGAAGGGGAATTTTCCTTTTTTGAAAGGGATGCCTTCCTGCTGAAGCTGCTCTTCGGTTTTGCCCACTGCCGCCACTTCCGGCCAGGTATAGACCACGCCGGGGATGAGGTTGTAGTCAATATGCGGCTGTTGGCCGGCTATGGTTTCTGCCACAAAAACGCCTTCTTCTTCTGCTTTGTGGGCAAGCATAGCGCCCCGGATGACGTCTCCAATCGCATAAATGCCTTTGATGTTGGTTTCTAAGTGCTCATTGACTAAGATGCGGCCTTTTTCGTCGGTCTGAACGCCGGCGTTTTCTAAGGCCAGTCCCTGGGTGTAAGGCTTTCGCCCAATGGCAACCAAGCAATAGTCAGCTTCAAGGGTGAACGCCTCTTCCGAATCGCGTTTTTGAACGCTGACCACCGCGCCGGTTTTTGTCCCTTTGACACCGGTAACACTATGGCTGAGGTGAAATTTGATGCCGATTTTTTGCAGGGCACGCATCAGTTCTTTGGCACAATCCACGTCCATGCCGGGAATGATGCGATCGAGGTATTCCACCACGTCTATCTGCGTGCCGAGTCTTGCAAAAACAGAGCCCAGTTCAAGGCCGATGACCCCGCCGCCAATGATGACCATTTTTTTGGGAACCGCAATAATATTGAGCGCCTCGGTTGAGGTGATGACGCGGTTTTTATCGTAATTGAAATTATCCGGAGTAATGGGCTTGGAGCCGGTAGCAATAATGACTTTGTCGCTCTCAATTTCTTCCTTCGTACCGTCTTTTTTGGCAATGCTGATGCGGGTTGGCGACACAAAAGAACCGTGGCCGTTAATGACCGTGATTTTGTTTTTGCGCATCAGAAAATTCAGTCCTTTTACGGTTTGATCCACGACTTCATTTTTGCGCTTCACCATCTGCGGCATGTTCACTTTCAGGCTTTTCAGTTCGATGCCGTGCTGCCCGAATTTTTCTTTGGCATTGTGGTAGTGTTCGGAGGAGTCGAGCAACGCTTTGGAGGGGATGCATCCTACATTGAGACAGGTACCGCCCAAGGCATCGTATTTTTCGATGATGGCCGTCTTAAAGCCCAACTGCGCTGCGCGTATGGCTGCAACATATCCGCCCGGTCCGGAGCCGATGACTGTTACGTCGTATTTCATCAGATATAAGTGTTTATCAATTTTTTTGCAACTGTCAAGACCTCACTCGCCTTGCTTTTTGCCTTTTGCAAACTTGCCTTCTTGTTTTTTGGGCGACCGCGAGGTTCGCCCCTACGTTGCGGCTGGTGGCTTATTTCCGCCTCCGCCCTTATTTTTTTTCTTTTTGCGCCGTTTCCAGTCCTTGTTCCGATTGTTATTGTTTCCCGGCTGATCCGGCGGGCGTTGTTCGCCTTTGTTTTCAACGGGCGGCCGATCTGTTCTTTCAGGCCGATCCTGGTTTTCCGGCTTCTCTGGTCGGTCGGGTCTAACCGGACGATCCTGTCTTTCTGGCCTGGGGCCCCGATCCTGGCGCTCCGGTCGGTCGGGACGTGGCGACGGCCTGTTGCCCCTGTTTTCAGCAGGGCGATCGCGATTGGGCTGTGGATTTCCACCTGGTTCGCCGGGGCGGTTTTTCTTCTTTTTCTTTTTCTTGCGGCGTTGTTCTTCCGGCAATTCCACGGCGCCGGTTACGTCTTCAAAGCCCATGTCGCGGTCTTCGTCGTCTTCGCCCTCGAGTTCTACTACATGAACAGCTTTCAGATCGGTTGGTTTTTCACCGGCGGCATTCATTCGAATAATTTCTTTCACCTGCGCCAGGTCAATGGCAAAAAGTTTGCCTTTTCCTGATTCACCTTCGTAGACGTAGTAGAGCAGTTTTTTGAAAATATCGGTTTTAATCAAAATCGCGCGGCCTGCCTTGGTTTCAATCCTTTCCGCATGGGCCGGAAACTGCTCCAGGGCATCCATGTAAGTATCTAATTCATAATTCAGGCAGCATTTCAGGCGGCCGCATTGCCCCGACAACTTCGACTGGTTGATGGCGAGGTTTTGGTAGCGTGCAGCGCCGGTGGAAACCGATTTAAAATCGCTCAGCCAGGTGGAGCAGCACAATTCGCGGCCACAAGATCCGATTCCGCCTACGCGCGCCGATTCCTGCCGGGCGCCAATCTGGCGCATTTCAATTTTAACTTTGAATTCTTTGGCAAAATGGCGGATCAACTCCCGAAAATCTACCCGGCCCTCAGCCGTATAAAAAAAGGTAGCTTTCCGCAAATCTCCCTGGAATTCTACGTCGCCCACCTTCATATCCAGGTTGAGCATCCGGGCGATTGCCCTGGCTCTGACCATCGCCGGCATTTCCTGTTCGCGCGCTTCCTGGAGTCGTTCCAGGTCGCGTTCGTTGGCTTTGCGGATGACTTCCTGCGTGATGGTATCTTCACCGGTTCGCTTTTTCTTCATTTGCATGCGCACCAGGTCGCCGCTCAGGCTGATGCGGCCTACATCGTAGCCATTGCCGGTATCCACAATGACCATGTCGCCTGTTGAAGCGGGTGACAGGTTGCGGAAAAATTGTTTTCGGGCGCCGTTTTTAAAACTCACCTCTACGATATCATAAACATCTACATCATAGATATCCATATCCGACAACCAGTCGAAGGTATTGAGGCGGTTGCACCCACCACTGGAGCAACCGTTTGAAGAGCAGCCGCCCTTGCTATTACACCCGGAAACTTTTCCGTCGCCGGTGCTTACTGAACATCCTAAACATCCCATTTTCATTCGTTTATTTAGCCCCCTAACCCCCGGAGGGGGAATTAGGATTGGGTTCTACGAAAATGATTGATTAATTCGTACGCTATACTCCGTTATTCAAAATTCATACTTTGTTACTTTTCATTGTTGAGGTTACGAATCCCCTATTGAACCTACTATCCCCCCTTTGGGGGTTAGGGGGCTGTTTTCATCACCCGATTCGCCTGAATACACGCATCCAGGAACAGTATTTTGGGGTTGGCATTGCGCTCAATAAAATAGGCGTTTTCGGTGAGCAGATTTACAATTTGCTCCACCTGGCCAAAACTCAACACTGCTGACAGTCGCCGGGCTGTTTCCAACTCGTTTGCCTGAAGGCGCACTGCACCGGCGCCATTGACTTTCAGGGCGATGAACTCGCGCAGGAAATGCAAAGCATACTGGACAAAAAACTTTTGACCTTCGCGGCCTAATTTGGCAAAACGTTCTACCCAGTCTAACATTTCCGGGCCATCTCCTTTGTAACAGCGGCGCATCCAGTCCAAAAACAACGCGCTGTGGTCGTTGTCTTTGTGTTCCGACAAGCGCAGGGCCTCATTGAAATTTCCATTGGCTAAGTAGGCTAAGGTTGCAGCCTCTTCCGCTTTTACGCCGGTTTTTTCAATCAGCCCGGCCACCACATCCGAATCCTCTAAGGCCGGCACTTTTACCAACTGACACCTCGACAAAATGGTGTTGAGGATTTGTTCGGTATCTTCCGCCACTAAGATAAAGAGCGTGTTTTCCGGCGGCTCCTCGATCAGTTTCAACAGGCGGTTGCCTTCTTTGCCCAGGTATTCGGGCAGCCACTGGATCAGGATTTTATATTTAGCCTCGAATGTTTTCAGGCTGAATTTCCGGATGATATTGACGCATTCTTCCTTGGTAATATTGCCTTGCTTGTTTTCGGCGCCGATGATTTGCAGCCAGTCGTTGACATCAAACCAGGGGTTTTGCTCCAGCGCGCTGCGCCATTGACTCAAAAAGACCTCGCTGGTGGCGTTGGCGCCGATGGCAGGGAAGGAAAAATGGACATCGGGGTGGATGAGTTTGCCTGTTTTGAGGCAGGCTGCACATTGGCCGCAGGCATCTTCGGGCGTTCGTTGCTCACAAAGCACGTATTGCGCCAGCGACAACGCCAGCGGCAAACTTCCGCTTCCCGTTGGGCCGAGCAGCAGCAATGCATGGGGCAAACGTTCGCCCCCCGCCATTTGTCGCAGGGCAGTTTTGGTAGCAGACTGGCCAATTACGTGTTGAAATAACATAGTCGTACCCGTGATAAAATGAAATACTGAGCACGGTGCACACGACACGACTATATTATGGCAGAAGAAGGTAATATACACTAACCTGTGCGGCAACCGCAGTTTAGCGTGAATTGACGCGGGATCGGAAACGCTGTACGAAGCAGCGATCTTCATCCGGCAAGTATTTTATTTATACAAAAACGCTTCGTAAAGCGCTCCCAACTGATCGTACTGCGGAATATATCCGCATTTCAACACAACTTTACTATGATGAGTTTTTGCCTTTAGACTGAGCAAAACCAATCTCTCCGCCTATAATTCCTTCTGCTTTAAATTTCGTATATCGTATGCACTGCTGAGTGCTTCGGTGATAATACGCGATAAAAATAGGAATTTCCTGACAACGGACGGCAGGTTTTTTTTTCAAGCGCCCTTTTTTCAACTCAGGCTTGCACATACACGGCGTATTTTTCCTGGTAGTAAGGTTCCTTGAAAAAATCGGAAAGCGGGTACAGTTCGGTATAAGAACCACGCGGTAAGGACTTGATTTCCTGCTTCACATTGCCGCCTTTGAGCGCAATAAGCCCGTTCGGGATGGCGTGTTGCTGTTTGTTTTTGATCAGGCGAAGACCCCAGGCAGCAAGCAGGGGAAGTTCGGCCACCGCCCGCGACACCACAAAATCGAAGTTTTGCCCTTTTAGTTCTTCTGCGCGGATATGCTGCGCGGTTACATTTTCCAGTTGCAGGGCATTGGCAATCTCCTGCACAACCATAATTTTTTTGCCGGTGCCGTCAATGAGGGTGAACCGGGTTTCGGGGAAAAGAATAGCCAGCGGAATCCCGGGAAAACCTCCACCCGTACCAATATCCAATACGGCAGCTCCCGGCAGGAAGGTGAGTACTCCGGAAATAGCGAGCGAATGCAGGATGTGGTGGTCGTATAAAAACTCAATGTCCTTGCGGGAAATGAGGTTGATCTTTTGATTCCACTCCTGATAAAGTGGCCCCAATTGTTCGAACCGGCTGAGTTGCGTTTCGTCAAGGTTGGGAAAGTATTTTTTTATGAGGTCCATTTTTTTGAGTTTATAAAAGCGGCATAAACGCTTCCCAAACCGGATCCCCCGCAGGTGGCGGCGCAACCAATTCCACGGCTTCTCCCGAAACCGGGTGGAGGAAGGCCAATTTCCACGCATGGAGGTGGATGGAGCGGTCGCGGTTGCCGCGGCGGGCGCCATATTTTACATCCCCTTTAATGGGGCAACCGATGGCGGCCAATTGTGCCCGGATCTGGTGGTGTCGCCCCGTGATGAGGTTCACCTCCAACAAATGGTAGTGGTCGCTACTGCCCAGCAAGCGGTAAGTCAGTACCGCCTCTTTCAGTTCCGGGTCTTCCGTTTCGGTTGCAGCAGAGCGGTTTGCAGCGCTTTTTTTGCCGACAAAATGCTTCAGCTCGCCTTCCGGTACCGGTGGCATTTCCTGAACAACAGCGAGGTAGGTTTTGCGAACCTGGCGATTGCGAAACTGTTCGTTGAGGGAGACTAACGCATTTTGGGTTTTGGAAAATAAAACCACGCCACTGGCCGGGCGATCAAGCCGGTGAATAACCTGCAGCTTCGACTGGGTATAGATAGAACCAAGGGCTAAGAGCGATTTATCGCCCGTTGTATCGTCTTGCACCGGGATACCGGCAGGCTTGTTGAAAGCGACAAGCTGGTTGTTTTTATACAGAACCAGGTCGCCAATGCGAAAATCAGGCGTCGGTTGCTCCATTTCAGAGGTTGGGTTAGTCCACTTCTTCATAATCTACGTATTCGCCCTTGCTCTCTTTTTTGCCGGGCGGCTCATTAACCGGCTTTTTAGGGCCGGGGCCTCTGTTAGAAATGGCCGGTGGCGCAATAAAAAAGCGGTAAGCGAAGTAAATAACGGCGATGGTGATGAGTAGCTTTACCATGGTGAATAAATTTGAGGACGCAAAGTTAGCGATAAAATATCAGACGTTTGTCCGGCATTTGGTTTAATGCTCCGGGCGCATACCGGGGCATTTGGATGATTTTGCTACCTTTGCCGACCGGATTTGCGTTTGGTGTTTTCAAATCACACAAAACACAACATTGAACGCGGAATAAGCAATATAATGGAAAAAAAAGACAACTTATTGGGCGTACTTCAGACGCTCTACCATTGGCGAAAGCAAATTTTTTATACCTGCCTTGCCGCAGGCATTGGCACAGCGATCATTTCCCTGCTATTGCCTACTTATTACAAAGCAACGACGACATTTTTGGCAGCCAGCCCCGACCAGGCCAAGCCTGAACTGATGTTTGGAGGAGGCGAATTGGAGGCCGAGTTTTATGGAAATGAAAACGATATTGACCGCATTCTGACCATTGCAGAGTCGAGTGAATTGGCTGATTATTTGATAGATACATTTGATCTGTACAAACATTACGACATTAACCCGGAAGGAGTCAAGGCGCCTTATAAAGTTCGGGAAGCATTTTATGACTTGTACGAAGTGACGAAAACCAAACGCGACGCCATCGAATTGTCTGTCGAAGACACCGATCGGGCGCTGGCAGCAAAAATCGCCAACGCCGCCCGCGACAAAATTGACGCTACCGTACAGCAACTGATGAAAGAAGCCCATGCCAAAACCATCAATGCCTACCGCGCTTCTATTCTCCTCAAGCAGCACCAATTGCTGGCGGTCAGCGATTCTCTGAACCGCCTGCGCAGTACTTATGGCGTTTACAACGCTGACGTACAAATCGAAAGCATCATGGCACAATTGTATGGTACTCAGGCGCTTTTGATTCGGGACAAAGGAAAATTGGAAGTACTTGAAAAATCGCCCGGCATCCGGCGCGATACCATTACCTACATGCGCGCCAAGGTGACGGGGATGGAAGCTGAAGTTAAATCGCTGGAAGAAAAGGTCAAAAACATCAATGACGGGATGCCCAAAATAGCCATTTGGGAAAAACAATATTGGGATGCCAATACCGCATTGGGCAGCAACCGGGTTCGCCTGAAACAATTCGAATCGGCCTTTGAGTCGGATATTCCCAGCATTATCTTAGTGGAAAAAGCGCACGAGCCGATCATCAAATCGCGCCCGAAGCGGTCTTTGATCGTGATCGCTGCAGTGATGGTGGCTTTTTTCTTCAGCATTGTCGGGGTATTGCTGATTGAAGCTTATCGCGACATTAACTGGCGGGAAGTTTTTCATGATCGCTGACCGGATCAAAATATGGATGACACAGGCGCCTGAATACAAACTATTTTCAGGCTTTGCCGCCCTTGTTCTGCTCAGCCTGTATTCGGCGGCAGCCAGCGGATTCTATGCACTGGCGGGATTGCCGGTATTGCTCCTTTTTGGCTGGGTCTGCCTGCTCGATTTCAGCAAAATCTACTATTTTCTCCTTTTTTGTCTGCCTTTATCAACAGAAGTCTACCTGCCGGGCGGTTTGGGTACCGATCTGCCTACTGAGCCAATCATCGTCACCCTGATGCTCATTTTTGGCGTTTTTGCCCTGCAACGCAACGCCGGGGCAGCCGTCGAACGCCGGTTTTTCATGCACCCCCTTACGCTGTTGTTGCTGGTGCATGTGGGCTGGATTTATGCGACAACCGTTACGTCAGAATTGTTGCTGGTATCGCTGAAATTTTCATTGGCCAAAACCTGGTACGTCGCTGTATTTTTTTTCCTCACCGGCTACATCATCCGTAAGGAACGCGACTATAAAATCTTTTTTTGGATTATTTTCATTTCCCTGATGTTCACCGTTGTGGTGACGATGGTACGGCATGCCGGATATGGTTTTTCATTCCGGGATATTCACAAAGTCTTGCATCCCTTTCAGCGCAACCATGTCAATTATGCCGCGATGCTGGCCCTGTTTTTTCCTTTCCTTTTTTTGGCCATTGGCTGGTATCGACGCTATTCCCGGCTTTGGTGGATACTTAGCTTAAGCGTGGTGATCATGCTGGTCGCTATCTATTTTTCTTATACGCGGGCGGCTTATGTTTCCCTGCTTTTTGCAGCCGGCGCTTATGTGGTGGTTCGCCTGCGCATGGTGCGTTACGTGTTGGCCGCAGGAGTGTTGGCCGCTGCCGTACTCATTGGTTCGATGGTTTACAACAACCGCTACTTAGACTATGCGCCAAACTACGACCGCACCATTACGCACTACAATTTTGACAACCTGCTTGAGGCCACTTACAAAATGGAGGATATTTCTACCATGGAGCGCGTCTATCGTTGGGTTGCCGGTTCTCACATGAGCGTCACCCATCCCTTTTTAGGATTTGGCCCGGGTAATTTTGTCAATTTTTATAAACCTTTTGCTGTCACGAGTTTTCAGACTTACGTCAGCGAAAACAAGGAGCAATCAGGCATTCACAGCTATTTTCTGATGACCCTTGTAGAACAGGGCTGGCCGGGTTTGCTGCTATTTGTTGCACTCCTGTTTTTTACCCTGCTCAAAGGCGAAAGCATTTACCACCAAACCAGCGACCCTGCCAGGCGTCGGCTTGTACTCATGGCGCTACTCTGCTTAGTCGTGATTGATGCCTTTCTGCTGATCAATGATATGATTGAAACAGACAAAGTCGGTTCTTTCTTTTTCATCTGCATGGCCATGTTGATTAATCTGGATCTGGCGAACAGGCGGGAACAAATAGTTGGCAAACTGATATAAAATGATATCACAGGAAACAGCAGCAAAAATCGCGAAAGAAATGTTTGCCAACGACGCCTTCAGCCAGTGGTTGGGGATCGAGCAGGTAGCATTGGGTGTCGGGACGTGCAAACTCCGCATGACCGTGCGCCCGGAAATGCTGAATGGGTTTGGCATTGCGCACGGCGCCATTACATACGCGCTGGCCGATAGCGCACTCGCGTTTGCTTGTAATTCGCAGGGCAGGCACGCCGTTTCCATTGAAACGAGTATTTCACATACCCAGGCGGTTCAGGCGGGAGACACCCTCATCGCCATCGCAGAAGAGGAACAACTCGGCAACAGAGTCGCATTTTATCGCGTCCGGGTCCTGGAGGAGCAATCTGGCAAGGTCGTTGGGCTGTTCAAAGGCACTGTTTACCGAAGTTCGAGAGAATGGTGAGTGGGTATTTGTTAAGCGTGTTTACTCCGCCGTGTATTGAGTCAGCCTCATAGCCACCTCCCTGATTATAAAGCTTTTACTAAACTTATCAAATTCCATTCCAAAAATTCCTACCTTCGCGGCTCAATAAAAAAAGGCATGATTGCATACATCAAAGGCACGATCACCTTTAAGAATCCAACCTTTATATTAGTGGAGGCCGGCGGGATCGGGTACCACGTCAACATCAGCCTGAACACCTACGCCCGGATCGAAAAATTAGAGAACATCAAAATTCTGACGCACCTGCTGGTTCGGGAGGACAGCCACACGTTGTATGGATTTGCCGACGACGCCGAGCGGGCCATGTTTGTACACCTGATTTCCGTCTCCGGAGTAGGCCCAACGACGGCCCAGATTGTGTTGTCTTCTTTGACGACCGAAGACTTGCGTTCGGCCATTATCGGCGAAAATGTTGCGCTTTTTCAGAAGGTGAAAGGCATCGGCCCCAAGACTGCCAAACGCATTATCCTTGACCTGAAAGACAAAATGCTGAAGGATGGCGGCGACACCTCGCTGACACTCCTGACCCCTCAGGACAATACGATGCGGGAGGAAGCGTTATCTGCACTGTCTGCGCTGGGATTCAACCGGATTGCGGTGCAGAAAACCCTGAACCAGATTTTGAGAGACCACCCCGGCGTGAGTACCGTCGAGGAATTGATAAAATTAGCACTAAAGCAGATGTCTTGAGGGGGTAATGGTTACTCGTTATTGGTTATTAGTTATTGGTGGGATTTGGGGAAATGAAATGATCCGTATCCCTGTCGAATACAGCCTCCACCAATAACCAGTAACAGATAACCAATCAACAGGCATCTTTTTTTTAAAAAACAAGTCGTTCCAACTGACGACGCTGAGGACGGAGGTGCTGCAAGACCTGTTAAATTTTTCAGCCATTACAAAATAGAGGGCGATCAATCGTTAGAGACGGGCAAGGTCACCGCAATTGCAGGAACCGTGCGTTGGTTTGAGTCTCCCTCCTATGATTAAGCAATAAATTATCTGCCGGATGCAGTTTCATCCGGTGGTTTTGGTAGAATCCTACGTTTTTTAGCTATGACGAGAATTGCTTTACCTTTTTCCCTGTTAACAGGCTTAGCCATCTGGATGTTCGCGGAAGCGAATACTTTTCCTGCTGTAGCATTTCAGGGCAGCCTGCAAGAAGCGGGCGCGGCAACCACCGATACGTTGCCGCCGGTGGAAGAACGTTACGACGACTTCATCACTAATCCGAAAAAGAATCCATTCGACCTGAAAGATCCCAGTATTGTGGAGCAAACGGTGGATTATGACCCGGAAACCGGTCAATACATCATCCGGGAGAAAATCGGCGACGATTATTTCCGCCCGCCAACGTACATGACCTTTGAGGAATACCTCGCCTGGCAGCGGAAAAAAGACGAGCGCGATTACTTCAATCAATTGGCCGGCATCAGCACCGGCGAAGGCACAACCGCCCTCGACCCCTTGGCCAAGTTTGACGTAAAAAGCAATATGCTGGATCGCCTTTTCGGCGGTTCAACGGTAGACATCCGGCCGCAGGGGGGCATTGACCTGACTTTCGGGGTGGATTTTCAGCGCTTAGACAACCCCATCCTCACAGAGCGGCAGCGGCGCACCGGCGGTTTCGACTTCGACATGAACATCCAGATGAACGTGACCGGGAAAATCGGCGAAAAGCTGACCCTGACTACGAACTACAACAACAACGCGACCTTCAACTTCGACAACCAGATCAAGTTGGACTACAACAGCGACCTGTTCAGCGAAGACGACATCATCAAAAAAATTGAGGCGGGTAACGTCAGCTTGCCTTTGCGTGGTTCGCTCATCCAGGGCGCCCAAAGTTTGTTTGGTTTAAAAACCGAATTGCAGTTTGGACACCTCCGCCTAACGGCCATCGCTTCCCAACAGAACTCTCAGAACGAAAACATCCAGCTCAAAGGGGGCAGCCAGGTGCAGGAGTTTGAAGTAAAAGCTGACGAATACGACGAAAACCGCCACTTCTTCCTTTCGCATTACAACCGCGACGGTTTTGAACGCAACCTGAGCAACCTGCCGCAAATCAACACGTTGTTCCACCTTGAAAACATCGAGGTGTGGATTACCAACGACCGCAACGTGGTGGAAGACGTGCGCGACATCGTAGCATTTGCCGACCTCGGCGAACCGGAGCGTTTGGTGAACCCGAATGCGATTCCCCCGCTTGCTACTCCGCGCTATCGCGAAATCGGCAATGGCCGGCCGTTGCCGGACAACAACGCCAACGGCCTGTATCAGCGCCTGTTGGATCGCCCGGACTTGCGCAGCATTGACCGCAGCGTTTCCATCCTCCAGTCGCAGGAATTCGGCTTGTCGCAATCCAAAGATTTTGAAAAGGTGAGTGCGCGCAAATTAGATGAGCGGGAATATACCGTTCACCCCGACCTGGGCTATATCTCCGTTAACATCAATGTGCAACCCGACCAGGTATTGGCCGTAGCCTTTCAGTACAAATACAATGGCAATATCTATAAGGTGGGCGAACTTTCCGTCAATACGGATGCCGTCGGTTCAGATACATCCAACCTGACACCGCAGGTCTTGTACGTTAAAATGCTGAAAAGCACCACGCAGCGCACTGACGTTCCCACCTGGGACCTGATGATGAAAAACGTGTACTCCATCGGCGCTTTCCAGGTGAACCGGGAGGATTTTAAATTGGATATTTTTTATGAAGATCCGGGCAAAGGTTTCAAGCGCTTTTTGCCAAAAAGTAACTTGGAAGGCCGACCCCTGATCCGCGTATTCAACCTCGATAACCTGAATACCCAGGGCGACCCGCAACCCGACGGCGTTTTCGACTTTGTGCCGGGCGTGACCATCAATCCAACCAACGGGCGCATCATGTTCCCGGTGCTGGAACCCTTCGGTTCGTCCTTAGGTAACCTGATTACAGACGCCAATTTCCGCGATACCTTCGTGTATCAGGAATTGTATGACCTGACGCTTTTCCAGGCGCAGGAATTCCCGGAGAAAAACCGCTACGCCATTCGGGGTAGTTTTAAATCCAGTTCCTCTTCAGAAATTTCCCTCGGCGCCTTCAATATCCCGCCGGGTTCAGTGCGGGTTACAGCGGGCGGGCAATTGCTCATCGAGGGTCGCGATTACGAAGTGGACTACGGAACGGGCCGGGTAAAAATCCTCAATGATGCCATTATTGCTTCGGGGGTTCCGGTGAATGTATCTTTTGAGGACAATACTGTCTTCGGCTTCCAGACCAAAGCCATGATCGGGTTGCGCGCCGATTACAAAATCAACGACAACCTGAATGTGGGCGCCACATTCCTGCAATTGTTTGAACGGCCTTTTACCCAAAAGGTCAATATCGGGGATGACCCCATCCGCAACCGCATCTACGGCTTCGACCTCAACCTGAGCAAGGAAGCGCCGTGGCTGACCAAAGTGGTAGACAAACTCCCGTTCTTTTCAACCAAAGCGCCCTCCAACATTAATTTCAGCGCGGAGGCCGCCTACCTTCAGCCCGGCCACTCCAAAGCCATCAACGAAACCCGGAAAGACAAGAGTGGCGTCGTGTACATTGACGACTTTGAAGGCAGCACCAGTAGTTTCGACCTGCGCCAACCCACCAACCAGTGGTTTTTGGCCAGTGTGCCTCAAAACGACGACCAGAACAACAACCCGTTGTTTCCGGAAGCCAATTCGAACAGTTTGGCTTATGGCGCCAATCGCGCCCGGTTGAACTGGTACCGGATTGACAACATTGCCCGGACAGGCACAGACGACCAGAATCCGTACACCAGCCAGGTGCCGCAGCAGGAAGTATTTCCCAACCTGCGCATCCAGCAAACGGATGTATCCAATATTGCCTTTACGTTCGACTTGTCTTATTCTCCGCGCGAACGTGGCCCTTACAATTTCGACCTGCCAAACGGCTACCCGGGCTTGTCGCGCGGGGTTACGGCTATTGGCGATTCACTCATCCTGCGCGATCCTAATACCCGTTGGGGCGGCGTCATGCGGGCGTTGAACAATACCAACGACTTCCAGGCGGCAAACATCGAGTTCCTGGAATTCTGGATGCTCAGCCCCTTTTTAGATCCGGCAGACGCATCCAGCCCGTCTCCCATTGCAGAGGGACAGGAAGGAACGTTGTACATTAACTTGGGCAACGTTTCGGAAGATATCCTTAAAGATTCGCGGAAATCCTTTGAAAACGGCCTTCCTACCCAAAGTTCCGAACGCCGTACAGACAATACGCTTTGGGGTAGGGTACCCGCAGGCCAGCAGATTACGCGGGCTTTCGACAACGACCTGCAAAACGATGCCCGGCAAAGCCAGGACGTAGGTCTCGATGGCCTGAATGACGAAGAAGAACGCGAAAAATTTGCAGCGTTCCTCAATGCCATCAATGCCTTAAATCCGATCATCGGCGGCAAAGTATCGCGCGACCCGTCGAATGATAACTTCCGATACTACCGGGATGCTACCTTTTCAGCTCAGGACGGTGTACTGCAACGCTACCGCGACTTCAACAACCCGGAAGGCAACTCGCAGTCGAACCTCGGCAACGACATCCGGCAGTCGGGTACCAATATTCCTGACACAGAAGACATCAACCAGGACAATACCCTGAACGAAACGGAATCCTATTTCCAATATAAAATTCCGCTCAAGTTCAATCCTACTGACCGCCGCGAGATTGACGTGAACCAGACGCCGTTCATCACCGACCGCATCGAAGACCCTTCGACGCGCCGGGTTTGGTACCGCTTCCGGATTCCGCTCAACGGCCCTGACAAAGTCAGCGTGGGCGGTATCCGCGATTTCCGCTCCATTCGCTTTATGCGGATGTACATGAAGGATTTTGAAGAACCGGTTGTTTTGCGCTTTGCGCGGTTAGAATTGGTGCGCAACCAGTGGCGGCGCTATACACAGGATTTAGCCAGCAACGACGATATTGTAGGCGTTCCTGACAACTGCGGCGCGGTGACTACCTTCGACGTGGATGCGGTAAATATTGAAGAAAACAGCAGCCGGACGCCCTTCGCCTACACCTTGCCGGAAGGCATTCAGCGCGAACAATCGCTGGGGGTTTTCCAGGCTCTCCAAAACGAGCAGTCGCTCTCCATGCGCATCGGCGATCTTTGCGACGGTGATGCCCGTGCTATCTTCAAGATTACGGAAGTGGACTTGCGCCTTTATGAGCGCCTGAAAATGTTTGTACACGCAGAATCGCCGGACGACAATATTCAGCCGGGCGACCTGAAAATGTTTATGCGCCTCGGCAGCGATTTCCAGAACAACTACTACGAATACGAAATTCCGCTGGTGATGTCGGATCCCGACGGCCTTCCCACAAACCCCAATACGTCAGAGTACAAACGGGCCGTCTGGCTTGCAGAGAACGAATTTAATTTTGCACTTGCTCAATTGCGCGACCTGAAACAGGAACGCGATGCAACCAACTTTAACAAAGGGGTTGAATACATCCAGGCGGTGAACCCGTCCGATCCGAATTCGCACGTCATTAAGGTAAAAGGAAGCCCCAACCTCGGTTTTGTCAAAATGGTGATGGTCGGGGTACGCAACCCGTATACCGGCAACAATGCCTCCTACGATACCGAAGTCTGGGTCAACGAATTGCGGGTGACCGGGTTGGATGAACGGGGCGGCGCGGCAGCCATCGCGCGATTGGATATGCAATTGGCCGATTTGGGGAACCTCACCATCGCCGGTAATTACAATTCCGTCGGTTTTGGCGCACTCGACCAGCAGGTACACGAACGCAGTCGCGAAGAGGTAACCGGCTACGATGTTGCCGCAACGCTGGAATTAGGCAAATTTCTGCCGGAAAAATGGGGCGTAAAAGTACCGTTCTACGCCCAAATATCGAATACGACAAGTACGCCCGAGTACAACCCTTACGACCTGGATATTGTGCTCAAAGACCAGTTAAAGAGCATTTCCGATCCGGTTAAACGGGACTCTGTTCGCGAACAATCGCAGGAAGTGACGGCCATCAAGAGCTACAACTTCACCAACGTGCGCAAAGAACGCACCAACGCGCAGGCTACGCCCATGCCGTGGGACATTTCGAACTTCAGTGTCAGTTACGGATTTTCTCAAACCGACCGGCGTGACCCGATTATCCAGTTCGACCGGCAGGATCGCTATACGGGGGCATTGGACTACGCCTTCAACCGGCGCATCAAATATTGGGAGCCTTTCAAAGGCATCAAAAACGATAAGTATCTGAAACTAATCAAGGAGTTCAACATCAACCCATTGCCGAACTCTTTCACCTTCAGCACCATACTCGATCGCAGTTTCGCGCGCACCAGCTATCGCTTCGCGGGGGTAGATCAACGGTTCAACACGTTCTTCAACAAGCGCTTCCTGTGGGATCGGCAGTACAATTTGCAATGGGACATCACGAAAGCGCTGAAGTTTACCTTCAATTCGTCGAATTCTTCGGTAATTGATGAACCCAACGAGATCACGTTGATTGAAAACCAGCCATTGATTGGCGACATCAACAAGTTCCGGCGCGACAGCATCTGGAACAATATTCGCCAGTTGGGCCGTCCGAAACTCTACCGCCACAACATCAACGTGACGTATACGCTGCCCATTCGCCACCTGCCGTTTATGGACTGGGTGCAGGTGCGCGCGCAGTACCAGGCAGAATACAGTTGGAATGCTGCCGCCCTCAACGTGGACAGCTTGGGCAACGTGATCCAGAACAGCCAGAACCGGCAAATCGGCGCCGACCTGAACTTTGACAAGCTCTATGGTCAGTTTGCATACCTGCGGGCCATCGAAAAACCCAAAGCTCCGAAAACAAAGGGCAAAACCGTTACCCCGAAAGAGGATGATCCTAAAAAAGAGGACCCCAAGGTGCCGGAAAAAGACCCGAAAGCGAAAGCCAAAGAACGAGTACCCAGCGACCTGGAGCGCATCCTGATTCGTCCGCTTTTGATGTTGCGCAAGGCGCGTTTCAACTACAATGAGCGTTTCCGAACGGTGGTACCAGGTTTCATGCCACGCTCGAACCTCATGGGTATGGAATCCGGGTTTGGCGCACCGGGTTGGGATTTCATCGCCGGCGTGCAACCCAATATCCGAAGCTTGTCGCAAAACCAGCGCGAAAACCCGTCTGAAGGTAACGGCGACTGGCTCTACGATAATCGCCAATGGATTAGCGGCAATGTCTTTTTTAATCAGGACATCGTACAGGATTATACCCAAACCTACGATGCGCGGGTAACGCTGGAACCTTTCCGGGATTTCCGGGTGGAATTTGAACTGAGCAAATCATACACGGAGAACTTTACAGAAACGTTTAAGGATACGACCTTAGATGGCAACACCAACTACGTTCACGTGGTGCCGACTACAATGGGTTCTATGACGGTGTCGTATTCGGCGCTCCGAACCCTGTTTCAGGACAGCAAAGGCGAAATCATCAGCCTGTTCCAGAAATTTGAATCCAACCGGGTGATCGTTTCAGAGCGCCTCGGCGTTGACCAGGCGCATACCGATCCAAATTTGGCCGATTTGGGCTACAAATATGGCTACGGCCGCACCCAGCAGGATGTGTTGATTCCGGCATTTATTTCGGCTTATACCGGTTCCGATGTGCGGACAACAGGCTTGGATATTTTCAAAACCCAACCCAATATCAACTGGCGCCTGAGTTACAACGGCTTGTCGAAAGTCCCGTTGTTCAAAGAGATTTTTACCAATTTCAGCCTCACGCATGGCTACAAAACAGAACTGAGGGTAAACAGCTACCGCAGTGGCCTCGACTACCTGCGCACGCGCCCGGTTGGCAGCCTCGACGATATTTCTGGTAACTTCTACGCACGCCTGGAAATCCCCGAAATCGTTATCCAGGAAGCCTTCGCGCCGTTGCTGGCCGTAGAAGCTACCCTGAAAAATGGCATGAGCTTTAACGTGGACTACAAAAAAGCGCGCACCTTGTCTATGAGTTTTATCAACAAGTTGCTGAGCGAAACGCAGACCAAAGAAATCATCATTGGCGCCGGCTACCGCATTCGCGACTTTGATATTCCTTTCCTCACCGGCAGCAAAAAGAAAGGCGGCAAAAAGAAAAAAGAAGAGGAGAAAAAAACCACGCCAAACAACCAAAACCAGCCGGGTGGCGGGCGTGGCGGCTCTCAACTGCAAAGCCGGGATCTGGATATACAGTTCAACTTCTCCCTGCGCGACGACGTTACGTTTGCCCACAAACTCGACGAAGGCATTTTTGAACCGACGCGGGGAAGCTATGCGCTTAATATTTCGCCGGCAGCAGAATACAAGCTCAACCAGCGCTTATCGCTGCGCTTGTTTTTTGACTACCGCCGCACCATTCCGAAAACCTCCCAGGGATTCCCGCGTACGGATACCTCCGGCGGTTTAGTGGTGCGCTTCCAGTTGAATTGATGAAGAAATAAGAAAGGCAAGGGGCAAGAGGCAAGGGGCAAATTGGCAAAAGGCAAGTGAGTGTTCAATTTGCCTTTTGCCAATTTGCCCCTTGCTAATTTGCCCTTTCCCTTTTGATACCGGGGCTTCTCCGTTAAATGTCTGTTAAACCGACTATGCTGATACGCTTAAACGCCTACTTTTGTATTAATTAACAGCATACCTTTGTAGTTGGACGAATCAAATTATGAATAGAAAAGCAATTTGGGCGATTATCGGGCTGATGAGCGTGGCTGTCATTGGCGTCGTTTGGTTGCAAACGGTGCTCATCCGGACTTCCATACAAGTCAATGAAGAACGCTTCGACAAGAACGTTTACAATGCGCTCAATGCCGTTGTGGCCAGGTTGGAGCACGAAGAAAAAAAGGCGGCCTTCAACCAGTACATGAATGGCTATGTGGCGCAGTATTTTAATCAAGGTTCCGGCGTAATAGAACCCTCCGCGCTCGAGCTGGCTTTCACGGAAGAAAATGCAGACCCCGAACTCCTCAGCCCCAATCTGTTCGATCAGGTAATGAATGAAATTTCGGATACCTGCACCTGCTACTCCTGCCTCAAAGCCCGGGATAACCGCTTCCGTCGCATGATGTTTTTCAACGTGCGCAATACCCAATACCCGCTTGGCGAACGCATCAAACTCGAATCGCTCAAAACCATTCTCAAGCAGGAATTGACCAACCGGGGCATAGACACCAAATGTAACTACGGCGTTTATTCCCGCGAAGATGAAAATTTTGTGATTGTAGACGGCCATTACGTCGTGTCTATGGAAAAGCCGCAGGAAATATCGCCCGGCTATAAAAATATTTACTCGTCCAATTACCGGGTGGAGTTGTTTCCCGAAGACATGCCTTCCCCGGGTTTGCTGATGGTGTTCTTTCCGGCAAAATCGCGGGTCGTCTGGAGTTCTTTATGGGCCAATTTTTTGGGTACAATCGTCTTTACAGCCATTATCCTGCTCTGTTTTGCCTACACCATCCACGTCATCATCCAGCAGAAAAAATTGTCGGAAATGAAAACCGACTTTATCAACAACATGACCCACGAATTTAAAACCCCCATCGCAACCATCTCATTAGCAGCCGATTCTATCACAAGTCCGATTATTTCGGGAAATGCCGACAAAGTTCTGCGTTTCGCCAACATAATAAAACAGGAAAATAAACGTATGAATAACCAGGTGGAGAAAGTACTTCAGATGGCGGTAATAGACCGGAAGGAATTCCAGTTGAACCTCACCGAAGTCAACCTCCACGATATCATTGCCCATGCCGTTGAAAACATCAGTTTGCAGGTGGAAAAAAAAGAAGGGACAGTCAGTACCACTTTGGAAGCCATCCACCCGATTATACAGGGAGACGCAACGCATATTTCTAACATCATCAATAACTTGCTGGATAATGCCAACAAGTATTCCCCTGAAAAACCTGAAATTTCAGTGCATACGACCGATACCGCTGAAGGGGTGGAAGTTACGATTAGAGACAAAGGTATCGGGATGAGTAAAGAGGCCAGAAAACACATCTTCGACAAATTCTACCGGGTGCACACCGGAAACGTCCACGATGTAAAAGGTTTCGGTCTGGGATTGAGTTACGTAAAGGCAATGATGACGGTTCATAAAGGGAATATTGAAGTAAGGAGCGAACCGGGAAAAGGCAGTAGTTTTATCCTGTTTTTTCCGCATAAAGTAGATCAGCATTGATCCGGATCGCATTCGACAGCTCAAAAGGTTGTTGTCATTTAAGGAAAAACCACCTAATCTTATGGCAAATAACAGGATACTCCTGGTAGAAGATGATCAAAATTTCGGGGATGTACTACGCTCCTATCTTGAAATGCACGATTATGATGTGACGCTGGCTACCGACGGCCTGCAGGGGATCGAACGCCACCGGAAAGGCCAGTTTGATTTGTGCATCCTTGATGTGATGATGCCCAAAAAAGACGGCTTCACCGTTGCCAAAGAAATACGGGAAAGAGACGTGGAAACTCCCATCATTTTTCTGACGGCTAAAACCATGAAAGACGATGTCTTGCAGGGATTCAAAATTGGCGCCGACGACTACATCACCAAACCTTTCAATTCCGAAGAGTTGTTATACCGCATCCAGGCGGTGCTCAAGCGCAGTAAACCGCTGGCCGATCCAAAAGACGACGTTCGCGAATTTTCCATCAGCCGTTACCACTTCAATTACCCACTGCGGGTGCTGACGTATAACATAGGCGGCGAAGGTGAAGAAAAGTGGAAACTTTCTCCCAAAGAGGCGCAATTGCTGCGCATGTTTGCCACCCACGTGAATGATATTTTGCCGCGTTCAGAAGCGTTGAAAGCCATCTGGGGCGAAGATAACTACTTCACAGCCAGGAGTATGGATGTTTTTGTGACCAAATTGCGCAAGTACCTGAAAAACGATGATAACATCGAAATTGTTAATATTCACGGAAACGGCTTCCAACTTTTAGTAAAAACCGAACAAGGAGCTTGATTGTGTTGAAAAATATTACGATCTTTGCCCGGTGAATTACGACTACTTCTAACTCAAGTATAAAAATCTAGTTTTTGGGATTATGATTATGGCTGGATAGTGTACGCTATCCGGCTTTTTTATTGCGCATTGTACCGCTGAACTCCGATTCAGCGGCGCATACACTGCCTGGCTCTTTTATTACCAATTGATCGTGTTCTACAAAACGTTCCTCAAGCCCGTCCTTTTCCTGTTCCCGCCTGAGCGGGCGCACCACCTCACCGTTGGCGCATTCCGGTTCATCCTGCGCATTCCCCTGCTGAATGCCCTGGCGCGCCGTTGGTACCGATTGGAGGATGCCCGGTTGGAACGCCGGTTTTTGGGCCTGCACTTCCGCAACCCGGTGGGGCTTGCTGCGGGATTCGACAAAGACGGAAAATATTTGGACACGATGGCGGCGCTGGGTTTTGGTTTTATTGAAGTGGGCACTTCCACGCCGGTGGGCCAGGCCGGAAATCCGCAACCGCGCCTGTTCCGACTGCCGCAGGACGAAGCCCTCATCAACCGGATGGGCTTCAACAACGAAGGCGCAGCAGCCCTTGCACGCCGCCTGAGACAAAAACGCCTGCCTGGCCTCATCGTCGGCGGCAACATCGGCAAAAACAAAAACACGCCCAACGAACAAGCCATTGACGACTACCGCTTAGCATTTGATCAGCTTTTCCCTTTTGTGGATTATTTTGTGGTGAATGTCAGTTCGCCCAACACACCTGATTTAAGAGCCCTCCAGGATCGCGAACCCCTGACCCGGCTACTGAGCGACCTTCAGCAGCTCAATCGCGCACAGACGACGCCAAAACCCATCCTGCTCAAAATTGCGCCCGACCTGAACGACGCGCAATTGGATGACATCCTCGACATTGTGCAACAAACGGCCATCGCCGGCGTAATTGCCACCAACACCACCATCAGTCGCGCCAACCTTGCTACGCCAACTGCCGAATTAGATGCCATCGGCGCGGGCGGACTGAGCGGCAAACCGGTAAAAGACCGCTCTACGGAGGTGATCCGTTACCTGCATCAACGATCCGGCGGCAAACTTTTCATCATTGGCGTGGGCGGCATCGCTTCCGCCGAAGACGCGCTGGAAAAGATCGCAGCAGGCGCCAGTCTGGTGCAAATTTATACCGGCCTGATTTATGAAGGGCCGGGGTTGGTGAACAGGATAAAGCGGGGGATATTGGAAAGGAATTAGTAGATTTGCAAAAAAAACAACGATATGCAGAAAGCGCTGCGCTTGAACGAGATAGACGCTGCTGTCAATAAATTTGTACCCGTAACTCCGGAACACCCGTTTTATGTCAATTTTGAAAACCTTCGCGGCGATTTTCAGGAACGCGAAGTGATGAGCATGTTGAATGTGAGCAAATTGGGCGATCTGTATACATTCGACTACAAAATTAATCGCAACAACAAAACCCTTTTGTTTCTCGCAGGGATGCGTGGTTCCGGAAAAACCTCCGAATTGGCTAAATATGCGCGGTTATTGCATACTCCGGATTGCTTTTTTGTGGTTACCTGCAACATTGATGAAGAGCTGGATATGGATAATGTGCAGTACATGGACATCCTGATTTTTCAGCTTGAAAAACTGTTGACCCGCGCTGCCGAAGTAAATCTGACGCTGGATGACTCCATTTTGGAATCTATGTCAAAATGGTTCCAGGACAGGGTTACCGAAATCAACCGAAGCATCACTGCCGGCGGCGGGCTTGAAATGGAAACCGGAATTGGCCAAGATGACAGCCCTTTTTCCATTAAAGGTATTTTGGGAAAACTACTCGGCATTACACTTAAACTCAAAGCAGAACTATCCGGAAGCTATGAACGTGCAGAAAATGTGCGGGAGACCTTCCGGCGCCGGTTTGTAGATTTTTCAAAAAAATTCAATACTTTCATTGAGCAGACTAACGACCAACTCCGCCTTGAAGGAAAAGGGCAGGAGATTCTCTTTATCGTAGATGGCCTTGAAAAAACCATGAGTGCGGAAACCCGCCGCAAAATCATCATGGAAGAATCCAACCGCATCAAAGACATCAAAGCCAATACGATTTTTACGCTGCCGATTGAGTTGATGAAAGAAGAACAACGCATCCGCAACTTTGCTGAAATCATTACATTCCCATTCATCAAAATAAAAGAAAGAGATGGCAAGCGCGTAGCCGCCGCCTGGAAAAGCTTAGAAGAATTTATTGATAAGCGCATCTCCGCTGAATTATTCGACAATATTGAAACGCCACGAATGGCCATCGAATACAGCGGCGGATCGCCAAGACAACTGCTGAGAATCATTGAGCGGGCCAGTTGGCAGGCCGATTCCGCCATAGGCAAGATTATGATGGAAAATATGCAAAAAGCCATCGAAAAAATGGGGAATTCCCTGGCACGTTACATCGAACCCACAGAGTTTGAGTTGCTGAAAAAGCTAAAAACCGATCTCGATGCAGGCAACCCCATCGGATTCGACAGCGCGATTCAAAGCTTATTGGAAAAAGAAATTCTGTTCGAATACAACGACGGCACCTATAAAAGGGTGAATCCGCTGCTGGAAATTTCCAAGCTTTACAAACACCACGTCCTGGAACAGTCATCATGATCGAAGCTGCTTTCACCGACGACCTTGCCTTGCTGGCCGGCGCTTTGCGGCAGGAAGCCTTTCGTTTCATTCTGATCAACCACAACCGGAAAAGCATTTATTCAGATATTGCGCAATGGCTGCGGGAACAATATCCTGATCGTCCATTTTTTGAACTGGAATTCAGAGGCAAGGATTACCGCCGTATTTCCGATGAACTGACAGCCATTGAAAAAGGTATTGTACTCATTCCGGACTTCGACTGGCTATTCCACCCTGAAAATGAAGCCCTTTGCATTGCGTTTAACCAACGTCGCGATTTTTTTGCCCGGCGGCCTGTTGCGTTGATTTGTTTCCTGCAACCTTCCAATTTTTTATTGGTTCCAAAAAAAATGCCGGACTGGTGGTCTTTGCGGTCGCTGGAATTGGAGTTTCATCGGGAGTTGCTACCGGAAGATGACTTGCCTCTCCTACAACTACTGGAATTTGATTCTTCTTCACTCGGAGGAATCAGTGTTGCGGATAAAAAGGCGGAGATTGAGCGATTGTTGCGGCAAATTGAGGTGGCGGATACGGAGAATTTGACACTGCTTCACTCGCTTTATTCTCAACTTGGATATCTGTATTATTTGTTATCGGATTACGAACAGGCAGAGTACTTTTTCTGCAATAGCCTGATATTAAGCCAGAAAGCCGGTCAACGTCAAGAAGAAGGAGTGGATTTAAACAATATTGGTCAAGTTTATTATGCTCAAGGCAAGGATGAAGCAGCACTTATTAATTTTCATCAAAGCTTAAAATTAAGACAAGAAATAAAGGATCAAAAAGGAGAAGGAGTTACCTTAAATAATATTGGCCAGATTTACTACACCCAAGGCGAATATAAAAAAGCGCTGCGCTATTTTCATCAAAGTTTGAAAATAAGAGAAGATATTAGCGACCAAAAAGGCCAGGGCGTAACGTTAAATTCAATGAGCCAAATTTATTATACTCATGGCGATTATGATACAGCCTTGAGTCGCCTGAATCAAAGTTTGGCCATTATGCGTCACTTCGGTGAAGAACATGAAATAGCTATTATATTAACTAATACAGGTGCCGTACTTCTTCGAAGAGATCAAACCATAGCTGCTATAACACTACTCGTAGAAGCCTATAATATGTTCAAAAAAAATAACTCCCCAAACGCACAACATCCCAAACAATACCTCTCCGCCATCCTCGCCCAAATCGGCGAACCCCGCTTCAAAGAACTCGCCGGCGAACAAGCTTCCGACTTCCTAAACAGCGGCTCACAGGTTGAATAATCAAAAATTTCTCTATATTCGCTGTTGCAGTATCCACCCGACCGGTGAATCCTGCCCAAAACTGATTCTCTCATCATAAACAAGGAACGATGAAAAGCATCCCTACACTCATCCCTATTCTATTCATTTTCAGCCTTTCCCTCCACGCGCAACCCTGCCTGCCGGGTGGCATTACCTTCACCGCTCAATCGCAAATTGACAATTTCCAGGCCGCCAACCCGAATTGCACTCAAATCGGCGGCAATGTGACCATTCAGGGCGCCAGCATTGCAAATCTAAACAACCTGAGTTTGGTCGAAAGCATCGCAGGCGACCTGATCATCACCAGCAATGACGTGCTCGTCAACCTCACGGGATTGAACAACTTAGAGTGGGTAGGCGGTGCAATGCGCGTCCAAAACAACCCTGTTTTAGCCAATATAGACGGCTTGGAAAACCTCGCTGCCGTCAGAGGAGATTTTTTCTACATCGCCAACAACCCGCCGCTGAACAGCGTGTCAGGATTAGGCAGTTTGGATAGTGTAGGGGGCATTTTTCAGCTATGGAGCCTGCCGCTGCTCACCAACCTGAACGGTCTGGGAAACCTGAAATCCGTAGAGGAGGATTTTGTTGTTTTTGAAAATGCCGGACTGACTTCATTCGCCGGCCTCGATGATTTAAATTTTATCGGTGGCGCGTTGCGGGTTTATGAAAATGAAGTGTTGGCAGACCTGGCGGGACTGGATCACCCCGTTGAGATACAGGGTTCACTGGTGATAACGGACAACCCGGAATTGGCTTCTTGTGCTGTCGAGGCCGTTTGTGCGTATTTGCTTGCGCCGGCGTCTTTTATTGCAATTTCCAACAACGACGGGGAATGCAACTCCGCGGAGGCCGTTATGGGAGATTGCATTTCTCCTACTTCAGATGCTGCGTTGACTTCCCAAATACGGATTATTCCCAATCCGGCTTCAGCTATCGTTCGGGTACACCTCGAAAATGTAGAGATTGAGGGCATTCAGGTTCGCGATGCTTTTGGAAGATTGGTTTTCCGCAACCCGGAAGGGGTGAATCACATTAATCTTTCAGACCTGGCAAGCGGCGTTTATTTCTTTGAAATCCTTGCCGAAGGTAAAAGAGGGGTGAAACGGGTGGTGAAGCAGTGAGGCAATATATTTTTTGTTGATAAGCTTTCAACTACGTTTCTGGCGCCGGTGTGCTGGAGGTCTTGCTGCTGGATGATATTTGGAACGGTATTGGTTGGTTTGTACAGACAGCCTCTATAATGCCAATACCACGTTAGCGGCTATTACTGTCTATCCACCATGAGAAGTTGTCTGAAATAATAATTTCGTTTTTCTCAAAATGAAGTGTTGTCTTCATTGGAATTGTCTTATACTGTAAGTTATATTTATCTGCAAGTTGCCGTATTTCTGGTGTGTCGTCATATGTCAACATGAATTTTCCTTTGAGTTGCGAAGTCAATTCAAAAAGTTTTTCATGGTCAATGTCAAAGTATGTATAAAGTCGTTTACCTGCAATTGTATAGGGTGGGTCAATAAAAAAGTAAGCACTTGTATTCTCTAAGTTTTGTTCTAAAACTTCAAATGCGTCTCCTGATATGAAATTGATTTTATCTTTTACATAGTTGATGGCAAGTATTCTGTCACGCAAAGTTTTTGGGTACCAACGTGAAGCAATTCCTTTTCCATTTTCGCCATTTTTAATCATGCCCGAGCCTTTGGCAAGAATTCCGCCATGAAAAACCCTGTTCTTCAAAATGGTGCAGAATGCAATGTCTTGAAGTTCCTTGTTCGGGTTTTCTAATTCAGCTTTTACATTTGCAGGTGTCAGGTCATAAGAATAAATTTTATCTGCTAACCATTTGTTTTTTTCGTTTAAAATAACCTTCCAAACTGCTCCGATTTCTTCGTCCATTTCAACCATTGTAATTTGTTCAGCCATTTTTTCAAATGCAGCCGTTAAACTCACAATACCGCCACCTGCAAAAGGTTCAATTAATTCTTTTGCTATTTTACTTTCCTGTTTTAGCCATTGTCTAACAGTTGGTATTAGCCATGTTTTTCCGCCTGGATAACGAAACGGACTGCGTTGCGGAACAGATGCAACGTTGATTATAGATTGTCCGATGGATTGTTCGCCAAAGTCGAACATAGTCATTTGATTTTTCATTCTACAACTATGTTTTCAAGGTTATCAATGTCAGAAGCACCTGCTCTTTTAGCATCAAGTTTCTTCTGTAATATTTCTGTGAACTGGCTGATAGAGCCTGCTTCAAATTTTGCAATCTGTTCTAAAGCACTTGCGAATTTGGTATAAACTATTCGTTGAAGTTTAAGCAAAAGAACTTTTGTTTTCTTGTCAGGAACAAGGTCATAGAGGAAGAAAGCAAAATCAGATTCTGCTTTGTCAAACTCAGGAAGTGCTGGCAATGTGTTGTAAAAACTTGTCTGCAGGGCAACAACTTGCTTTTTATTCCATTGCTTCAAAATTGAGCCTTTGGCAACTATTTGAGGAATCAGTCTTTTTCGTGATGAAGAAAGATAGTCAGGCTTGGGATATTTAAATGCTTGTATCCAACTGAAATCTGGACTTGGTGCTTCTAAATACGCAGTAAATGGACCAGTCAAATTCCCTGAAATGTAAACCGCTTGAACTTCAAGAGAACCAAAATCTATTACTCGGCCTTTGCTGTCATAAGAAACCAAAACGTAGTCAATATTCCCTGCTGATTTGCCGTGTTTGTCTTTTAATCTTACCTCGCCTACGTGTGTCCATGTTGCTTTGCTGTCAAAAATGAAGTTTGCAGCATCGCTTATAATTGTCCAATCTTCACGAAATCTTATGGGGCAAATGATGACTTGCTTGCCTTTGTAGTTTAAACTACAAACACCCAAAGGAAACTCGATGCTGTTTTTTGTGCAGTTTGAAACAATGTTGTTGTACGGACATAACTTATTGTCTCGATAGCGCTTTGCTCTATCGCTTTCATTTTCAATAGGAAAGCCAAAAACTTCTCCTAAAGGTTGTAAATCTTTTTTGTCCACACTCATTCGTCAAAAATAGTAAATATTGTCCATCTTTCCTGCGTGACGTAAGGAATATCACAAGTCTGTAAGCTGATCGGGGGTAATAGCCGTTGGCCACGTTAATCTGCGTACTTTTCAAACGCCTGAACAAAAATAAAGAAAATTACACCAAACTCACCCCCTCCTTCCCAATCCGAATCGTCCTTGTCTCATCCGTCCGGGAACTGAGATCCAACGCGCCATTTTCCAATTTCAACACCCCGCGCGGGCACACCGCCGCGCATATCCCGCAACCCACGCAGGAAGCGCGCACCACGTTTTGGCCGCGTTGCGCATAAGCGCGTACGTCAATGCCCATTTCGCAATAGGTGGAGCAGTTGCCGCAGGAAATGCACTGCCCGCCGTTGGTGGTGATGCGGAAGCGGGAGAAGAATTTTTGCTGCAACCCCAGAATGGCCGCCATCGGGCATCCGAAGCGGCACCATACGCGACTACCCATCAGGGGGTAAAACCCAACGCCCACGACGCCCGAAAAAGCCGCGCCGATCAGGAAGCCGTACACTTTGCGCAGGTCGTAGCTGTTGATGAACAAAATATGCTTGGCATCCGAAAAAGTATTGATGAGCAGAATGCCGCCGATGAGGACCGCCACGCCGCCAACCAACCAGGCTGTTTGGTCTTTCAGCCCCTCAAAGCGTTTGCGGAAAGCGAAAACCAATCCGCCGGTCACGAGAAAAAAAGCGGCCGTTCCCCAGGTAAACGCATCTTTGCTGAGCCAGAGCTTGCCGTCGTTTTGCGCTAAGTAGGAATAAATCACCGCCACCGTCATCAGGGTTACGAAAACCAAAACACTGTGGATGAGCCAGCGCTCTATTTTCCAGGCATTCAGGCTTTTATCGGATAACTGCCGGAAAGGGTCGCCCGCCGTTTCGGCCAAACCGCCGCAACCGCAAACCCAGGAACAGTACCAGCGCTTGCCATAAAAATAGGTCAATATGGGTGAAATCAGGAAAATCATCGCCACGCCAAAAATCAGCATAAACAGGCCAAAGCCGCCGCCTTTCAGCAGGTTGCCGAGGTGCCAGTCGAAGAAAAAATCGTAGTTCAGCGGCCACATATTTTTCAGATCCTTATCGAAATAAGGCTTCCCGCTATTCAGGCGCTCCAGCAGTTCGGGGATGAGGAAGGCAAAACCCGTCTGGAAAAACATCACCGAAATGGTGCGCACCACCTGATAGCGGCTGTGGCGGTATTTGAGGATGAATTTGTAGCCCATCGCCAAAATAGCTACCGTGTACAACGTACCGTATACAAACCACTGGCTGGCCGGATTGCCATTGAGCAACTTGCTCAGCGGGTCAAAAAAAGCGACCAAGCCGCTGCTGGGCACATCCTTCGTTCCCAGGCCGAGGTACTGCGGAAACCAGTACAACAACACATAAAATCCCGTGAGTACGATGCCAATCAGCCAGGCAATGGCGCCTTTGTTGGAAATCGCGCGCAACCACACGCCATTGTTTTTGATGCCTTCCGGCAAATGCAGGTAAAGCCCGCGCGCATAAATGACGGTGCCTGCCGTCAGCAAAATCAAAGACGCCGCCAGCAAGCCGGGCGCGGCAGGCAATTTGGCGCCAAACCACGCCGCTGTGATCAGCAACAGGCCAATGCCGACCATCCCCAGACCAACTTTTGCCGAAAGGCGAAGGTCGTGGGGTTGTGCAATTGAAAGACTGGTGTCGTTATAAGCATTCATTTGAATGATTTTTTTGTTGATGGATGGTTCCCAGCGTGACCGCGAGGGTCGCGCCCTACCTTCTACTTTTTACCCTCTACTTTCTACTTCTCTCCCCTTCAGGAACTGAATCACCTCATCCAGTTTACCGCGCTTCCTGGACGTTAAATTCCGACCGGATTGGCGATTGTAAATGCCGATGATGTCCTTTTCGTAAGTCTTGTAAAATTCAGGATCGAAATTGGCTAAAGCCAAATTTTGCAGCACCGTTTCCACCGGCGTTTTTTCGCGCAGCCACTTGTCGCACACCTCATGGCGGTAGCGCACGCCCATCAGGTTGAAACCCAGCACTGCCGAAGTATTTTTGTCGTAAACGATGCGCACGCTTTTGCGTCCCTCCGCGTGTTCCCAATAGATGGGGACATGATTTTCCGGCGCCTTGGCCTGGATATCGCCATAAACCTGGTATTCGATGTCGAGGAATTTGGCAGAGTTGAACCAGATGCCGGGATCATACGGTTGACGGGGGACAGCCTGCCCCGAGACATCGGGGGTTGATGAGGGACGGTTAGCAGCCGTGTCTGCGACGATGTTGTAGGCGACTGTTTCGCCCATCATGCGGCCGGTGTACCAAACGGCTTCGATGGCGCGGCGCCCGGGTTGGGGTTGTCTCAGTTCCACACAATCGCCGGCGGCAAATACGTCGGGCAGGTTGGTTTGGAGATATTCGTCCACAAGGATGCCGCGGTTGGTTTCCAAGCCACTGTCTTTCAGGAAAGCAATGTTTGGGCTTACTCCTGCGGTGAGGCCCACGTAGCCGCATTCGATGCGTTCGCCGGCGCCGGTGATGATGGCGCAGGCCCGGCCATTGCCGTCGTCTACGATTTCTTTCAGCTCGGAAGACAAACGCAGGTCAATACCGTTTTCCCGGATATGGCGGCTCACCATCTGCGATTCTTCGAGGGGCAGGATGGCATCCCAGTAGTTTTTTTCACGCACCAGAAAAGTGACCGGAATGTGGCGCGAGTGGAACATTTCGGCCATTTCGATGCCGATGAGTCCGCCGCCGACAATCACGGCCCGCTTCAGGCCGGCACTGTATGCTTCCATGTTTTCTAAATCCTGGTAATGGTACAGACCGCTAACGCCTTTGAGGTCCTGGCCCGGCCACCCGAATTTATTGGATTTGGAGCCTGTTGTCAGCAGCAATTTATCATAAGTCAGGGTTTCCCCGCCGCTTAAGTGCAGGGTTTTGACGCCCGCGTCCAACCGTTCTACATGGGCGCGCTTGAGCGCAATGCGGTTCTTTTCCCAAAACCCCGGCTCATAAGGCTGCGTGTCTTTGAAGCGCAGATGGCCCATGTAGATGTACATGAGGGCCGTCCGGGAAAAAAAATGATCCGTTTCTGAAGAAACGACCGTGATCTGGTGGTCGCTGAGTTTGCGGATGAACCGCGCAGCAGTGATGCCACTGATGCCGTTGCCGAGGATAACGACGTGCATGGATGTTGGGTTTTGGCGCTTTGATAATAGTGTCTGTCTTTATAGTCCGATAGCGGCGTTATGCGAGACCCCGAAAGCGGTCACCCCAACCGGCGGGCGGGACTCCCGCTTTCGGGGTCTCACATGCCTTGCTCTCGAACTCTAAAGAGCAGACACCAGACTAAATGGACGGACACTGAATAACTTTGATCTGTTTCTCCCAAAGATATACGATAAGAATGACGTTTGAGATTATTTTTGAAGTGGCAAAAATAAGATATGGGTACAGCGGGGAGTTGTCCTGTGGAGGACAGTTGGTAATTGTTTTATAAAATTCAGAAAAAGTGCATCTAAGGATTGTCCCATGAACAAACTTTTGCATTAGTATTATTAATAACCTTGTCGAGTATTTGTCGGGGAATTTGAGAAATAACGTAGCTTGAATTCGCATCAATTCCAGGAGGTGGAACATAAGCTTCTAATGCACATCGCGCAGACAGAGCGAATGGAGCAGAAGGCAAAATACATTCTGTGATATCTTTAATGAATCCATTTGTCAATCTTGGATCTGCGTTGGTATCAAAGCATAGAAGTAATCTTTCCATCAATTCATTGATCTTGTCATAAACAACTTTTCTACCTTGCTCAAAGATTTTTTCTTCAAGACGATAGAGCTGAATGGTCATCCAGGCACGAACATAATTGAAGCCATCATTATGCCAGGATTGTGGAAGGTTAACAAAATCTGCTGCGGTAAGTAATGTTTTGGGCGTTCGTGGTTCAATTTTACCATCCGGTTTCACCATAAGAAGGGTAGCATCATGGGGATCAGCAGGGTCTAAACAAAAATTATACTCTTTTTGAAGCCAGGGAAATTCGCCATTGTTTAGTCTGTTTGTTCCATGTACAACAGGAAAATATACGTGTTTTGCGCCACCTCGATTGGGCGTAGCAGTCGTTAATCTGTAGTTGCGATAATCAAACTCTAACCAGTTGTAATTTCCATTAACAAGGTTTTGATGTAAGATAATATCAGCACGTTTTTCAAGTTTAGTTACCTGCTTTCTTGAAAGGGGGCGGGCTTGGTTTTTGGGTCTGAAATGTTCCACATCAAGCGCATAGTGGTCTCCTTGTGGAAGTTCAGTGTACCAGCACTTTGGTATAGGGTGGATTCCTTGTATGAGCCGAGCATGGTCTGCCAGAAATTCTTTCAATATTTTCCAATCGCCACTCGCTTTGGAATTATTAGCTCTCCATTTATTTAAATCCGGATGACCATTGAGGTCTAATCGTGGAAAAGGGATATGTACCATTTTAAAGAAAAACTACTTGAACAGATCATTTAAAATCCCCTCTACCTGTGCTGAGACATTGTCAGGTATTTTAGCAGAATGAAGCCCACGCTCCCCAACAACAGTTCGTTCTTTTAATTTCTCACGGACTATCCGGGTAATGCTGTCGTCTTGGGTAATTTCGAGCGTTGGATCCAATCGCAGTGGTGCAAGCAATTGGGTCAATTCACTAAATCGCATAAGCTCGGATTCAGACAATCCTTCTTTATTTTTTTTATTGAATAGTTTTTTGTATTCTTCATTCCTGGCAATGGACTCATCGTCAAAAGTAGTTGCTAATCCAAACATTTCTAAAAGTATTCCATCAGCGCCTAATCCTATCGCGTCTTCGTCAGGATGCCTTACTGTACGCTGGCCATTTTTATCTGCCTCAAGTAAATATATCTGCTCTTTTTTCAAACCATTCACAAGCAATGGCGAATGCGTAGAAAGAATAAATTGTATTTTAGGAAAAGTGTCCTGTAATCGCTGTAAAGATAAACTTTGCAACCCAGGGTGTAAATGTATTCCAAATTCATCAATCAAGATGATACCTGGAATTTTTTCAAGAACTTCTTTTCCTAAATGCTTGTTTAAAATAAAGGCTCGGGTTGCCAATTCCCCAGCTAATAAAATAAGATAACGATACCCATCGCTTAGCATGTCAAAAAGCCGCACGTCGCCATTATTAAATTGAATAATAGGCTGTTTTTTATCCTCCAGCCATTCAATTTCGGTAATATCCGGCAAAATGGATTTTACAGCTTGCTGAAATATATACATCGCATTATCCGGTAAGTCACCGTAAGCTGAGGCAATAATTTTTTTATATTGTTTCTCTTTAAGAATACCGTCTATCCGCCTTAGCCAATCGAAAAGGAATTTTTTAATTGATTTATCATTGAAACAATCTTTATAACCTTGTGTAGCGCTTCCTTCAAGTGTAAGCTCACTCGTCTTGGAAGCTTCTATATGGATGTATTCTGTGCCAATAAAATTAAACAAGGGCAACACTGATTTACCCAAAATTACACTTTCATAAACCCGCTTTGCTATATGTGCAGGATTAGCAGTATTGTTTAAGACCAGTGTTTTGGTACGTTCTTTAGAAGGCTTGTCTTTATACTTTCTCCAATGAGCCTGTAAAGGTCTCCCTTGCTCGTCGTCAATAATCGCCTTTGTTTCCACCAACGAACCCAGTGAGATATTTGCAACAGGATTATGTCCGACAACCCTATGATCCGACAATTCTATGCCATGCTTGGGGCCTGCTATAAGACCTGATATATAAGTATTAGCCGCAATACGCAACGCCCGCAATAGTGCAGACTTTCCCGCCATGTTTTCTGCGATGATTACATGAACATTGTGTTCTTTGGAAAACTGAACCTCAAGATTCTCGAAACACCTGAAATCATGGACTGCAATAGACGTAATCTTCATGATAAGTCTTCTTTGTTGACAAAATTAGGTCATTTTATCAAAGAATAGCTCCATTTCTTATTTAAATACAAAGCCGACTCATTACGAATCGAGGAACCTGACGATTTCCGTCAACAAAATCCTCCCCTCATAAAACGCCTTGCCCACAATGGCGCCGTAGCACCATAAATCGCGCAGGGTTTCCAACTCCGCTAAAGAAGAAACTCCGCCGCTGGCAATGAGTTTCAGCTCAGGGTAGCATTCCGCCAATACACGGTAAGTATCCACTGCACTGCCTTGCAGCAGGCCGTCTTTCGACACATCCGTACAAATGGCGTAGCGGGCGCCCTCTCCCATCCAGTGTTCGATGAAAGGACGCAAAGCCTGCTCCGTTTCTTCCTGCCAGCCGTTCACAGCAATGGTGCCGTTTTTAAAATCCGCGCCAAGGATGATGCGCTCGCTACCGAATTGATCTAACCAGGCGCTAAATTTTTCCGGCGCCTTCACGGCAATGGTGCCCCCGGTAATTTGTTTGGCGCCGCACTCAAAAGCAATGCGCAGGTCTTCATCCGATTGCAGGCCGCCGCCAAAATCAATATGCAGCGCCGTATGCGCCGCTAACTTTTCCAATACCCGGTAATTGATGATGTGTCCGGCTTTGGCGCCATCCAGATCCACCAAATGCAGGTGCGTCAGGCCCGCATCCTGAAAACGGAGCGCCACTTCGAGCGGGTCTTCGTTGTAGATTTTTTTCTGCGCGTAGTCGCCCTGCGTCAGGCGTACGCATTTTCCGTCAATGAGGTCTATGGCGGGTATGATGTGCATAGATGGGTTAAATTGGTTGAAGTAGTTAAAATAGTTGAATTGGTGGAGGTCGTTGTTAACAAAAGAGGTTACTCCTCTACAATTCTATGAAATGTTGAAGAATCAGCGCCCCGGCCCGTGCCGATTTTTCCGGGTGGAATTGCGTGGCATAAAAATTGTCTTTTTGAACCGCTGCACTGAATGGTTGCACGTAATCCGTGACCGCAATCGTATACGGTCCTGGTTCCACATAATAACTGTGTACAAAATAGACGTACTGACCTTCCAGATCGGACGAAAAAAGATTGCTTTTCAACTGTCCAATGGTATTCCAACCGATATGCGGCACTTTTTCCCCTGCCTGTGGCCGAAACCGGAGCACTTGCTGGGGAATCAGCCCCAAACAGGTCGTATCGCCTTCTTCGGAATGCGCGCAAAGCAATTGCATTCCGAGACAAATGCCAAGCACGGGTTGCGTCAAGCTTTTGATGACTTCGTCCAATCCGCGTTCCCGAAGGTGCCGCATGGTACCCGCCGCTTCGCCAACCCCCGGAAAAATGACCTTGTCGGCAGCCACAATCCGCTTCGGGTCAGCCGTCAGCGTGGCAGCAATGCCCAGCCGCTCTAAGGCGTACAGCACGGAGCGGACATTGCCCGCGTTGTAATCTATGACAGCGATGTCAATCATTAGATGTTAGGTATTAGATATCACAAAACCCCCTTCGTCGTCGGCAGTGCAGCATTCGCCGGGTCTCGTCTCACGGCCATTTTAATCGCTTTGGCGAAAGCCTTAAAAATCGCCTCGATCTTGTGGTGTTCGTTTTCGCCTTCCGCCTGAATGTTCAGGTTGCAACGCGCAGCGTCGCTAAAAGATTTAAAAAAATGAAAAAATAGTTCGGTAGGCATCTCGCCGATTTTTTCCCGCCGAAAATCAGCTTTCCAAACCAACCAGGGCCTGCCGCCAAAATCAAGCGCTACCTGGGCTAAGCAATCGTCCATCGGCAAAGTAAACCCGTAGCGTTCTATGCCGCGTTTGTCGGCGAGCGCTTTGTCGAAAGCGGCTCCCAGCGCCAATGCGGTGTCCTCAATGGTATGGTGTTCGTCAATGTGCAGGTCGCCGACCGCTTTCACGGTCAAATCGCAACCCGAATGGCGGGCCAGTTGATCGAGCATGTGGTCGAAAAAACCCAGCCCCGTTTGGTTGTCAGCCTGGCCGCTGCCATCTAAATTCAGGCGAATGAAAATATCCGTTTCTTTTGTCGTGCGCTGCACTTCGGCAATGCGGGGCGGCAATTTCAAAAAGTGGTAAATATCACTCCATTCTGTGGTAGCTAAGGCAATGACAGATTCCAGCGCAGTCGCCTGCCCTGACACCTCATTCGCGCCAAGCGCGGGTTCGCCATTCAGCCAGATGCCCCGGCAGCCGAGGTTTTTGGCCAATGAGATGTCGGTGAGCCGGTCGCCAATGACAAAAGAGTTGGCTAAGTCGTAATCGCCTTCGAAGTAATGGGTCAGCAAGCCGGTATTCGGTTTCCGGGTAGGGGCGTTTTCATGGGCAAAGGTGCGGTCTACATGCACCGCATCGAACACAATACCTTCGTTTTCAAAAGCTTTTAAAATAAACTCCTGCACAATATAAAATCGCTCTTCCGGGTAAGCCGACGTACCCATGCCGTCCTGGTTTGTGACCATGATCAGTCGGTAGTCGAGTTCCTGCACAATGCGAGACAGGTATTGGAAAACCTTCGGGTAAAAAACGATCTTTTCCAAAGCGTCTACCTGATAGTCGGCAGGCTCCAGAACGATGGTTCCGTCGCGGTCAAGAAAGAGCAGCTTTTGCATATCTGTTTTTTTTGTTGCGAAAATAAGAGAAAGAAAAGGCTAAAGTTCACAAATTGCCTTTCTCCCTGAAAAACCTTACCTTTACCAACAAAGTAAGCTTATAATGGGTAAAATATATGCCGACATAGAATTGGTGAACACGGAGGATTTGGCCCTGTTCAACAATGGATTAAAAGAAGAGAACAAAGTCCGCCGCATGGTGGTGAACATGCTTGTTTATTCAGGCGCTTATAATTTAGCCGTCAATGAAAATATTAAAACGCAGCTTGGACTGAGAACCATTACCACACAAATATTCGAACTCGCTGACGGCAGCCACCAGGAATTTGAAGTCGTCGGCCCTGTGGAAGTTCGTTTCAAAAACCGGGATACCACTACCCGTGCCGTCCTCCTGCCCGGAAATGTGGAGCCTCTGCTCGGCCAGATTCCAATGGAAGATATGGATGTCGTCATTTTCCCCCGTGAAGAGCGGTTGGATGTAAATCCAAATAGCCCGCTAATGCCGAAGAAGTCTTTGAAATAAGATGGTTCTGTTTTCGGGCAAATTTGCCCGGTTGGCAACTATTTTGCATTAAAATCCACTTTCGCGTAAATATCTCCGACGCTAATGCCTTGATTTCCGATCTGGAAATGCTGTTCAATGTTGTCGTAGTCCATACTCGCCCAGCGGCGGGTTTTGGCATCGCGAAAATGAACGGTCAGGTAAGGATGATCTTGCTCTAAGTAAAGGATGTATTCCAGCGAAGTGATTTTTTTGTAGCGCCGCAGTTTGTCCTGCCAATCGTAGCGCTCTGTTCCCGGCGACAGCACTTCTACAACCAACCAGGGATTGAGCGTAGCTAACCTGCCGGGTAGGTATTCGTGGTATTGTGGCGCGCCAAAAACGACAGCAGCGTCAGGATTGTAGCTCGATCCCAGCTCGGGAATATAAACAGGACGGTTGCTGCCAAAGCAGTGAAAATTGGGGTCGCTTCTGAAAGCGCCCACAAAAAGATAAAGCAAATTGGCGACAATCTGCTCGTGCAGGGGGGAGGCATAGCTCATCAGGATCAATTCATTAGGTTGGTATTCAACAGGGAATTCGGCAGCTTCAAGCAGATATAGAAAATCGCTGAACGAACCAGGCATCGGCACTTTGTCCATACCGGGCAACGCAATTTCCTGTAAGGCTGCCTGTGTGAGCGGGAATTTGGTTGTTACATCCATTATTGAGGGTAGTTTTAAGCCCATAAAGCAGGTAAATATAGTAAAAACAAAAAGAAACTCAAAATGATGCCGCCGTTTTTTGATGCATCGGTAAGATCAATTATCTTAGCGTGAATTGTACACAATGCCTGATTGCTTACTTCATAAAAAACGTATATGATCCGTCGTTTTCCCCTTGTCTTGAGAGGCCTGCTTGCTGCCGTGGCCTTCACTGCTTTATTGGCCTCCTGCAACAAACGTTCCGGCGAACCGGCCGTTTTGGTCTTTTGTAAAACCGCCGGTTATCACCATGAATCCATTGCTGATGGCATCGTTGCCATTCAAAAATTAGGCGCGGAAAACGGGTTCACCGTAGACACTACCACCAATTCGGCCTGGTTCAGGGACGATACCTTGTCGAAATATTCCGCCGTTGTTTTTCTGAGTACCACCGGTGATGTGTTCGACCACTACCAGGAAGCTTCTTTTGAGCGCTACATTCAGGCTGGAGGCGGTTATGTGGGCATCCACGCTGCAACGGATACCGAATACGAATGGGGCTGGTACGGGCGCCTTGCCGGGGCGTATTTCTTAGAGCATCCCGGAATGTCCGATACGTTTAATAACGTCCAGGAAGGCGTATTGCATGTTGCCGACCATAAACACGAAGCGACCAAACACCTGCCGGAGCAATGGAAGCGCACCGATGAATGGTACAGCTTCAAAAAAATGAACCCGGAAGTCGAGGTGTTGATGACCATTGATGAAAAAACCTACAAGGGCGGCAAAAACGGCGATAACCATCCGATGTCGTGGTACCACAACTACGACGGCGGCAGGGCTTTTTACACCGCCCTGGGGCATACCAAAGAATCCTTCACCGAACCTGATTTTCTCAAACTTATTTTGGGCGGGATCAAATACGCCATCGGGAAAAACGAAAACCTCGACTATTCAAAAGCCCGAACGCTGCCTGTACCCGAAGAAGATCGTTTTTCAAAAACCATGCTTTCTTCCGGCGTTTTTTACGAACCCACCGAAATGACCATCCTGCCCAATCTGGACATTTTAATTGCCCAGCGGCGCAGTGAAATCATGTTGTACAAAAAAGAAACCGGCACCGTGAAGCAGGTTGGTTTTTTGGATGCATATTTCAAAGCCAACGTTCCCAAAGTCAATGCCGAAGAGGGCGTGATGGGCATCCAGGCCGACCCGGATTTTGAAAAAAACCACTACGTTTTTGTTTTTTACAGCCCTGCGGATACTTCCGTAAATCGCCTGTCGCGGTTCAAATTTGAAAATGATACTTTAGACCTCAAGACGGAGCAGGTCATTTTGCAGTTTTATTCGCAGCGGGACATTTGTTGCCATACCGGCGGTTCCATTGCTTTTGACAAAGACGGGCTGTTGTATTTGTCTACCGGCGATAATTCCACGCCATTTGACGAACCGAATCAAACTTATGCCAACCACGGTTTCGCGCCGTTGGATGACCGCCCCGGCCACGAGCAGTACGACGCCCGACGCTCTTCGGGGAATGCCAATGACCTGCGGGGCAAAATTTTGCGCATCCGCGTCAAAGAAGACGGTAGCTACGAAATACCAGAAGGGAACCTGTATGCCCAGGGCCAGGCCGGAACCCGTCCCGAAATTTACGTGCAGGGCAACCGCAATCCTTACCGCATTTCGGTAGACCAAAAAAATGGGTATTTGTACTGGGGTGAAGTAGGTCCCGACGCCAACAATGACAGCCTCGATGTGCGCGGCCCCAGGGGCTATGACGAGGTCAATCAGGCCCGGGAAGCCGGATTTTTCGGGTGGCCACTTTTTATTGGCGACAACTATCCTTACCGCCCTTACGATTACAACACCGGCGCTTCGAGCCAAGCTTTTGACCCGCAAAAACCCGTAAACAACTCCCCCAACAACACCGGAATCAAAGAATTGCCCCCGGCACAACCAGCTTTTATTTGGTACCCGTACGCGGCTTCCCGCGATTTTCCGCAAACAGGAACGGGGGGCAGGAATGCCATGGCCGGGCCGGTTTATTACGCCGACCTATTTCCGGAAGCGACGCGCCTGCCGGCTTATTACAACGATAAATTGATCATTTACGACTGGATACGAGGCTGGATAAAGGCTGTGACGCTGCAACCCAACGGCGATTTTGACAAAATGGAGCCTTTCATGCCCAATACAAAATTCAATTCCATTATTGACATGGAAATCGGCCCCGACGGACAGTTGTATTTGCTGGAATACGGCACCGGATGGTTTTCCAAAAACCTCGATTCCGGCTTGTCTCGTATTGACTTCAACGCCGGCAATCGCGCACCTAAAGTCAACAATATCGTTGCCAGTAAAACCTCCGGCGCCCTGCCGCTGTCTGTCGTATTTACGGTAGATGCAGTTGATCTGGAAAACGACAAACTGACTTATGACTGGGATTTGGGCAACGATGTAAAAAAACAAACCACCGAACCCCGCCTCGAACATACCTTTGATAAAGTAGGCGCGTACACCATTGCGGTGCAGGTGAGCGACGACAAAAACGCCACGACAAAAAGCAGCTCGATCAGCGTTTATGCCGGGAATGAAGCGCCGGTGGTTCAAATTGCCCTTACCGGAAACCAGACCTTTTATTTTCCCAACAAGCCCGTTCGTTATGCAGTGAGCGTTTTTGACAAAGACGCCCCATCCGCAGTTTCGGCAGCAACCGGTGTTTTTGTCTCGGCTGATTATTTAGACAGCCCCGACAAGGCGGCTTTGCCCGTCGGCCACTTAGTTGCCAGCGCAGTCATGCCCGGGAAAAGCATCATGGAATCGGTAGTTTGCAAAGCGTGCCATAAAGAGGCCGAAAAATCAATCGGGCCTTCTTTCGTGGACATTGCAAAACGTTACCAAAAAGACCGCAATGCCACGCCGTATCTGTTGGATAAAATACAAAAGGGGGGCGCCGGAGTGTGGGGTGAAACGGCCATGCCGGGCAATCCGGACCTCAAAGAGGTAGATGCAAAGCAGATCGTTGCCTGGATATTATCGCTGGCGCCATCGGAGCAACAAGCCAGAAAGTCGCTGCCGCCGAGTGGTTCAGTTCAGCCTACTTTAGGTAAAAAGGTCGCCGACAACGGCATTTTTATTTTGTCTGCAAGCTATACCGACAAAGGTGGCGAAGGCATTCAACCCCTGACCGGTGGGGCATCCGTGACGCTCAGAAACAGCAACATGGGTTTTGGCAATGCCCAAAATCTGGTTGGTTATACCAGTCTCGACTTTGGTGGCAACCGCTTGTTGCTGACGCCAAAAGCTGTCGGTTCTTTCAGCTTAGACAGCCTCGACCTCACGGGCATTTCCACTGCGACCATTGCGATGGGCTGGCAGTTTGCGCCACAATTTGGTTATACGTTCGAATTGCGCCTCGATGCGCCCAATGGCAAAAAAATAGGGGAGGCCATCTTGAAAGGCAGTGGCAGCGCTGCTCCGAAAGAGGGCATTCAAAGAACTTCGTTGCCTATTGTGATACAACCGGTCACTGATGGGAAACGCCACAATCTCTATCTCGTCAGCAAACCCAATGATCCGGGCGAACCGAATCAGGTAGCGTTGCGGGCGATTGGATTTGGTTCGAAATAGCCGTGGTCGCCAACTTTAGTTGGCTGACCTAAAAATCGGGCGGAGTCAAAAACCGGGCAGAGTCTGGTAAATGGAACGCGAGGCGGAGCCATCGCGAGTGGATTTGTTTGGCCTTCGTTTCGACTCCGCTCAATGACCGGTTGTTGAACGGAGTCGAAACGACAGACCCTATTTAGTGACAACCAATCGCTTGGTCTCCCGTGTTTTCCCAATCTGCGTCACCAAAAAATACATGCCCGCAGGCAGGTTGCTTCCGTCGAGGCTGAATTCGTATGCTCCCTCACTTTGGATTTGCGGACGCATGGGCGTGGCCACCAATTTGCCTGTGGCATCCATCAATTGCATGGCGACTTGTTGTTCGTCTTGCAGGGAATAGGTGACGGTGGTGCTGCCGGAGAATGGATTGGGGGCGACCTTTAATTCACTTGCGGTGGCAACAAAAACTTCCTGCTCTATTTCCCGAACTTGAAGCTGTGTTTGGTTTTCAGTGTCATTGAAATAGCCATCGCAACCGAGGAGATAGGCATGAAAATCAGATCCGGCGTAAGCGGTGAACCCATCCGTCAGCACGATCTCTTCGCCGGCATTAAAAGCCGTTGTCGTCCAGGGATAGACGGTCGCATTAGCGATTATCCGATGTGCAACATCAACGTAAACGTTGGATTGGTTGCCGGTAAGCGTTTCCTGGAGGGTACATAATCCCTCTGGTATCGGGACGAACATGTGCTGGTTGTTGGTCAGCGTGATTTCGTCGCCGCCGATCTCAGGGTTCAGCAAACCCAACAAAAAGCTACCGTTTTCATCGCCATTCCAGCCCCAGTTCATGTGAAAATAATTCCCTTCAAAGCCATCCACCACCCAGGCGTGGCCGGCGTCATCTTCGCTTTCAACATCGGTGCGGTTGTCGCCGCCGTAGTACATTGGCCGGCCACTGTTAAGATTGGTTTTCATAATGGAGATCCAGTCGTAATCACTATATTCTGATTTTATGTAAACGGGACAGCTTGAATACCCGAACCAGTTGTCCATGGCATAGGCAGCATCATCTGCCAAAGCGTTGCTTACCAAGGTGCCATAGTCCATTTTTGCAGCGACGCCACAATCAGCCATGAGTTTGGCTACCTCGGTCTGTTGTGCTGCATTGCTGCCTTCATCGTAGTTATCCCGCATCAAGCTCCAATTGTATCCGCCCCCAATCGGTCTGCACCAGGAACCCATGACGTCGCTGGCATCATCGAAGGGATTGCTATCTGTGTGACAAACATTGAAATCCGGATTCGCCTGGGTTGGAAAATTCCAGTAATTCATCAATTGAGCCATTGCCGTGGCAACGCACCCGGTAATAGCGCGTCCACCCATTGTATTGGTGGGGCACTCCAAATTGTAAGGCCATCCCTGATCCCAGGTCGTAGAGAGAAGCGGCGCCACGAAAAGATTTTTTTCTTCAGAAACAGTCCTGTTTTCCCATTTTGCCTGGATTGTTGGCGTGCCGGCCACCCGTTTGACTTTCATGTAGTTCAGTTGTTCGTCATAGACCTCCAGTAAATACCTCATGCCTGCGGGCATCTGTTTTGCAGGAAAGCGTCCGCTTAAGGAGTACCCTAGTACTGGCTCGGAGGCTTTGTTTGCGGCCACCATAACGTAACCTTTTCCTTCAGCGGGTTCAAAAATGTAGTAATTGGGCGTTGCGCTTCGCATGGAAGCGGCGTGTACTTGTTTGATGCTTTGTGGTTTTTTACCGGATTTTTGCTGAAAAAAACCTTCCGCAAAGGCGGCTGCTTCGGAAACCGAAACGGACTGCGCAAACATCGAAACAACCAAATTGGGCAATAATAGCGCGAGCAACAATATCTTTTTCATGGCGTTTTTTTTTGAAAGAGGATGGCGTAATAAACCTGCCCTGTCTGTTTCTAAACCAAAGACAAGGCAGGCGAACAAGGATTATTTTTGGGTGGCAGCAGTTTGATCCAACCGGGCGCGGAGGGCAATGTTTTCCTGTTCAATCTGGTTCAATCGCTTGTTTTGGTCAATGAGGTAGAGTGTCAACTCTTCAATTTTTTCCATCATTTTCTTTTGCATGTCGCCTACCGCGATGCCTTCCTTTTCTATCTCAGCCGCAGCGGGGATGCCGGGCAGGTGGTTGTTGGACTGGATATGGGCTTCCACTTCTTCCAGAGATTTCAGGTTGTAATTATCAGCGAAAACATAATCCGGCCAGTTGCCCTGGAGTTTTACCTTGAGTTCGGTGCAGATGACGTTGCCTGCTACGGCGAGTTTGTAGCCATAGTCTTCAGGTGCGCCAACGAGAACGTTGCCGCTTGCTGCGATAACCAAAGGGTAAGTTTGGCTAACATTTTGGTTCGCCTCAGCGTATGCGTTTTGGATGAATTCGATGCGGCCACTCGAAGGATCGCAACCTATAAGGGCGCCATAGCCTCCGCTCATGGCAGTCCAGGCACTTCCCGAATAGTAGGCATTGAAGCCGACGGTGGACCAATCGCGTACTAATGAAATGCCAGCTCTGCCCTTTCCAAACATGGCGACAGTGTGGCCTACATCCCCTTTGACGACTAATCTGGCTTCAACAGGCGTATCTGTACCGATGCCTACATTACCTGATTTGCCAAATAAAGGCGCCGGATTAAGCAGCAGATGCTTGGGCGTAGAGCCGATAAAAGGAGAATTATATGAAATAATGCTCAGATTGCCCAAGCCATCGTCGCTTAAAGAGCCTAAGAAGGTATTGCCGTTGGTACGCAGGCCTATGCTGTTTTTAACTTCGAGTTGGAAGGTAGGGTCGTTCAGACCTATACCGACTTTTTTGGTTAAGACTGTAGGAAAAATAGAAACGGCGTTTGACCACTGTGCCTGTGCCGTTTGGCTGATGAACAAAGCGGAGATCAGCAGGATTGCAGTTGAAAAGAAAGATGCATTTTTCATGGTTGTAAGTTTTTTTGTTGATAAAATTTGCATTGTGGCTTTTTTCGGTGTGTTGTTCGCGTAGCGTTCAATGCTTTTGATGCAACAAAAATGGGGGGTTCGAACAGGGTTTGGAAGTGCTGTCTTCCCGTTGGCAGGTTTGGGTTTCCGGTTGGTAAGTGCAGCAGGAATACTGAATTCAATTAGTCTAAAAAAACTCAACCCGTTCGGCACGAATGGCCAAACGGGCTGAATACGAGTTGTATGAATTTATCTTTTTTTTAAAACAAGGGCTCACTCAAACCACTCCGCTGCCTCAGGCAATCGCTGTAAAGCCGCTTTAACCTGAAGCAGTAAATCCGCAAGTTCCCCAAAAGCCATGCCCTCGCGGACGCCCTGCTCTAACAGCAGAATAAGCGCAGCAGCCTTTTTCAAACCCACAAATTCCAATTGTGGCCGAAAACTATGTGCTACCTGGTACATCGCATCCCGGTCGCCATTCCGAAGAGCAACTTTCAACCGCTCGATTTCCAAAGGATACTGCTCTATAAACTTTTGGATAAAATGCCGCATTTGTGCTTCATCGCCGTCGCAAAAGTCTGTCAGAAAATGAAGATCGGGCGGGTTCTGGTTGTCCAGGGCTGAATGGGAAGCCGCCTGGAGATTTGGCAAATTTTGAAAATCTTGCCTACCTGAATCAGCCCTCAATCCCAGCGTTTCTGCTACCACTTGCGCCAGTTCACGCGGCTTGAACGGCTTGCTCAAATGCCGGTTCATCCCCGATTCCAGTGCGCTTCCAATTTCTTCCGGTGTAGCCGATGCCGTAAGTGCAATGATCGGGATGTCTCTTTTTTCTGCCTGCAAATGGGTGCGGATATAGCGCGTGGCTTGCGTACCGGTCATTTCGGGCATTTGCATGTCCATTAAAATGACATCAAAAGTCTTCGACGCTAATCGTTCAACGGCTTCTTTCCCGTTCACCACCTCCACAATTTCAGCATTTTCAAAATGGCGGCGAATGGCTTCCACAGCGATTTCGCGGTTCAGCGCGTTGTCGTCGGCCAGCAGGATGCGCAGGGGTTGAGTGAAATGCAGCGCGTCGCCGGATGCAATCGCCATCTCCAAATCGGCGGCTTCGGCCAAAGGCAGGGTAAGCGTAAAAGCAAAAACAGAGCCTTTGCCTACCTCACTTTCCACCTCAATATCGCTCCCGTGCAACTGCACCAACTCGCGGGCAATAGTGAGGCCAAGACCCGTACCGCCAAATCGTGCGGTCGTGTCTTCCCCGGCTTGTTGAAAGCTGTCGAATACTGCCGACAGCTTTTCGGGTGGGATGCCGATGCCGGTATCGGAAACGGAGAATCGGAGCGTAGTGACCGGGTGACTCGAAGTCACCCGGTCACTTGCAAGCGTAGCCGTAGTGGCCGGGTGACTCGAAGTCACCCGGTCACTTGCACCCAACATCAACTGAACTGCCCCTTTCTCCGTAAACTTCACTGCATTCCCGACTAAATTCATCAGGATTTGATAGAGCCGGGTTGGGTCGCCGCTGACGGCTTCGGGCACGTCTGCTCCAACGGTCAGCGTGAGTTCGATGCCTTTGTTTTCCGCCCGCAGCAAGAGTGCTTCCTGCACATCCCGCGCAATTCGGGCGGGTGAAAAAGGGATGCTGCGGAGCTTAACCTGCCCGGCTTCCAACTTGCTCAGGTCGAGAATGTCGTTCACGACTTCGCCGAGGCGCTCGGTGGAATGGTGAATGGACGATAACCAGCGGCGTTGTTTTTCCGCAAGCGAGGTTTCGAGCAACAAGTCCGTGAAGCCAGCAATGCCATGTAACGGCGTCCGGATTTCGTGGCTCATATTGGCGAGAAAGCGAGATTTGAAGGCTTCGGAGGCTTCTGCGCGGCGGCGCTGGCGCTCCGCTTCGGCTTTTTCGGCGCTGACTAATTTTAAAGTTCGATTTTTCAGCCGATTTCGGTACCAGAAGAAAAAAGCCAGCAGGGTCAAAAAAGCCAATCCCACGAGAAGTGCATTGCGGGTTTGGCGGCGGGCGGCTTCTTTCTTATCAAAATCGAGCTGAAATTGCTGTCGGATATAGGTTCGGTTGTTCTCAATGGTGCTGAACGTGTCCCGCAAAGCGACTGCCGTTTTAAAATACCGCAACGCTTCTTCAAAACGACCTTCCTTCTCATAAATTTTCGCCAGCAACTCATTGACATGAACCTGGCTTTTGGCAAGCTCGGTGGAATCCAGCATGGCCTCCGCTTTTTTGGCAAACAGGAGCGCTTTTTCCAAATTGCCCAATGCTAAATAGGCTGCGCCCAAATCGCAGTAGGCGCTGTATTTCCCGGGATTGCCCATGGAACCTTCATATTTCAGCAAGCTGTCGCTGTATACAATGGCCTGTGGGTAGTTCCGTGTTTTCATTGCCAAGGAAACCAAAACGGTATAGGCATCCTCCCAATAGCTGCGCTCCTTAAGCGCCTGAGCGTAGGCAAGGGTTCTATCCGACAAAGCACGGGCAAGTTTCAAACTGTCGAGGTACATGCTGCTGATGGCGCCTTTTTGTGCAAATTCAAAATTTTGAATATTCAGGCGCTCGTCATCCCCGCAGCGGCTGAGGCCGGTCTGTGCAATTTCAAGTGCTTTAGCATAGTCTTCCAAATAAAACATGTCCCGCAATTGTGCGCGATAAGCGGCAGCAAGGTCAAGCGGGTCGCCGGTTTTTTCGGCTTGCACAAGCATTTTTTCGCTCCAGTTAACCGCTTCTACCATGTCTTTTTTCTTGAAATACAGAAAATGCATCAGGTTGCAATAGGTCGCGCTCATATCGGCAGGCATGTTTTTCATCGTGATCCGCTCCATCGAAAGCCCAAGCTGGATGGCGGTATCTGTTTTTTCTGCTTGCGCATATTGGGAAAGCAAAGCCACTTTGGCTCGTTGGGCATAAACCTGGTTGCCTGTTTTTGCGGCCACATCAGCTGCCCGTTCACCGTACTCCAACGCCAGTTCAGGTTTTCCCCGCATTTGATACAAAATCGTCGGCGATTGTAAGGCTTCAACCGTAGCATCGGAGGCCAAAAAAGCTTTTTCTGCTTTCCCCGCCACTTCGACTCGTTGGCTAAAATATTCAAACGCTTCGAGAATCACCGCTTCCTTTTCTTCCCGGGGCACTACATTTTTGAGTTCGATGAGCAATTTCAGCCGGGTGGTATCATCGGGCGAAGCGGCTAATTTTTGCCGGATGCTTTCGGCAGTGTTGGCCGTTTGGTGCGCAGGTTGTGCAGCAGCAAAAGTTGTCGTGAAAGCCAAAACAAATAGCGCGATTTTTTTCATCGTCTTGATTTTGGGTAAAAATAGGTTGGGGAGATGCTTTCAGCCCATAACACTTTCCGCCTGGCAGAAACCACTTTCCAATTGGTCAAAATTTGGAAAACAATTCGAGGAAATCGTCTTTCCGGTTGCGCGCCACACTCACCGTAGCCCCGTCTTCCATCACGACATAGCCGCCATCTGTGCGCACAAACTGCCGGATGTGGTTCATATTAATGAGGTGGGAATTATGCACCCGGAAAAAGCCCTGCCCATCCAGGATTTCCTCCAATTGCCCCATCGGCTTAGAAACCATGAGTTTTTCGCCGTCCGACATTACGACGATCGTGTACATGCGGTCGCTTTCGCAGCGCACGATGTCCCGATTTTTTTTAAAAACCAGCCCGTCAGTAGTGGTGAGGGCGATTTTTTCCGGCAATACGGATTTGGATTGGGCATGGCGGGCCAATTGGTTCACCTGCTCGCGCATCATGCGCATGGGGTTGTTTTCCGCGCGGGCGATGGCCGCCAGCAGTTCCTCGCGGCCAATGGGCTTTTGCAGGTAATCCACCGCGCTGTATCGGATGGCTTTAATGGCATAGTGATCATGCGCCGTGGTAAATACAACCTGGAAATCAACAGGATCAATGCGTTCGAGCATTTCAAAGGCCGTCATATCCCCCAACTCAATATCGAGGAAAACAAGGTCGGGGTGATGGGCAGCAATGGCGGCAATGCCCTCCTGCCCTGAAGCGGCGTGAGCGAGGAGGTTGATTTTATCCGCAGCGTATTTGGTCAGCAGAAAGCTGAGTTTTTCAGCTGCATCGGCGTTGTCTTCGATCAACAGGGTGTTTAGCATAGTGTTGTTTTCAGAAAAATGCCATCCGGAAACCCAACCCTGACAAAGAAAAAAAAGTGCTTCCCTGTTTGCGTGGCGCCGGTATTTTTGTGGGATTAAAGATAGTTATGCATTCAAAATTTTTTTTAAAAACATTAGATTTATGTGGTCTTCATTGGTTTATGAGCAATAACACCCCATTCACAATTATTCAAAACCCATTAACAGCTTAATCTATTCAAACACAAGAACTTTGTCGGGTCATTATTTCCTAAAACCCGTCAATCTGTTATCATGAAAAAAGCTGTTTGTTTCTTCGCGCTGACCATCCTGAGCGGCGCAATTTTTGCCCAAACACCTCCTTCCAACACCCGCGTACTGCTCGGCAGTTTTTCCCGCGACAGCCTGCTGAACGAGCCGTTCAAAACCTGGTTCGAGGCCGGCTACAATGCCTACGTTCCGCAACCCGAAGTCGTTGAACAATTGAAAAAAATCAACCCGAAAGCCTACTCCGTGAAAATTTTTATGGGTACCTGGTGTGGCGATACAAAGCGGGAGCTGCCGCGCTTTTTGAAAACGTTGGACGCCATTGGTTTTCCGGAACAAAACGTCGAAATAATTGGCGTCAGTAACTTAGAGGACACCTATAAGCAGTCGCCAAACCACGAAGAACGAGGGTTGGAGATTTACCGCGTGGCCACTTTTGTATGGTATAAAAATGGCGTAGAAGTGAACCGAATCGTGGAATATCCTGTCATTTCGCTGGAAACCGACCTGCTGGCCATTTTATCGGGAGCGCCATACACGCCCAATTACAAAACTTATCCGTTTCTGGCAGCATGGGTGAAAAACGGAATGCTCACCAATGATAATATTTCCGTGAAGGGACTTGCGAACCAACTTCGGCCCATTGTTTCCAATTCCAGCGAACTGAACGCCTGTGGCAATGTCCTGCTCTATCGCGGCGAAGCCAAGGCCGCAGAAAAGGTCTTCCGCATGAATGCCATTCTGTTTCCTGACGTGCCGAACATGCAATTGTCGTTAGCTGAAGCGCTGGCTGCGCAGGGAGACGTGGAAGGCGCAACGGCTGCCATCGAACGGGCGCTGGTACTGAATAAAGAACCTGACGCCATTTCCGGCATCCTGGCGTTGTATAAAAAGATCATCACACAGGAAAAAAACACCTGAATCGCGTCTGTCTTTTTATTTCAAATATTCGCTCACCTCCACGTATTTAATTTCCGGTGTAGAGCTTGCTGCGTGTTTGATAATGGGCAAATGACCCGCCCCGATGAGCAGGAAAATGCGCTCGTCCTCGCTTTCTGCCAATTGAAGCACATTGGCCAAAATGCGCAAATTGCGGTTGTACCAGCCGGTGGTGTTGTCTGCGCCGGGGTATTCTCCTTCGGCTGCGTATTTAAAGGAACCGATCAGGTAGTGGCCGTGACCGATTTGCAGGCGTTCTGGCGAGTTGGCGTACAGCAGGTGTTCGCGCAGGGTTTGCACCGTTTTCAGCGAATCATCCATTTCGTACAATTTTTTGTAAAGCACTGAATAGGTCGTGTCTGCATATTTTTGAAGCCCATGCTTTTGGGCGAAAGCGTCTTCATCCGGCACCCCCTCGAACCAACGCGCGTTTGTGTCCACGCAGTACAATTTTTTATGCCCCAGCTTTTTAGCCAAGCGAAAACAAACCTGGTAAATTTCATTTTGCCCCAGTTTGTAACGTCCGGCTAAGTATTCCCCGTAAAGGGAGTCCACGAATGGCTGGTCTTTTTCCTTTTTCCATTCGATGGCAATTTTGGTAGGCTTAAACGCCGCCAGCCGGTCAACCAACTCTTCGACCTCCTGTTGGCGTTTTTCAGACAGGATGTTCACCGGAAATTTAGGTTTGTAGCCATCTAAGCCGGCATCTTTGAAATGGAAAGTGCCTAAGGCCATGACTTGCGGTTTTTCTCCTTGCCGTAAAAAAGTCCAAGGTTCATAATTGCGTTGGTACCAGTTCCTCAATCCCGTATAAATGCCTTTGATTTCGTTGATTTTTTCAGTTTGTAAATGCAGGTTTTTTTTGCCTTCAAAGGCAGCCTGACAGATCGGATTAATGAATTGAATGGCTTCCTGCCAGGCTGCCCAGACCGGGCTGGCAGGAAGTTTGTTTTGATAAACCGCGTCAAAAGACTGGATCAAATAATGAGCGCTTCTGTTTTCGGCGATATTCCCTTTCGCGTCCAACGCAAAAACAGCGATTGGTACCAGCATGTCTCTGGAACTTACAAGCTCGTGCGTTTTCCTTTCTGAAAAACCGATGCGCGCCTTTAGCCAGTCTTCCAGCCCAATCAGATTCAGAGTAGGGTCGGCAGGTTGCCAGGACTGGGTTTGTTCGTCAAAAAATTCGGTCCAGACGTGGTCGTTGTGGCGAAACCCGAAAACAGACATCCGGTTGCCCACTTTTGCAACCTTTTTCTCCGCGTCTTTCTGGCGGCGTTCGCTTTCCGGCTGAATGTTGATTTCGACCATGCGGCGGGTACTTACACCCAATTCTTTGAGTAAGGCCCGGACTACCATCGCCTGTTCATTACAATTTCCGCCTTTGCGGCAAATGATCTGTTTGACCGTCCTTTTTTGGTAATCCGTATAATTCCAGTGGAAGTTTTGGTTCGTCCAACCCACCACCTGCCTGACTTTGGCAAAAGTAGGCAGAGCCGGGTCGGGACAAATGGCCAGCGCCAGAGCAGGTAGGTTGACAGCAGCTGTATCCGTGGGAATGGGGATCACTTGTGCTACCATTCTGTGGGCAAAAAGCAGCGGAAGCAAGGAAATTACGAAGATCCGGTGCATGTTATTTTTTTTCAATTGTCCAAAAATGAATCACCTCGTTCAAGTTTTAAAAAAAACAGCGTTTTCATAGCTTTATCTGAAACTTTATTCTTCCAGGTATTTTATGGCTTCTGCGATCCAATCTTTGTCCATCGGTAAATATCGGTCTGGTTTAATGCCCTTATTATCAATACCCTGTCCTAAATCAATCCGACGGCTTCTTGTTGTAGCATAAGCTAAAATCAGCGGGCAATTCGGGAAGGAGACGCTTCTCATATTTGCATAATCGAGGACACCTTTGGAATTTTGGCCCATCAAGATGGCTTTTTTACTTTGTCTGGCCCTTAATAAAAATTGTTCCGTGGAACTCGCACAATGACCATCTGTTAAAATGGCAATCCTTTTCGGGAAAGGTTCAATTTTTTCCAGAATTGTTGTGTCATCAGGAACAATATTGACGAGTTGTCCCGGATATAACTTCATCTTTTCGGTCATTTCCGCGATGGCATTTTTTGTTGATTCAGGCAGGTCGGGTTCATCCAACACCGCCGTCCAGGCTTGAATATTGTCGGCAGAAGCAATGACATCCACGCCAACATTGTGGACAGGATTCGTGTAGAGATAAGGCGAAATAGGAGCATAGGCGAAATCGGCGCCACCAGCGTTTCCTCTTAAATCCAGGATTAAATTTGGAATGGATTTTAAAATATTTTCATGGGTTTTAAAAATAGAATCTATAGCAGGCGCATTCCATGGATCAAAAGAGCTAATTTGAATATAAAATGTTTTTTCATTGACTTTTTTAGCCTGGATTGGCGGTCTGTTTTGCCCGCTGTTATTGGCAGCAGGAGCGCCTTCTTTGATCCATGTTCCCCGATTCAGCGTATTTCCATCAAATTCATAATATGCTGCACGCCCGCTGTGGTCTTGGTAATAGGCATACCCAATAAATTTGTTTTGTGACAATTCCTTTAATTCCAGTTTCACCTGCCCTGGTTTCCATGATGAGGTTTTTGAATGAATGATAATACCTGCATAGTCGCGGTACATAGATTTATTTTTAACAATGACTATTTTGTAAGTAGAATCAACGGAATAATAAACGCCTTCAACGCCTCCTGATTTATGAACCCTGCTGTTTTTTTTAGGATCAAGCTTAATAACCTCCGTTTCCTCTATTAATTTTTTCAAACCTATGGAATCTTTTATTGCCGGCACATTATTTTCATTAAGCTGGATATGTCCATCTTTAAAAAAGGACAACCACTCTCTCTGAATCCCCAGACAATAATGTAGTTTGTTTGTCTTTTTTGCCTTGCTAATCAACTTGCCTGTAAATGAATCAAACGCCTTTTTATTAGCAGGTTGGACTTTGTCTTTGTAGCCGGAATAATTATTTTCTATTTGGTTTTTTAAAAATAAAAACGCACTTGCACAATCGCAATTTTGTGCAGTGGGCCAGTGCCCCGAAGCGAGCAAGACGAAAAGGAAACTATATTTAGCCATTTGCTGTATGTTGTTTTTTATTAAAAAAATTAATTCGCAAGCACCACTTTGGTAGAAAAGACAGCCACTCCTGCCCGCAGCACCAGTTGATACAAACCATCCGGAATGCCTGATTTTTTCAAATCAAAACCATGCGAAAAAGCCCCCGAAGGTATCTCTGACAGCACTTCCTGATAAACCACTTTCCCGGTTGTATCCATCAGACTGATCTGCAATTTCGAAAGCGCTTGTTCCAAATTCCCCTGAAGTTGGAGCGTGCTGCCAGCCGGATTGGGGTGTACTGCGAATTGCTGAAAAAGACCGGCGGCTTTCACAGAGGTTGCATCTTCTTCCACCACGAACAATTGCTGGTTTGCCGCCACCTGCGTCAAATATTGCCGGATGCTGGAAGGCCATTCGATGGTTACAGAATCTACCGAATTGGCGCCGCCCAAGCCAAAATGCGCAACCAGGCTGTTCTGGCCATTGTAGCCACTTTGCGCGGAAATGTAGCGGAGTTGCCATCCGGCAGTCGTTTTGATACGCACTTTTGCGCCGATGGCAGCGCGGTTGGAAACTACACCTTCTAATTTGATTTTCAACCAGTTATTGTCATTGCCATTATTGCGGTAAAGCAGGTTGTTCGGCTGTGGGGAAGCGGTCGCGTTTTTACAGGTCGCGATGGCCAAATCGAGAAATCCGTCGTTGTCGTAATCGCCGAACGCAAGACCGAACGAACACGGCGTATTGAGCGTTTCAGTGGTCGCTCTGGTGAAATTACCGGCACCGTCGTTCAGGTATAGAAAATTGACGATTGCGCCGTTACAATACCCGTTCGCCACAGCTAAGTCTAAGTCGCCGTCGTTGTCCACATCGCCAAACGCCGATCCGTAAGAGCATCCGCCATCGGTGACCAATTGGCCGCTCGTCATTTCCGTAAAATTGCCGTTGCTGTTGAGGAAAAGCTGGTTGTTTTGTGTCTGGAAATAGCCCGCATTGGCCACCACCACATCGAAATCGCCGTCGTTGTCCACATCGCCCCAACTGGCGCTCATGGAACCACGGAGGCTTGTCGTCAACGGGGCAGCCGCGATTTTGGTAAACGAACCGTTGTCGTCGTTGCGAAACAGGTCGTTGGCCTGGTTGCTTTCGTTGGTCACAAACAGGTCGGAATCGCCGTCGTTGTCGTAATCCACCCAATTGACGCAGCGCGACAAATCGGCCTCTGTAACCCAGGCGCCCGCCGTGATTCGTTCAAAGCTGTCGTCGCCTTTGTTTCGGTACAGCATGTTGCGCTTATCTCCGTCGCTGTTGGTGATGTATACATCCACAAAGCCGTCGTTGTCGTAATCGCCCCAGGCCGCCGTTTCCGAATAGGTTCCAATACTGCCCGTCACCGCGTCGGCCACGCGGGTAAACGTTGCGCCGTTGTTCCGGTAGAAATAATTGACGACGCCGTACCAGGTTACGACAAACGCATCTAAGTCGCCGTCGTTATCTATGTCGGCAAACGTGGCGCCGTCGGAAGGGCTGCCGTCCTGCACAATCGGATCGCCGCTTACTGCCTGAAACGTGCCGTCGCCCTGGTTGAGATAAAGGGCGTTGTTTTGGCCGCCGCTCGGACCGTTGGAAATAAACAGGTCTTCGAAGCCGTCGCCATTCACGTCCGCCCAATTGACGCTGCGGCTGTCGGAGGGCGTGGTGACCACAGGCCCGGTGGTGATTTGCGTAAAAAGGCTTTGAGCGCAAAGCGAATTTGCGCCCAAAGCGAGGAAAGTAACGAGTCGGAGTGATTTTTTCATAATACTCTTTTTTGTTTTTTACCACATAGTTCACATAGAAACAGTCACATAGAACACATAGGCCTTTCTTGAGAACCCCAACTTCTATATATCCTCAAACTTCTATGTGCCCTATGTGAAAACCCCTATGTGAACTATCCCGCTTTATGCGGGACAAGTTGTGGTAAAAAATATATAAGACCTATGTGGTAAAAAATAACTTTCGAGCAAACGTAATCTACTGTACCTAACCTTTTCAGGAATATGTAAAAACGCCGCTTTGGAACTGCCGAACAGCGGGTTGCTGCGCATGAAGCGCATTCGGACGGTGAAAACTGCCTTCCGGCCAACGGAATGCGTCGTTGGCAGCCAAACGTTGGAATATGCCGCGATTTTCAGAACTTGCAGCCATGAAGCCACGCTTGTTGCGACATATCGGATTCTGGGCCGCTTACCTGCTGCTGATGGGCTACCTTTCGGGGCGCTACGACTTCCGTTTTGGCGTCGCTTATTTTAGCGAATTTTTGCAGTTGCCTGCAAAAATGGGAGCCGCCTACCTGATTTTTTATTGGTTGGAAACCCGCCCCGGCGAGTCGGTGGTGCGGTTGGGCTTGCGCATTCTGGCGGTCTTTTGCATCGCGGTTTTTGCCAACCGGCTGCTGATGTACTGGTATTTGCATCCGACCTTTTACGCGGATCAATACGGGATGATTTTCTGGCATTTCGATCGCATTTTGTTCGCGTTTATTGACGTAGCCACGCCCGTTGCCGCCGCCACGGCCATCAAAATGAGCCGATTCCGGCAGGCGAGCCGCTTGCGCGAACAACAACTGATCCAGGAAAAACTGCAATCGGAGTTGAAGTTTTTGCGCGCCCAAACCAACCCGCATTTCCTGTTCAATACCCTAAACAGTACCTACGCCCTGGCGCGCAAAGAAGCGCCCCGCACGGCCGAAGCCCTGATGCGGCTGTCGAAACTGCTGCGCTTCATTTTATACGATTGCGCCAAGCCCCAAATCCCGCTCAGCGATGAGGCCAAGGTTATCCGCGACCTCATCGAATTGGAAAAACTGCGCTACGGCGACCGCCTGCGGGTGACTTACGAAGAACAAATAGACGATCCTTCACAACCCATTGCGCCCTTGTTGTTGTTGCCTTTTGTGGAAAATGCGTTCAAACACGGCGCCAGCGAAACCCGGTTTGCTTCCGGCATTGCCATCCGCCTGCATTTGGAAAATGGCCGCCTCCACTTCGAGGTCCGCAACGACAAAGAACCCGATGAAGCCGGCGCTGAAACGGAAGGCTTAGGCTTGCGCAATGTGCAACGGCAGTTGGAGTTGCTGTATCCGGGGGCGTATGAGTTGAAGATTGATGCGGGGCAAAGGGAGTTTTGTGTAAACTTGTTGATATTGGTTGACAGGGGATAAGGGTTATTCGTTATTGGTTATCAGTTATTTGTGGGATGGATCATGTTTTCGTTGCGCTGAACAGGTTTTGATCAAAGCTCCATGCAAGTTCGTTTAGACTCCGTTTTTGCAGTAACCGAGCACAGTAGCCGAATAATTAATCGTTTACCAAAAACATGATCAACCCGAAATCTACCAATAACCAGTAACCAATAACAGATAACAAATAACCAGTAACCATGCTCTCCTGCCTGATCATAGAAGACGAACCGCTTGCCGCTGAAATCCTCAGCGACTACATCCGCGATGCGCCGGGGCTGGAGCTGGCTGGCGTTTGCTCCGACGCGCTGTTTGCGCTGGAGTTTTTGCAGCGGGAGCGGGTAGACGTGCTGTTCCTCGACATCCATCTTCCAAAACTGAAAGGCCTGGATTTCCTGAAAACGTTGTCGAACCCGCCGCAGGTGATCCTCACCACCGCCTACCACGAATACGCGCTGGAGGGCTACGAACTGGCCGTGACGGACTACCTGCTCAAACCCATCGAATTTAGCCGTTTCCTGAAAGCGGTGCAAAAACTGCAACGCCCCGCTGCCCCGCCGGAGCCGCTGCCTGCCCCAACAACGCCGGAGCGCCCCGCCCATTTTTTCAACGTGGGCAAAAAGCGGGTGAAAGTCTATTTTGATGAAATCCTCTACGCCGAAAGCCTGAAAGAATACGTGCGCAT
>Ga0209573_1000760_pt1 | contig 59946 bp, 49 predicted proteins | sample TNRBio252014_DNA_FD_185870 | JGI IMG/M metagenome (GOLD analysis project Ga0209573, IMG submission 185870) | Wastewater treatment Type I Accumulibacter community from EBPR Bioreactor in Madison, WI, USA - TNR Reactor_6/25/2014_ DNA (SPAdes)... | ecosystem: Engineered > Bioreactor > EBPR >...
AAAGCCTTTCGCTTCGTTGAAGAACTTGATGGTTCCAGTATTCATTAAAAAGTAAAAATTGGTGATATGGCAATTTGCCGTCACAAAGGTAAGCCGATTTTTATACTTTTTTGATTTTCAATAAATTTTAACAAATCATTATCATTTGGATTTTTTACCACCCTATATCACTAAAGCAGCCGTTACCGTATCCGATACGCATAAATATGGTCTTCATTCGCCACCACCACCATGCGTCGGCGGTTTTCGAAAAGGTCGCATACCGTGAACGCGGAAGCGCCCGAAAGCGGAAAATCCGGGTGCATCCGACCATCGGGCAACAGCAGCATCAATTCGCGGTTTTTCCGGTTGAACATCCCCAGTCCGGCTTTTTCCAAGCCCGGCATCGGCGTCATAAACAGCGAATCGGGCGCATTCGACAGGGAAGCTTTGAACGCCAATTGCAAATCTTTGTCTTTATAGGCATAAACAGCAACCAAGCTGTCGCTCGAAACGGCGTAATCGTAGCGGCTGTCGCCGCTGAGGTCGCCAAAAGCAAAAGCAACCTGCTCGTTGTGCCCTACCGGCAACCGAAGCCGGAAGCTGGCGCCTTCCGAATTCACAATATGACAAACCCCACCCACGTCCGTTGCGGCAATGCGCACCTGGGCTGCGGTATACTGCCAGGCTGGCGGCGAACGAAACGCACCCTGGGTTTCTACCGGCGGGAAGCGGAATGTCCCGTCTTTTTTGAAGACCAGCAATTGCCCTTTTTCATTCAGCGCCACGATGAAGTCTTTGTGGTCGTGCTGGAAGTGTTCTAACTGAAACCGGACTTTTCCCGCGCCGGAAAGCGGATTCCAGCCTTCCAAAGGCAGACCGCTCCGGTCAAATCCGTAAATATTCCCGTTTTCGCAAGCTACAAAAACCGAATAAGCCTTATTTTTTTCGAAGTCAACCGCCAGCATCCCGTTGATGGCCGGCGATTGCAGGGTCAGTGGGAAATTGGCTTCCGTTTTGCCATCGGCGAGGTTGATGAGGTAAATGCGCTTTGGCGTATTCAGCAGTAGTTGCCGACGGTGGTCGCCGTACCAATCCACGGATTGGGCGTGCCCCAGCACCGCGCCGTCTAATTTACTGCTCCATAAAATGTCGCCATTCCGGTTCAGCAGGTGCAGTTGGTTGCGCGTATCCTGTACGGCAATGGCAAAGCGGTCAGGCGTTCCGGTCTCTACGATAACCGGCGCTGTTTTGGCGGGGTCGGGCAGCTTGGTTTTCCAAACCAAAGCGCCTGCTGCCGTCTGGGTCGTATCGGGCAGGCTGTATCCGCTGATGTCGAAGGTGCTGCCGTTGGCCATCACCGAAAAACCAAGGAGGCCAATCTGGCGGGTTGCTTTCGATAAGGCATCGTCGGTGCTGTAACTCAGGCCAAGCGCCGTCATATTGACGTACCAAAACCCGTTGGCCGGGCGGTTGCTGTTCCCCCAAAGCTGCTGAAAAGTGGGCGATTGCGCCAGCGTTTTTCCCACGGTGTAATAGTCAATCCAGCGTTCCATAGCTGCCGGAGAAGCCGCTAAGATCACATAATCGCCGGCGGTGACATAACAGGGATTGCGCAGGCGCCGGGTTTTGCTCCATCCGGCCGGCAGCGATTCTGTCAACAACTGTGAGATCGTAAAAGCCTGATAATCATATTTTTTAATAAGCCCTTCTTCGTTGGCCCATTCGTTCAGTTTCGCCAAAGCTTTTTGCTCGTCGGTGCTTCGAATGACCCAGAGTTGTTCGGGCGGCGTATCGGCACTGCCGGCTTCTAAAGTGATAAAAATGGCTTCCGCGCCAATCCAGGGTTGGAGATACTTTCGGAAACGGTCATTCCCGGAAAAGCCGAACGCCCGGAAAAAAGCGCCGGGATTCGACAAGCGGGTTTGAAATAGAAGGGCCGCGTTGTCGGGCGTCAGCGCGTGCCAGTCTCCATTGTCGCGTTGTTTGGATTGGCCCCGCAAAGCAATCGCCAGCGCATTGTCGGATGTGGTCGCCAGGGTTCCTACCAGCCGGGCGCCGGTTTCTCCGCGCACAGCTTCCAGTCGGATCCAATGCCAGTCGGCGACAGCGCCGGGAGGAAAAAAAGCTTCCTGCACAGAAAATGCCTGTCCGATGCCACTGAGATTAGCCACATTGATGTAGGCTTCGCCTAAACTTTTTTCGGAAAACCGGGGAAGCCCAAGCCGGCGGAAAGCGCTGTTTTTGAAGAGATTGCCCGAAGGTTTGGAGAGTTGCGCGATGGCCGATTCCACAACGATTGGCAATTTACTCAGGAGCAGCAGGTTGCGGTATTTAGTCACCGATATAGGCTCGCTTCCTTCGGTTTGGATATGGTAAATGGGTACGCCCTGGTAGCGGGATTCGTTCCATTGTCCGCCGGATTGCTTCAATAAAGCAGCCACCTCGCTGCTTTTGCCGCGCGTGTCAACAATGAAGCCGGGGATAAAGGCATCCGGGCCGGTTTGCTGAAAAAGCACCCAGATAGCCGGATGGTTGCGGGCGTCCAATCCCGCTTTTTGGAAAAAAGATGTTGCGGTCGCCACATCTTTTTTCCAGGTATTTGAGCTGGCAGCAATGGCGAGTAGTGGATTTTCAGTATTTTGCAAATCCTTGTCCGACGGCAGCGCCAAAACAGCCGCCACCGGGGGCGACACCGCTTCCATAGGATGGATGCTTATGAGTGGCAGGCGAAAAAAATAATGCCAGGCGTAGAACATTAAGCCAATGCCGAATAACGTTATTCCGATTCTGAGGCGACGACTGCGGATCAAAGCTTTTACATTTGTGACGCCATTATAGACGCCTGATTATTTTTGTTTTCAGATAGTAGTATAAATTTGCGAAGGTAAAACACGAACAAAACAGGAACACCATAAAATGACGACTACATGAACAGATTCTTTTTCATTGCCGGTTGTATTGCCGCCATGGCGGCAGTAGCGCTGGGCGCATTTGCTGCTCATGGGTTAGCAGAAACCTTGGTGGTTGAACGCTTAGAAGTGTTCCGTACCGGCGTTACCTATCAATTTTACCATGCATTTGCCCTTATTGTTACGGCGTTGGTGGCTTATGTGTTGCCTCAACGTTGGGTAAATATCAGCGGATGGCTGTTTCTCGGCGGGATTGTGCTCTTTTCAGGCTCCCTTTATGTGCTGGCGCTGCGCGAGTGGATCGGGTTTCCGGTAGACTGGATCGGACCGGTTACTCCAATTGGCGGCCTTTTATTCATCTGCGGCTGGGGCGTATTGGCCTGGGCTGCTTTTCCGGAAAAACAAAATAACGAAATTGGAGAAGAAGGTTAATGTGTAATTAATCTTGCTTTAATTTTCAGTTTATACGGTTGCACCATATTTGCGGCATGGAAATTTTTTGCTGTCATCTTCATTTCCACGCTAATCTTTCCTGCAATCTAAAGTCGCTTTCTACCGCCAGGATCACTTCTCCCCGATGCGATCCTGGTTCTTTTTTTTGCGACTTACCGTAAAACCGTCAAACTCCCGGCATCCAAACGCTCGATGTTGTTACAGAGCCAGCGCACCCGATAGAGAAAAACGCCGGAGTTTACCGCCTGCCCGTTCACGAAGCCATCCCATTGAAGGAACGGATCTTCTGTATAAAAAACCCGCCCCCCCCAACGGTCAAATATCTCAAAAGCAACCAATTGCTGGATGGCGAAGGGATTGCTGATGCCGTAAGTATCGTTAAGTCCATCGTTGTTCGGGGTAAAAGCTTTGGGAAAAAATACCGTGCGGCAATCCAGATCGTCCGGATCCACTACCCGCAAACGGAAGGTGTCGGTAGCGATACAGGAAGCAATGTTGTCGTTCATCTCGAGCGTGTAGGTAAACTCCCCCGCAGCGGAAGGCGTGATGCGGGTTTCGCCATTAGTGGGCGCTGCTACATCGCCTGCGGGCGACCACGAAAAAGAAGTGGCGCAGTTGTTGGTCAGTTCTATATCAATGGAGCTTCCCAGGTAGATGGTGGTATCGCGGTTGACAATCATATCCGGTGAAAAATACAGTTCCCTGATTTCACTTTCTTTCAAGGCCCGGTTGTAAATGCGCAATTCGTCAATCAGCCCCTGATAAGGAATATCCGTGCCGGTCAGGCAGTTGCCGCCGCCAACCGTCAGCATTCCGGTATTCAGGATATTGATCCGGCTGGTCGTGGTCAGGCTTTGAATAAACCGCCCGTTAGCGTATAGTTTCACCCGCAGCCCTTCGCGCACAACAGTCACGTGTTGCCAGCAGGCCGTATTGGTAAACTGGTGTACAAGCGACACATTTTTGATCGCTGTTTCGCCAAAATAAACGTTAATCGTGCGTCCCCCGGGCGCGTAACGGATGTAGAAATAGCCCTTGTCATCGCAATCATCACTGCGTTTGGACAGAATATGCTGTGTACCGGCGTCGCCAACCGGGTTTATGTAAAAACTGATGGAGATGTCTTCTGAGTCAAATTCACCATTGACATTGCCCGTTCCAAGAAAGGTGACGCGGTCGTCGGCGCCGTCGAGCCGAAGCGCAGCACCCTGAACGCCGCAAGGGTAATCCGGAGCGCCAATTATCGTACCGGTATTGGATGAATTTCCTGTGGCGTCGCCTGCATTACCTTCAAACTGATAATAGGCAACCAAACCTACGGTGGTTTGAGCAACGACTACCTGGCTGAACACAGAAAGAAAAAAGAACGCTAAATATCTCATTGTGAAGATGATTGAATCAATAAGAGGACAAAATTTGAAAAAAAAAAACATTTCCTCAATCAGAGTTTGTTCGGGATTTCATGATCGAGCGAGGGTGAGGAAATTTTATTTTAGACGAGGCGAATTTTGCAAACATAGCCGGCAGCTATATTGAAAAAATTCAACGAAGTATAAAATAAAATTTGCCAGCCGTAGCCGATTGATGAATTTCCGAACAAGCTCTTAGCTGACAGCAGCCGATTGAGGGCATCATAAACAAGCTCTAAACGCCGTTTCAGGAGGAATAGTATCCTTTAAAGTGCGGCGCTACCTGTCGGAGTTATTGTCCGAACATCCCGTCAAAGCCGGGTGGCAGCATATTTTTAAGGAGATTCTGAGCTTCCGCTGCTTCTTTTTGCGCAGCCAGTTCAAGGACGCGGTTGACCGCAACCGTGACTAAGTCTTCGACTTGTTCCGTATCGTTCCAGTCGAGCAGCGCTTTGTTGAAAGTGATGTTGAGGATTTCGCGGTTAGCATTGGCCACAACTTTCACTGCGCCATCGCCTGCTTCCGCTTCTATTGTTATGGCTGCCAATTGCTGGCGCATGGCCTTTTGCTGTTCTTCTACCTGACCAAACATATCTCCAAACATAGGTAATGATTTTATGATCTCCTGCAAAGGTAATCGGTTTCCGGCGGATACGGGAATCCCTTGCCTGGTTTTTGGGGCACGTAAGTGAAGCAATCCTGCGCTGCGTTTTCAATCGGATAGCGGGCATAGAGCGCAGCCACTTCTTCATTGGTGAGGGCGCGGTCATAGATGCGCAGCTCGTCAAGCACGCCTTTGAACCGCTGGGCACGGCCGGATTTCAGACAAGGACTATTGGAAAAAGACAGCAGCGCCTCGTTGTCAATATCTACGCCGCTGCAGCGATACCCTACGTGTTTAGGCTGGCCGTTGATGAACGTTGTGGCCCGAAAACCCTCGCGAACCAGCGCAAAATGCTGCCAGCCACTGCTTTCATAGGTGGGTGAGATGCCGCCGAAAAATTTATCCGGCGTTTCATGCACCTTCGTCTCTACTTCCCGGATGCCAGCATCCAACAACAGGTCAAACATCTGATAATCATTGCATTCCGGACGCTTGCCCAGCATACTTTGCTTAAAAATGCCTTGCTGCTCTGATTTAAAATAAAAACTGATGGTGAAATCGGTGATGGTGAAATAGTTATTCACGATGCCCTGAAATTCGAGGTAGTCATTCGCCCCGTCGAACAAAAGCCCGTCGTCTTCAATGCCGCACCAGCACTGCACCCCGCCAAACAACACCCCGTCTGAACCATTGCCGCTGTCGTCACGGGCATCGCACTCATTGAAGGAATAGTAAGCAATCAAGCCGTCATCGGGCATACCCACCGGTGGCTGGAGGCTGAATACGGCGCCTGTAAGCAGGGCCAAAGTGATCAGGTTGAAATGGCGCATAGGTCGTTGTGATAAGTCTGTTATACCATCCAAAGTTAGGCGGAAATTTCCTTACACTCAAGACTTCGCGCTACTTGTCAGAAAACGAACGCAATTTAATCAAAAAATACCCTGTTTAGGGTATACTATTGCAATACAATGCGCCTAAATTTGTGTCATCAATGAAAAGGAACGGTCGTTTTCACAAGGAAACGGTAAAATCCAGAAAAATTGATTATAATTTCACGAGGCCCGTTGATTTTATCTAAAGGCCATCCCTATGTTAAAGAACAGGGTTTTCACACAATCGTTTAGAAACACAATGCGCAAAAGGGGGTAGAGACATTTCGTCTCCAACAGTTGAAAAACGTTGATTTTAACAAGGGGCCTCTCTTCGGATTAAACCGGGGAGAGGCCTTATGTTTTTCGGTACATCGCCGATGCGCCCAAATATTCAAAAACAGTATCGGGAACTAAGTACTGCACGGATTTTCCACTTTGAATGCACTGCCGGATGTAACTGGCGGAAATCTGCATCAGGGGCGCATCAAAAAACTGTACCCGGTCATGATTCTCCAGCTCGCCCGCTTGATATGCAGGCCGGCGGTAGACATACAGGTCGTAATTGCGCAGAATCAATTCGTAATTTTTCCACTTGGGCAGGGTTTCCAGGGCATCGCTGCCCATGATGAGGGCGAAGGATTTTTCCGGGTACTTGTCGCGCAAATGGGCCAGTGTATCAATGGTATAGGAAGGCTGCGGCAGGTTAAATTCAATGTCTGAAGCCCTCAGCAGCGGGTTGTCGCCAATGGCCAAACGCACCAGGTGCAGGCGGTCGCGGTCGCGGGCTAAGCTTTGCTTAGGCTTGAGGGGATTGTGGGGCGACACAATCATCCACACTTCCTTCAGGTCGGTTTGGGTCGCCATGAAATTGGCAATAATCATGTGCCCCGTGTGAACCGGATTGAAAGAACCGAAAAACAGGCCAATTTTTGAATTCATATCACAGATGGTGCTGCGGCAGCTATTTCTCTATTTCTTCTTTTAGCATCAGGTCTGTTTCGAGACTGTCTTCAGGCAGAAAAATTTCCATTTCTTCTGTCGAAAAATCTTCTTCCGAAGCGTCTACTAACCACCGGCCTCCTACCTTCACGAGTTTGTACTCGGTTTCGTATTCGTCTTCGTAGTCATCTTTCAGCAAGCACTTGCAAAAAGCGGTATCTACTTTTTGCTCGCAACTAATATTGATAAAAGTTGTATTGAAAAGCGTGGAATCAATCGGATCGGCAGCGACCTGCTTGGCCAACATGCTCAGAAACTCCTGTACTTTGGGCGTACTGAGTTGTTTGGCGGTTTCAAAGTCGTTTTTGTCGTAGTGCGACTGGAACAAGCGGATGATTTCTTCCGGGGTGCGCTTGTCTTCTTCCGGTGCAGGGGTGTTGTTGCAAGCTTGCGCTATTGCAAGCAGCAACAGCAAAATGTACATGGTATAGCGGTTCATGGTGCCGTCGGCTTAATTGAGTGAATATTTATCCTCCAAAAGAGGTTGTCTTTCTTATTTTAGTGACCGGGTGACTCGGAGTCACCCGGTCACTAAAACCTCTACTAAAACGGAGCAAAATTAGTGAAAAATCAGCTACTTTTGTTTTTATGGTTTATTCTACTTTGGTAAAAATCCTGCTTTCCCCGCTATCCCTGCTATACGGCCTGGGAGTCAGTCTGCGGAACGTATTCTACCGAACCGGTTTGCTCCGTTCGGTTTCCTTTAATATTCCGGTCATTTCAGTAGGGAATTTGTCGGTTGGCGGCGCCGGAAAAACGCCCCATATCGAATACATCATCCGGTTGTTGAAAGACTATGTCAATGTGGCGACCCTCAGCCGGGGATATGGGCGCAAAACCCAGGGGTTTATGGTCGTGGGATCCCACATGAACGCGGAACAAGCCGGCGACGAGCCGCTTCAGTTTAAACGCAAATTTCCCGAAGTGCTGGTCGGCGTTGCTGAAAGCCGCGCTTTAGCTATCCCGCGCCTGCTGATGGAGGATCCCGATACGCAGGTCGTGCTGCTGGACGATGCTTTTCAACACCGGGCAGTAGCACCGGGGCTGAGTATTTTGCTCACCGAATACGGCAATCTTTTCACCCGCGACTTTTTACTGCCTTCGGGTCGCCTGCGGGAATGGCGCAGCGCCTACCGCCGGGCCGATGTCATCGTCGTTTCCAAGTGCCCGGCCAGGCTCGACCCTTCGGAAAAAGAAGCCCTGATCCGCGAGTTGAAGCCCCTGCCGCATCAAAAAATCTATTTTTCTTATTACGAATACGGTATACCTTATTATATATTCAATCCCCGCTTCCAGGCCACCTTACAGGAAGACCGGGACGTGTTGCTCGTGAGCGCCATTGCCCGCACGGATTATTTGAAAAACTACGTTTCTGAAAAATCCCGCGCTGTTTTTACTTTGGAGTACGAAGACCACCACTTTTTTGAGGAGAGCGAACTGGGCGACATCAAAAAAGCATTTGGAAATATCTCCGCTGAGGACAAGCAACAAATCATTTTAACGACCGAAAAAGATGCCGTCCGATTGGAAATGCATAAAAATTTCATCATTGAAAACAAGTTGCCCGTTTTCGTCATGCCGGTGCAGGTGCAGTTTCACTTTGATGAAAAGGCGCAATTCGACCAAACCATTCGGGATTTTCTGTTGAACTTTAAAGTTTGAAAAACCTTGAACCCATTTCTGTCTGCGCTTTACCGGTTTTTAAAAATCATCGCGCGCATTGCCATCCGGATTTATTATCCCCGCACCACGATCATCAATCGTGCAGGGTTGCAATTTGACAACCCGGCCATTGTGGTCTCCAACCATCCCAATACGCTGATTGATGTGCTGTTGTCGGCATCCCGGATCCATCGGCAGGTTTTTTTCTTAGCCAATGCCGGGTTGTTTAAAACGCCGTTCACCGACTGGCTTTTCAGCACCCTTTACTGCATTCCCATCGAGCGCTACGACGATACGGGCGGCAAACCGCTGAACAACGCCGACGCTTTTGCCCGCTGCGACGCTTTTTTGAGCGCCGGCGGTGCGCTTTTTATTGCCCCCGAAGGCAATAGCTGGATGTTGCGCCGGATGCAAAAATTAAAAACCGGTACAGCCCGCATCGCTTTCAGCGCTGAAAACAAAAACGACTTCAACCTGGGGCTGATGCTCCACCCGGTCGGCCTGACGTATGAAGACCCGCAGCGCTTTGGCAGCCGGGTATTGGTGAACGTCGGGGAGCCGATCCGCATCGCCGATTTTCAGGAGGATTATGCGGCCAATCCGATGGAGGCGGTGCGCAAACTCACGGCTTTTCTCGAAGCCCGGATGCGCGCCCTGACCATTGACACCCTTGACGATGACGAAGACCAACTCCTTCGGGTAGTCGAACGGGTGATGCGCAACAACCACGAAGACTGGACAAACGAGCAGCATTTTCTGCAATCGCAGGCCATTCTGGCGACTTTAAGAACCTGGCAGCAACAATCGCCCCAGCGTTTTGAGGCCTACCGGGCGCAGGCATTGAGCTATCGGCAACAATTGGATGCACTGCGGCTTACCGATCGGGCGGTCGTTGCCCGGCAACAACCGAATGCAAGCTTGCTGCGATGGCTGCAAATTCCGCTGTCCCTGCTGGGGCTGCCGGTTTTTCTGTACGGCTGGCTCAACCACCTGCTGCCGGCTGGCATCCCGGTGCTGCTGAAGCGAACCCTGAAACTCTATCCCGGCTACGATGCTACGGTCAAGCTGATGACCGGGCTTTTTTCTTTTCCGCTGTTTTATTGGCTGCAATCGGAAGCCGTAGAAGCCTGGCTCGGCACCACGGTTTCGTGGTGGTACCTGCTCACCTTGCCTTTTGCCGGTTGGGCAGCGCTTCTTTTTCAAAAACAGGTTCCGAAATGGCAGGCAGACTGGCGGATTTGGCGGCTGGCGCGGAAGGCGCCGGAGGTGGTGGGGAAGCTGGAACAATTACGCCCCACGGCTCCGAATAATTGATGATAGATGATTGATCAATGATAATGGATGATGTAGAATGTCGTATCGTTCAATGTTTTCGGGGGTTGTCCACCACCAATTATCTATTTTAACCTACGATCCGCGGGCGCTTAAAAATCGGCACCGTAGAGCAAGGTTCCCCGTACATAATGCTTTGCGCATAGGGTTGCAGACGCCGGGTAATTTCGATGTAGGCGGCCGCAGGAACCGGCTTGTCGCTGCACCCTTTAATGACGATGCGTTTTTGGTCAAAATCAGCGGGATTGAGGGCATCCAAGGCTTTGGCGAAAGCCATTTTGTAGTAAGCTTCTGCGTCGCCCTGAAAGATATCGGCGGCATAAGGCGCTGCACTGGCAGCAACCAGCATATAAGCCCACATCGGGATAATGGCGTCAGCAGAGCAATAGACCAAAATTACTTTGCCCTGGTATTGCAACCAGTCGTGCTGTTGAATGGCTTCCCGAAAGTCTTTTTCCTTCAGAATCAATTCCATGAACAGGTACTGCTTCAGGTCGAAAGGCACAACCTCAACTTTAGGAAAATAATCTTCCAGATTGATGGTGATCAGTCCGCTGGAGGCAACCCGGTTCACCAATGGCTTTTCTATCTCTGCGTTCATAAGTTTTTACTTCTGCTAACGAATACGAATGTATTAACAACAGAACATACATGCCCGTTCAAAAACGAAGGCAGGTTTCTACAATTGCTCCTGCAAAGTTACATTTCCGCGCTGCATTTTGAACCATGCAAAGGTTTTGTAATGCTACAATAGAAAATTTTGTCTTTTTGCAACAATCGCCTGCCCGATGGGTTAACTATACGTTCTATTGCGCTTAACGCACCGGTTGTTTTGGAATATAATTTCAAAAAACACTTTAAAACTGGCATAAATTGTCACAAAATCAGATGTTTTTAGAATCTGAATTTGTTTTTAAGATGAGTTTAAAATATTGATTTTCATTGAATACTGAAAAAAAGTCAATAAAAATCTTTTATTTAAATTAGACTCGTTCTAAATAAAAATATTTTTGCAAAAATTGTCACCACATAAAATTTTGCGCACGTATCTTCGACAACTTTTTACAAAACATGAAAATGTGGCGCTCTGTAAAGCGCCGTATCGCAGATATTTTTGATCAACGACTCTTTCAAAATGAATACACCCGACAATTACATCCCAATTGTGTTGCAAAGTATCGTTGCGGCCGGGTTTGTGGCGCTGGTATTGGTGTTGACCCACTTGCTGGGCCCGCGCCGCGCCGGCAAAAACAAAGACGCAAGTTTTGAATGCGGGATTGAGTCTCAGGGCAATGCCCGCATTCCCGTATCCGTAAAATATTTCATGACGGCGATCCTGTTCGTCCTTTTCGACGTTGAGATTGTTTTCTTTTATCCTTATGCCGTGAATTTCAGAGAAATGGGGCTTGAAGGCTTTATGGCCGTCCTGGTTTTCGTTTCCGTTTTCATGTGCGGCTTTTTCTACGTATGGAAAAAAGGTGCTTTAGAGTGGGATAAGTAGTGTCTGTCTTTATAGTCCGACAGCTGCGTTATGTTTGGCCCCAAAATCGGTCATTTACGCGAGTAAACTCCCGTTTTTGGGGCCAAACATGCCTTGCTCTCGAACTCTAAAGAACAGACACTCGATTGTATGGGTAGACATGAATAAAATTTGAGTGACCAAAAGTTTAAATCAGGTCATTCTCACAGACAACTTCAGCATTATGTCAGACATAAAATTTGCGCAACCACCCCAAGGCGTCGAAGGACAGGGTTTCTTTGCCACCCGCCTCGACCAGGTGATCGGTCTGGCCCGCGCCAATTCCATCTGGCCGCTGCCTTTTGCCACTTCTTGCTGCGGCATTGAATTTATGGCAACGATGGGAACCAACTATGACCTGGCTCGTTTTGGCATGGAGCGCCTGAGCTTTTCTCCCCGTCAGGCTGACTTGCTGATGGTGATGGGCACGGTCGCTAAAAAAATGGCGCCGGTACTCAAGCAGGTCTACGAGCAAATGGCGGAACCCCGCTGGGTGATTTCCGTTGGCGCGTGTGCGTGCAGCGGTGGCATTTTCGATACCTACAGCGTGTTACAGGGCATTGACAAAATCATTCCTGTGGATGTTTACGTCCCAGGCTGCCCGCCCCGTCCGGAGCAAATCATTGACGGCATTATGAATATTCAGGAACTGATTAAAAACGAATCCCTGCGCCGGCGCTATTCGCCTCAATATCAGGAACTGATGGCGTCTTACAACATCCAATAACAGCGACATGGATCATGCTAACCTGCTTCACCTGTTAGACCAGCAATTTCCGGAACACATCCGTATACTTAGCCCGGCAGATGGCAAGCTCATGCCCACCATCGAAATTCCCCGCGCGCAACTCAAATCCGTGCTGAACTTTCTGAAATCAGACCCACAAATCAGCATGAGTTTTCTGACCGACCTCTGTGGGGTGCATTTCCCGGATCAGGCGGGCAAAGAGCTGAGCGTCGTATATCATTTGCATAGTTTTATCCACAACCTGCGCCTGCGGATCAAGGTTTTTTGTCCCATTGGCGAGCCTGTGGTTCCTTCCGTTACGGATATCTACGCTGCCGCCAACTGGATGGAGCGCGAAACGTATGATTTTTTTGGAATCCTGTTTGAAGGGCACCCCGACCTGCGCCGTATCCTCAACGTGGATGAAATGGATTATTTCCCGCTGCGCAAAGAATACCCACTCGAAGATCGTACCCGCAAAGATAAAGACGACCGCTATTTCGGGCGGGAAGGCCATGAAGGGGTAACTTTTGACAAACGTGTAGACCGCCAATAATAATGGAAAGCTATTTCAAATCACTCGATTCAATAGACGGAGAACTGGCGACCATCAACCTGGGGCCAACCCACCCGGCAACGCACGGCATTTTTCAGAATGTGCTCAAAATGGACAGCGAGCGCATCATTTCGGCGGAACCGACCATTGGGTACATCCACCGCGCTTTTGAAAAATTAGCCGAACGGCGGCCTTTTTACCAGATTACTCCCATCACAGACCGGCTCAATTACTGCTCCTCCCCCATCAACAACATTGGGTGGCACCTGACGGTGGAAAAATTAGCGGGTATTGAAGTGCCCAAGCGGGTGGATTATATGCGGGTGATTATTATGGAATTAGCGCGCATCGCCGACCACCTGATTTGCAACAGCGTCATTGGGGTAGATACGGGCGCACTGACCGGTTTCACCTATATGTTTCAGGAACGCGAGCGCATTTATGAAATGTACGAAGAAGTTTGCGGCGCCAGACTGACCACCAATATTGGCCGGATCGGTGGGTTTGAACGCGATTTCAGCCCGGTGTTTATGGCCAAACTCAAAGCTTTTCTGAAGGAATTTCCGCCCCGTTTTGAAGAATTCAACAGCCTGCTGGAGCGCAACCGCATTTTTATGGATCGCACCATTGGCGCCGGCCCCATCACCGCAGAACGGGCGCTTAACTATGGTTTCACAGGTCCCAACCTGCGCGCTGCCGGGGTAGACTACGATGTGCGGGTGATGTCGCCTTATTCGTCCTACGAAGATTTCGATTTCGTCATTCCGGTGGGTCTCAACGGGGATACTTATGACCGGTTCATGGTGCGGCAGGAAGAAATCCGCCAGAGTTTAGCCATCATCCAATCTGCGCTCGACAATTTGCCGCAAGGCTTGTACCACGCAGATGTTCCGAGCTATTTCCTGCCGGACAAAGAAGATGTTTATACCCAGATGGAAGCCCTGATTTACCATTTTAAAATCGTGATGGGTGAAGTGCCGATCCCCGTGGGCGAAGTCTACCACTGCGTAGAAGGCGGCAACGGCGAACTGGGCTTTTACCTGATCAGCGACGGTGGCCGGCAGCCTTATCGCCTGCACTTCCGCCGCCCGTGTTTTATTTATTACCAGGCTTACCCCGAAATGATCCAGGGTTCGCTGCTTTCGGATGCGATTTTGACCATGAGCAGCATGAATGTGATCGCAGGGGAGTTAGACGCATAAGTGTCTGTCTTTATAGTCCGATAGCTTCGCCTCCGCTCAGCCACCTCGGCTGTGGTCGTTTCGACTTCGCTCAACGACCGCCCGTTGAGCGAAATCGAAATGTGGGCCCAAACAAGCCTTGCTCTCGAACTCTAAAGCTCAGACACGAGGGTACATAAACAGGAGTCAGTACTCAGGTGCAGCGCGCCAAAATATTTGTAGAAATTGAATGATAAACAAGTTTCAGGTGCAGCGCACCGCAACAATGATCAGGATGTTTAAAGCGTAATTATGGAAGGTTTATTAACAAGGGATAATCAGATGCCTTTTTCGCCGGAAACCATGGCGGAAATCCAGCGCCTGTTGCCCCGTTTCCCGGAAGGACGTCAAAAAAGCGCCCTGCTCCGCATCCTGCATTTGGTGCAGGAAGAAAACAGCGGCTGGTTGAGTACGGAGGTGATGGATCGGGTTGCCGAAATCCTGAATATACAACCCATTGAAGTGTATGAAGTCGCGACTTTTTACACCATGTACAACCTGAAACCGGTGGGAAAATACCTGCTGGAGCTTTGCCACACCGGCCCCTGCGCCATCGAAGGTGCGGAGCGGTTGCTGGAGTATCTGAAGCAAAAATTAGGCATCGGGGTTGGCGAAACGACGCCCGACGGTTTATTTACCCTTAAAACCGTAGAATGTATGGGGGCCTGCGGCTACGCGCCAATGATGCAGGTCGGCGAATTTTATCACGAACACCTGACGGAAGCCAAAATTGATCGGTTCATCGAGGATTGCCGGGCCGGAAAAGTAGATTTAGGAACCTGGAAATTGAGCTAACCATTACGAATAATCGCCAGCTCAAATACTCGAATACTCAAATCACCAAATCCTCAAATCTTCAAATCACCAAATCTTCAAATTTTCAAATTGCCTCAATGTCTCGCAAATTATTATTAGAACACGCTGAAGTGCCGGGAATAGAAACCTACGCCGTTTACCGGAAGCAGGGGGGCTATCGCGCAGTAGAAAAAGCGCTGAAAGTCCTGACACCCGGGAACGTGCTGGACGAGGTGAAAATATCAGGTTTGCGCGGACGCGGGGGCGCCGGTTTTCCGACTGGCATGAAGTGGAGTTTTTTAGCTAAACCCGAAGGAACGCCGCGTTATTTGCTCTGCAATGCCGACGAAAGCGAGCCCGGTACTTTCAAAGACCGCCTGTTGATGGAGCGCCTGCCCCATTTGCTCATAGAAGGCATGATCGCTTCGGCTTACGCTTTGGGCTGCCGCACGGCGTACATCTACATCCGCGGCGAATACAAGTGGATCATCAAAATATTGGAACGCGCCATCGCAGAAGCTTACGCAAACGGTTGGCTGGGCGAGCGCATTCTGGGTACCGACTTTTCGTTTGACCTGCACGTGACTCCGGGTGCAGGCGCTTACATCTGCGGCGAAGAGACGGCCCTCATCGAGTCGCTGGAAGGCAAGCGGGGCAATCCACGCCTGAAGCCGCCTTTCCCGGCAGTGAGCGGATTGTGGAACTGCCCGACATTAGTCAACAATGTCGAATCGCTGTGTGCGGTCGTACCCATTGTCAACGACGGCGGGGAGGCTTTTGCAGCAATTGGCGTGGGGCGCAGCACGGGCACCAAACTCATCTCGGCCTGCGGCAACATCAACAAACCCGGCGTTTACGAAATCGAGCTGGGGCTTCCGGTGGAAGAATTTATTTATTCCGACGAATACTGCGGCGGCATCAAAAACGGCAAACAACTCAAAGCGGTCGTGCCGGGCGGGTCATCAGTACCCATTTTGCCAGCCCATTTGATTTTAAAAACTGCTGCCGGAGAAGACCGGTTGCTCTCCTACGAATCATTGGCAGATGGCGGCTTTGTATCGGGATCCATGCTGGGTTCGGGCGGCTTTATCGTCTACGACGAAGACCAGTGCATGGTGCGAAATACCTGGAATTTTTCCCGGTTCTACCACCACGAAAGCTGCGGCCAATGCAGCCCTTGCCGGGAAGGCACCGGCTGGCTGGAAAAAGTGCTGCACCGGCTTGAGCACGGCCACGGCAGGATGCACGACATAGACCTGCTGGTAGATATTTCTAAAAAAATTGAAGGCAATACCATTTGCCCGCTGGGCGATGCGGCGGCCTGGCCCGTGGCTTCGGCGGTGCGCCATTTCCGCGATGAATTTGAATGGCACGTGCTGGAACCGCAATTAAGTCAGCAGCGCAATTTTGGTCTGGCGATGGAAGCTGTTGCTGTGTAAACGGTTGTCAATATTGGATTATGGAAAAAATGGTTAAGGTTAAAATAGACGGTTTTGAAACGGAGGTTCCGGAAGGCACCAGCATCCTCAATGCGGCCCGCCAAATTGGTGGCGACCTCGTTCCGCCTGCCATGTGCTATTACACAAAATTGAAGGGTAGCGGCGGCAAATGCCGGACTTGTTTGGTTCGTGTGGCGCAGTCGTCGGAAAAGGATCACCGGCCCATGCCCAAATTGGTCGCTTCCTGTTCCACACCCGTTCAGGATGGCATGGTGGTGGAAAACATCACGAACCCTGCCGTGTTGGAAGCGCGCAAGGCGGTCGTCGAGTTTTTGCTGATCAACCACCCGTTAGATTGCCCGATATGCGACCAGGCGGGCGAATGCGACCTGCAAAACTTAGCTTTCGAGCACGGGACTTCCAAAACGCGCTACGAAGAGGAGCGCCGTACCTACGATAAAATTGACATCGGCCCGAATATTCAACTGCACATGGATCGCTGTATCCTGTGCTACCGCTGTGTGTACACCGCCGACCAGCTTACCGATAAGCGCGTTCATGGCGTGCTGAACCGGGGCGATGCATCGGAAATCGGCACCTATATCCAGAACAGCATCGAAAACGATTTCTCCGGAAATGTCATTGACGTTTGCCCGGTTGGCGCATTGACGGACAAAACATTCCGGTTCAAAAGCCGGGTTTGGTTTTTGAATCCGTTTGATGCGCACCGCAACTGCCCGACGTGCAGCGGCAAGGTAGTAGTCTGGAAATTTGGCGAAGCCATTTATCGGGTCACCGGCCGCAAAGACCAATACGGCGAAGTGGAGGAATTTATATGCAATACCTGCCGCTTTGAGAAAAAAGCGCCGGAAGACTGGACGATTGAAGGCCCAAGGAAGATAGACCGGCACTCGGTGATTTCGCAAAACCATTATGAGGATTTGAAAATTTGATGATTTGAAGATAACACGCGGGGCAGAGCCGCCGCGCGAGCGGGTTATTGGTTATCAGTTATTTGTTATTGGTGGGAACAGGATCGAGATACGTCTCATCAATCATTCTCTAAGTAACAAATAACCAATAACCAGTAACAAATAACCAGAAGATGATTTTAGAAAAAACCATATTCATTCTCATTATTTTCAGCATTACCCTGCTGATTGCGACTTACCTGACGTATTTTGAACGCAAGGTGGCCGCTTTCCTGCAGGATCGTCTGGGGCCGGACCGGGCGGGGCCGTTTGGGATTTTACAACCTTTGGCCGATGCCGGAAAAATGTTTTTTAAAGAAGATTTTATTCCGGCGGAATCCGTTAAGCTGTTGTTCATTCTGGGGCCGGGCATTGCCATGTTTACGGCCTGCATGACCGGAGCGGTAATCCCCTGGGGCGATCAACTCCAGCTTTTCGGACGCACCATTGACCTTCAGATTGCAGACGTAGACATTGGTATTCTGTACGTTGTCGGCTTTGTTTCCATCGGTGTTTACGGGATCATGATCGGCGGGTGGTCATCCAACAACAAATATTCCCTGTTTGGCGCCATCCGGGCAAGTTCGCAAATGATCAGCTACGAACTCGCGATGGGGTTGTCGCTGATTGCGGTTGTGATGCTTACCGGCTCGCTCAGCGTGCGCGAAATTGTGGAACAGCAGGCAGGCGTTTGGAATGTCTTTTACCAGCCGCTTGGTTTCCTGATCTTTTTCATTTGCGCCTTGGCGGAATGCAACCGAGCGCCATTCGACTTACCGGAATGCGAAACGGAATTGATCGGGGGTTACCACACCGAATACAGCAGCATGAAATTGGGGTTTTTCCTGTTTGCGGAATACATCAACATGTTCATTTCGGCGGCAGTGATTGCGACCGTTTATTTCGGCGGCTATCATTTTCCGTTTATGTACTCGCTGGGCTTGTCTGAAAATGTGGTCAGCATCCTCGGCATCTTGGTTTTGTTTCTGAAAATTTTCCTGTTCATTTTCATTTTCATGTGGATTCGCTGGACGCTGCCCCGCTTCCGGTACGACCAGTTGATGCATTTGGGCTGGAAAATACTGATTCCGCTGGCGATTCTGAATATGGTGGGAACCGGTGGGTTTATTCTTTTGAGTAATAATAGCTAAAAAATGACTCCTTTAACGAACCGTTCAAAAGTGGTGGTCAACAAAAAAATGACCTTTGGGGAACGCCTCTACCTGCCGGCGATTTTCGGCGGTATGGCCATTACCCTGAAGCATTTTTTCAGGAAAAGCAACACCGTTCGCTACCCCGAAGTGAAGCGGCCATTCAGCCCGGTATACCGTGGGTTGCACGTGTTGAAACGCGACGAAAAGGGAGCGGAACGCTGCACGGCCTGTGGGCTTTGCGCTGTTGCCTGCCCGGCGGAAGCCATTACGATGGAGGCTGCGGAGCGCAAAAACGACGAAAAACAACTTTACCGCGAGGAAAAATATGCTGCCGTATACGAAATCAACATGCTGCGCTGCATTTTTTGTGGCTTGTGTGAAGAAGCCTGTCCGAAAGAAGCCATTTTCCTGACCGACCGCCTTGTCCCAACTGAATTCGAACGCGAGGATTTTATTTATGGAAAAGACAAGCTCGTAGAACTGCTGGATCAGCGGATTGATGTGAGTAAGAGACAGGTGAAAACGTATTGATTTTGGTTATCGGTTATTGGTTATTTGTTATTAGTGGGAACACGATCAAGATACGGATCATCCCCAGTAACCAGTAACAAATAACCAGTAACAAATAACCAGTAACAAATAACCAGTAACTAGTAACAAACAACCATGACCGCAACCCTTTTTTACATATTGGCAATTGTTTCCGTGGCGGGCGCCATTTCAGTCATTGCTGCGCGCAATCCGGTCTACAGCGTACTTTGGTTGATCGTAACTTTTTTTGCAATTGCCGGACAGTATATCCTGTTGAATGCGCAGTTTTTAGCGATTGTCCACATCATTGTATATGCGGGCGCCATCATGGTTTTGTTCCTTTTTGTGCTGATGATGCTCAATTTGAACAGAGAAAGCGAACCGGTTCAACCAACGCTGATTAAAGTAATTGCGGTTGCTTCCGGCGGAATGCTGCTGCTTACTTTAGTTGCCGCTTTGCGCGGCGTAGAACAGGTGCCACTGGCCGGCACACAAGACACCCAGCTTGGCTTGGTAAAAAACCTGGGTCGCTTGTTGTTCACCGAATACGTAGCGCCATTTGAGATTTCCGCCATTCTCTTCTTGTCCGCTATGGTCGGCGCTGTCACCATTGGAATGCGCAGCAAAAGCGACAAGCGGGAAATCATCAACCACCTTTGAATTCAACGAATATGGACAATACCATCACCGTAACGCAAGTCATCCCCGTAGAAATGTATGTCTGGTTGAGTGCCGCGCTGTTTGCGATTGGCGTCACCGGGGTGCTTATTCGCCGCAACGCGATTGTTATACTCATGTGCATCGAACTGATGCTCAACGCGGTAAATCTGCTTTTGGCTGCATTTTCAACTTATTTATCTGATGCTTCAGGGCAAATCATGGTATTTTTCATCATGGTGGTTGCGGCAGCAGAAGCGTCGGTAGGCTTAGCGCTTTTGGTGATGATCTACCGCAATACGAAGTCGGTGGACATCAGCTTTCTGAACAAATTAAAATGGTAACCGTCGGATGATACCCTGGATTTTATTACTGCCACTATTGGGCTTTGTTTTTTCGGGACTGGCGGGTAAATACCTTCCAAAAACGCTGACCGGCGCTATTGCGACTGGGGCAGTGTTCATTCCTTTTTTACTCAGCTTAGTCTTGTTTGGCCGGCTGGGGCACGAACCGGCGATGATGGTCACCTTATTCGACTGGCTTGCGGTTGGAGATTTTCAGATCTCATTCAGCCTGCAGGTAGATCGGTTGTCGGTCTGGATGATGCTCATCATTACCGGTATCGGCGCCCTTATACACCTGTATTCCATCAGCTACATGCACGATGACGAACGCTTCTACCTGTTTTTTGCCTACCTCAATCTTTTCGTGTTTTTCATGTTGTTGCTGGTCATGGCCGACAACTACCTGATCTTGTTTTTCGGTTGGGAAGGCGTGGGTTTGTGTTCGTATTTCCTCATCGGTTTCTGGAATCAAAACCCTGAATACGGCAAAGCAGCCCGCAAAGCCTTCATTATGAACCGCATCGGCGACCTGGGATTATTGCTGGGTTTGTTCATGCTGTTCCAGCTATTCGGCAGCCTGACCTACACAGATATGTTCAGCAAATTGGAAACCATGCGATTAGCAGAAGGCGCGCTGACCGTTGCCACCCTCCTGCTTTTTGTCGGCGCGATGGGCAAAAGCGCTCAAATTCCGCTCTACACCTGGTTGCCCGACGCCATGGCCGGCCCTACCCCGGTTTCTGCCCTGATCCACGCTGCCACGATGGTTACGGCGGGGATTTATTTGGTGGTGCGTTCGGCAGCGCTGTTTCAGTTGGCGCCGGATACGATGGAAATCATTGCCTATACGGGCTTAGCCACTTCCCTTTTTGCCGCTGTAATCGGCTTGCGCCAAAACGACATCAAAAAGGTGCTGGCGTATTCTACGGTCAGTCAGTTGGGACTGATGTTTTTAGCATTGGGCGTAGGCGCTTATGGCTCGGCCATGTTCCACCTGACGACGCACGCTTTTTTCAAAGCCCTGCTTTTCCTCGGCGCCGGCAGCGTAATCCACGCGATGGGCGGCGAGCAGGACATCCGGCGCATGGGCGGTTTGCGCAGCCAACTGCCGCAAACGTTTTGGACGTTCGTGGTGGGCACCTTAGCCATTATCGGTTTTCCGCTGCTTTCCGGATTCTTTTCAAAAGACGAAATTTTAGCGTCGGTGTTTTTGCACAATCCGGTGCTTTGGGGATTGGCGCTGCTCAGTTCTGCAATTACGGCGTTTTACATGCTTCGCCTGTTTTTCCTCACGTTTTACGGCAAGTTTCGGGGCACTGACGAGCAAAAGACACACCTGCACGAATCGCCGCTGATGATGACCTTGCCGCTGATAGTCCTGGCTATTTTAGCCGCAGCAGGCGGACTGATCAACCTTCCTGTGCTTTTTGCGGGAGATTCAGGGCAGTGGCTTACACAATGGTATGCTGGCGGCGTAAAGGTTTTTCCGGTCGCCGGGCACCACTTGTCGCACGCGGCAGAATGGGGTTTGATGGGTTTGGCTTCCTTCGTGGCCATTGCCGCCATCGGTATATGCTACCGGATTTATGTACAAAAAGCAGATTTGCCCGGGGAAGATGCAACGTTGAAAGGCTGGAATCTTTGGGCTGCGAATAAATTTTACGTAGATGAATTGTACGACGCCATCGTGGTGCGCCCGCTCGAAAAAAGCGCTTCCTGGCTGCACAGTATAGTTGACGGCCGCATCATAGACGGCCTGGTGAACGCGGTAGGCGCGTTGCCTTCGCGCATCAGCCGGCTTGCGCGGCTTTTACAAAACGGAAACATTGCATTTTACCTGTTCGGAATGGTGTTGGGCATCATCCTGATCCTGATTCTGAACTTTGTTATGAGTACGGATTTACTGTAAATCCGGCTTTAAACCAGAAATAGAAACGACGTGAGTTTATTATTGATACCACTGTTGGGCGCTTTGCTGATCCTGGCTTTTGTCAGGGGGGAGGCGGCTCGTCCATTGTCGCTGCTTGCTGCAATTGCCAACCTGGGGCTTACCTTATGCTATTTATTCTGGTATAGCCCAAACGACCAATACCTCATGCTCGCGGATTTCTCCTGGATTCCGCAAGCAGGCATCCGCTTCAAACTGGGAGTTGACGGAACGGGACTGGCGATGTTGCTGCTGACCAACCTGCTCACGCCCCTCATCATTGGGAGCACGTATTTCCGCAAGCTGCCGGGTATTTTTTACGGGTTGGTTTTGCTTATGCAGGCTGCATTAGTGGGCGTTTTCACCGCTTTAGACGGCATCGTATTTTATGTATTCTGGGAATTGGCGCTCCTTCCGATCTACTTCATTTGCGCGATTTGGGGCGGTGAAGACCGGGTGCGCATCACCCTGAAGTTTTTCATTTACACCTTTATCGGCAGCCTTTTTATGCTGCTGGCGTTGATTTACCTGCAACAACACGCACCGGGGCAGACGTTTGACTGGGCCGACCTCATGAAGGCCGACCTTTCTCCGGGTGCTTCCACCTGGGTAACGCTTGCTTTTTTTCTGGCTTTTGCGATTAAAATGCCGGTTTTCCCCTTCCATACCTGGCAGCCGGATACCTACGTCACCGCACCCACCGGCGGCGCCATGCTGCTGTCGGGCATCATGCTGAAAATGGGCATTTACGGGGTTATCCGCTGGATGCTCCCACTATCCGACGGCGCAGCACAACTCTACCCAACATTCATTGCTTTAGCCATTGTGGGCATTGTTTATGCGTCGGTGATCGCCATCCGGCTACAAGATATTAAACGCATCATCGCTTATGCGTCCATCGCCCACGTCGGGTTGATTGCAGCCGGGGTGTTTGCTGGCAACGAAACCGCTTTGCAGGGCGCGATCCTCCAGATGCTCAATCACGGGATCAATATTGTCGGCCTGTTTTTCATCAGTGATATTATTGAAAACCGGACAAAATCGCGGCAATTGAACGAGTTGGGCGGGATTGCCAAACAGGCGCCGGTATTCGCCGCGCTGTTCATGATCATTATGCTGGGAACCGTAGCCGTGCCGCTCACCAATGGGTTTGCCGGGGAGTTGCTGTTGTTGAAAGGATTATACGAATACCATATCTGGGCGGCAGCGGCAGCCGGACTCACCATCATTTTGTGTGCTGTTTATATGCTGCGCGTCTACCAGTTTGCCATGTTCGGGCCGGTAAAAGCCCTCACCGAAGGTTTCCGGGATGTGCGCGGCAGCGAGCTGATCGTGCTGGGTGTAATCGCCGCTCTAATAATCGCACTGGGCGTGTATCCCCAGCCTGTGCTGGATTTAACCAAGGCTGCAACCGGCCTTCTACTTGAAATGAAATAATGCCATGAAAGCGCTTATCCTATTAGCCCTTGCGGGGGTCTTTACTCTTTTTGCCGGACTGAATGCTTCTAAGCGCTCTGTCGTCCAGGCTATTGCGGCGGTCGGTTTGGGGCTTGCTTTAGTTGCAACGATTTGGGACCGGTTTTGGGCTGCAACCCTCTTTTCCATTGCCAATATGCTGACGTTCGACCACTACGCTTTGGCGTTTGGCGGCGTTGCTATTTTGATTACTTTGTTGATCGTCTTGTTGGGGCGGTCGGGTTACGAGGGAGATTCCGAAAACTTTGGCGATTTTAAGGCGTTAGTGCTTTTCAGCCTTTGCGGGGCTTTATGCCTGTTTTCGTTCGACAACCTGATCATGCTCTTTTTGGGCATAGAAATCCTGTCCATCCCTTTGTATGTGCTGGCCGGTATCCGGAAAAACCATCCTGCTTCCAATGAAGCGGCTTTGAAATACTTTTTCATGGGCGCCTTTGCAACGGGCATCCTTTTGTTTGGCATTACCCTGATTTACGGCGCGACGGCCAGTTTCAGTCTGCCGGAAATCAGCAAAGTGATTTCAACAAGTGAGCAATTACCCGCCATGCTGAAGGTCGGAATTCTCTTAGTGTTGATTGGTCTGAGTTTTAAAATCGCTGCGGCGCCTTTCCATTTCTGGAGCCCCGATGTGTACGAAGGAAGTCCCAATGTAGTGACCCTGTTCATGGCTACGGTGGTAAAAATGGCTGGATTCGGCGCTTTTTTCCGTTTGTTTGACCTGAGCTTTGCCGAAATTTCGGCGGTTTGGGCGCCTACCTTAGCCGTAATGGCCCTGCTCACCATGAGCATTGGCAACCTCACCGCGCTGTTTCAAACCGGGTTTAAACGCATGTTGGCTTATTCCAGCATCGCGCACGCAGGCTATCTCCTGCTGGGCATTTTAGCCTGTACCCGTTATGGCGGCGGCGCGCTGTTGTTGTATACCCTTTCTTACGCGGTGGCTACGGTAGGCGCTTTCGCTGTATACATCCTCGTGGCGCAACAAAAACCGGACGAAACGACCGGGTTGGATGCCTTTCGCGGCCTGGGACGCCGGCAGCCGCTTGCTGCGTTTGCCATGACTTTAGCGATGCTTTCGATGGCAGGCATTCCGCCATTAGCGGGATTTTTTGGAAAATATTTCCTTTTTGCACAGGCGTTTGCAGACTATTCTTGGTTAGTCGTTGCCGCGGTTGTCAATTCTGCGATAAGCATTGTTTATTACTTCCGGGTCATTACTGAGATGTATTTCAAGCAAAGCGAAGCGACTGAAGCCACCCCCTTAATCTTGCCTGCTGTTCATCGCTTCGTGCTGGTAGTGGTGATCTTCTTTATGTTTGCCATTAGTATTTTACCCGGATTGATTCTGAACTGGGTGGAGTAAACATCTAATGTCAACTTAACGACTTAAACGACCCTGAAAGGGTCAAATTTGAATAGCCCCGATGCAATCGGGGGAAAAGGGGGCTATTCACTTTCAACCACTTCGTGGTTATTATCCGTTAAGTTGACGGCCTTAGAGCAAACCTCCCCATCCACCCGAACTTTTCTCCACTTTGCCTGTTTTGCAAATTTGCCCATTGCCAATTTGCCCATTGTCAATTTGCCTCTTGATCCGCCAACAGGCGACTTATTGCAAGTTTGTGTGAATTTTTAAGCTTTCCGACAAGGCGAAAGCGCTAAAAATTGTATTTTGGCGGGGTTATCACATCATGTAAAACAAATGCAATGAAGCAATTTTTTTGGAGCATGGTTTTGTTGCTGGCCGGCGCCCCGTTGCTGGCACAGGAAACCGCCATTTCGATTGATAAAGAAGCAGCGCGCAAAGCTGCCGATGAAATGATTACGCTGTATAGTCTGGATGCCGAACAGGCCGTTCAGGCGTACAAAATTCAGGAAAGGCGGCTGCGGAATGAAGCGGATATTGCCCCGTTGAAGGAAACGGACAACCTCTTGTTTCTTCAAAAACGCAAAGCAATCCGAATCGGAACGGAAGGTACCCTGAAGCGTATGTTGAATCCATCTCAAATGGAAATTTTCAACGCCCGGGTTGGTGAGCGCCGCAAGCAAGACTCCGATTTCATCAAAGGGCTTAAAGAAAAAGGGCTGACACAAGACGAAATGAAACTTGCTTTACTCGAACGGGAAGGCAACTTTGAATAACAACGCCTCGTTAATGATTTGCAATTAAACCTAACTAAGTAAGGCAAGGGAATGGACCGGTTAAAACAAAAATTCAATGAAAAGGCCTCGGAACTCCGCAACGAGATCAAGGCCATGCTCAAGGAACACGGCGACACCAAAGTGGACGAAGTAGCTTTAGAGCAAGTATATGGCGGCGCGCGCAACATCAAAATGATGGTTTGGGAAACTTCTGAATTAGACGCCGTCGAAGGGATCCGCTTCAGAGGTTATTCCATTCCCGAACTGGAAGACTTGCTCCCCAAAGCACCCGGAGGCAATGAACCGCTCCCGGAGGGGCTTTTTTGGCTCATGCTGGTTGGCGAAGCGCCTACCGTAGAAGAAGCGCAATGGTTGTCGAAAGAATGGGCGAAACGCAGCACAGTGCCTCCGCATGTCTTCGATGTATTGAACAGCCTTCCGACCGACACCCATCCGATGACTCAGTTTTCCATCGCCATCACGGCCATGCAGAACGAAAGCGTCTTCGCGCGCCGGTACGACGAAGGATTTGGCAAAGCCGAATACTGGGATGCGACCTACGAAGACACCATGAACCTCGTGGCACGGGTGCCGCAGGTGGCCGCTTATATTTACCGCCGGTCTTTCCATAATGCTCAGCACATTGCTTCTGATCCTTCGTTGGACTGGGCAGCCAATTTTGCCCACATGCTGGGTTTTGAAAGCCCCGATTTCAAAGAACTGATGCGGTTGTACATGACCATCCACGCCGACCACGAAGGCGGCAACGCTTCTGCACATACCACGCACTTAGTAGGTTCCACGCTGAGCGACGCTTATTATTCGCTGGCTGCGGGGATGAATGCCTTAGCAGGTCCGCTGCACGGCTTGGCCAACCAGGAAGTTATCGGCTGGATTCTGGAAATGCTGGAAAGCTTGGGCACACAAACGCCTTCAAAAGAACAAATCACCGAATACGTAAATCAAACACTGGCCGCCGGTCGCGTTGTACCGGGTTATGGCCACGCCGTTTTGCGCCGCCCCGACCCGCGGTTTATGGCGCAGCGCCGTTTTGCGGAAGCGCATTTATCGGAAAGCCCGATTGTGCAGGTGGTCTGGAAAATATTCGACGTGGTGCCGGGGATTCTCGAATCCTTAGGCAAAGTCAAAAACCCGTGGCCCAATGTAGATGCGCATTCCGGCGCCCTGCTGATCCACTACGGCCTGAAAGAATTCAATTACTACACCGTTTTGTTCGGCGTATCGCGCACGTTGGGCGTATTGGCCGCTCTGTGTTGGTCGCGCGCTATGGGGATGCCGCTTGAACGCCCGAAATCAATTACTACGGCTTGGGCGAAGGAGTTTTTGGCGAAGCAGCAGGTGACGGCGTAATAAAATCTGTCTGAATCAGAATTCACAGGATTTCAGAATTCCCATAATCGGGCATCCATCCTGAAAATTCTCAAATTTTGTGAATCCTACCCATGACAGATTTCCTGTCAGTACAATTTTTTATACCCAACGGGTAGCTCACACCTGATTCAGACAATCACCGCTCGCGCGTAGGCTCCGCCTCGCGTGTACTATTTTTGCGGGCTTCGCCCGATTTTGGGGTCTGCCGGCTAAAACCAGCGACCACAGGCACTTCTTTCAAATGGCACTTCGCAAAAAAAGAGGAATCTCCCTTTCACAGGAAATCCCTCTTCGCGCCGAAGCGCATGTATCTTGATGCAATTAATTTCCATCCATTTAGTCCCGTGTCTGTTCTTTAGAGTTCGAGAGCAAGGCATGTTTTGCTCCAAAAACGGGAGTTTACTCGCGTAAATGACCGATTTTGGAGCAAAACATAACGCAGCTATCGGACTATAAAGACAGACACTAATCAAGCTCTCGTAATCAACACCAGCGCCTGCGTAAACACCTGCTTGCCCTGGCGGATCGTCAGCGTCATTGTGCCGGGAGTCGAACCCGTCAGATCAATCTGGCGGTCGTAGTAGCCGTCAAAATTGTTCAGGTTGTCCTGGAAAATGATTTTGCCGGTTACGTCAGCGATTTGCACCACCGTCGGCATGGCTTCCGCCTGGAAACGCATGGTGATCAGGCCGGTAGTGGGATTGGGGAACGCCTGGAACACTTCTAAGTTCAGTTTCGGGAATTCAGTGTTCATCGGTGCGTCAATTGCAGCGGGAGGTGTTTCAACCACCAATTCCTGTGGCACCTCTTCCGTAACAACTTCCGGTTGGGTATCCGTTGGGCACGCTTTGAAGCGGGCGTCAACATCAATCGTAGCGCCGTTGCGCAGCACCGTCAGGGTGAATTCCTGGCCAGGCTTGTGTTTATTGCGCTCAACGAGCAGTTCGTTGTGGGTACTCACCGGAACGCCATCCATTTCGAGAATGATATCGCCTTTTTGTATGCCGGATGTCTCTGCGGGCGTGTCGCTGATGACGCCGTTGACGTCAACCCCGTCGCCATTGCTGTTGGTGCTGGTATACACGCCGATGAAAACCTGGCAAGGATCGCGTTCAACGCGGCTGTGGGTCCAGTTCCAATCTGTTGATTCGCTCAAAACAACCATAACTTTGTTGCTTTGTCCATCGCGCAGGTAAGTTACTTCTACCTGTTCGCCCGGTTTGCGGTTGTTGAGGATACCACGGATACTGCCCATTACAACGGTGGATTTACCATCAATCGTTTGGATGATGTCGCCTTCCTGAATACCGGCAGCGGCAGCGCCGCTTTTGCTGGTCAAGCCCGTGATGACAACGCCCTGGGTATTGGGTTCGCCTTCTGCGTAAACGCCGAGAATGGCGCGTTTGGTCATATTGCCTGCTTCCGGGCTCCAGGTGCTTTGTTTCCACTGGCCGCCGCGCATAAAAACCTCTTCTTTAGCCAGATGATCCATTTGTTCGCCCGTGTGGCGTTCGATCATCTTGAACATTTCGGTCATTTCTCCATTCACCCTGATGTTGCACTCTTTTTTATCTGAGGAGCGGTCAATGATGATGATCTTGTCGGCAGTAATGGACTGACCATCTTCAACACCTTTGAGGTCAATCGTAAATTCCTGTCCATCCAGATCAGATTCCATGCTCTTTACATAAGCATCGGCTTGTCCGCCGTCTACTACGCGGGTGACGGTCGTGGTGACGCCGTCTTCGTTTTTAATTTTTGCAATAACTACAACTTTGGGGGAAGCCTGGTCCTGCGCCATAATCGCGGTGGTGCATATCAGGAACAGGACGGCAAGTAGTCCGGTATAAACTTTCATAGCAAAAAAGGTTTTGATGAAAAAATATGGCTCGTAAGAGCGTGTAAATAATATATACTCGCTCTAATGCAGGAAAGGACATATTTTAATTTTAAGCGTTGCACGTCAGCCAATTTTTCTACCACAAATCTATACTTTTCAAATATTCGGGGATCAGGTGCAGCTTCGCATCCAACAATACCTTTTCCCATACCAGATCGGACACATCCGGGGTGGAAAAATCGCAGCTTTCGACGCTTACGGGATTGAAGTTACTCAGGTCAGGGCTTAATTTTAGAAAACGGGCCTGTCTGCTTTCTTCAAATGCTTTAGCCCAGGCATAATCAGTTGTGATGACCTTTAAGCCTGCCGCGCAGTACTCCAGCAGTTTCACAGAGTCTTGAATGTTATAAGGATATTTGTTTGGGATAAGGTTAAGCCCATACTTAGCGCTTGCTAAGAACGGAGGCACTTCTTCATATCCAATGCGTCCTGTAAATTGAATGTTGGGGTATTTGCCGAAGCGATTGAACAAGTCGGGGGGCGGCTCGCCAATCATCAACAGGGTGTAGTCCGGAAAATGTTGCGCCCAATGGGATAAATAAACCTGAAGTTGCCGGGTGGCATCCATAGCGCCGATGTAGACAAAATCAAAATCTGGCGAGCGGGAAGGCAGATGAAAAAAATCGCTGCTTATGCCGTACCGTTTGACGAAAGCCGGAACATCGTCCTTTGCAAAGCGTGCGGCCGTGGCTGTCTGTAAAACCCGAACGTGTGGTTTTGTATTGAGCGCACTTTTGACAGCATCTTTTATTTTGGCAAACGGCGGAACAGACAGAGAGGCATATTCATGTACCTTCAACCGGTTTGAATGGTTGCGGATACAATCGAACCCAAGAAAATGCCATTCGATGTCCACCCCGCGCAGTACCGATTCTCCCGTATTTTTCAACAGGATACACCGATGCCCTCTTGCTTCAAAAAAAGCCTGATAGGCCATAAGTTCAGGCAAATAGGCCCTGCCTTTATGAATGAATGCAATGTTAGCGATAGCGGGTATGTTTAATAAATTCGCTCTTTCTGTGGTAATGGCAGAAATACCCCCAGCAAATTGAGATACTTTTTGATGACAAGGCGTTCATCAAATTCCCGGATCATTTTGATGCGCGCGTTTTTGCCCATAATCAGCCGATCCACCTTGTCTAAGTTAATGAACTGTTCCATTTTCATGCTCAGGTCGCTCACATCGCAGATGTTGCAGAGAAACCCGGTGCGTCCTTCGTCTACCACTTCCCGACAGCCCGGCTGGTTGGTGGTGATAATGGGCGTTTCCATACTGGCAGCTTCCATCAGCATTCGGGAGAGGCCCTCGCGGTAATAGGAAGGCAAAACCAGGCAATCGGCTTTCGCCAAATACGGGCGCACATCCAGCGTTTCGCCAAGGTATTCCACAACGCCTTCCCGCACCCATTCCTGCAGCGTAGCAATTGGAATGGAGTGAATGCCCTGCGGGTCAATCATACCCAATATCCTGAATCGGGCCTCGGGATAACGCCTGCGGATCAATCGGGCTGCTTCCACAAATTCATAAATTCCCTTATCGGCAATGAGCCTTCCGGAAAAAAGAAAAGCCGGATAGTTTCGAAGCTTTTTGTCAGAAAGCGGGGCATAAAAATGCGTATCTACCCCTTCTCCCGGCAGGAGTACGATTTTTTCGGAGGTCAGGATGTTCATCTGCGTCAGGTCATCCCGATCCTGGCGATTGAGGACGAATACTTTTCGATGCAACCGGAGTGTGAACCGGTAAAGCCCCAGACCCGCCCAGGAAGCCAATCGGTTGTGTTTGTTCATCACATGCCCAAGCCCCGTCACAACTGCGTAGGACAATACGCCGCACCATTGAGCCGCCAGTCCTCCAAAAATATTGGGCTTGATGGTATAGTGGATCACAACGTCGGGGCGGTATCGCCGGTAGATGGCGATTAGTTGCCAAAGCAGCCAGAGATCGGCAAGCGGGTTATTCCCATAAAAATTAACCCGGATAGGCTCAAAATGGATGCCCATTCGGGTTAGCTTTTTTACAAAAGGATCGGGTGCCGCAGCCACGACTACATGAAAGCCCATATCCATAAATTTTTTCAACAGCCCCAGCCGGAACTGATATACCCATCGGGCATAATTGCCTGTGATGACAATGGTTTGTACGTTTTTTTGCACTTAATGCAGTTTTGGGTTAATTATTTTCTCATAGTATTTGCAAATCTTATCTTCTCTGACGCAAGACCGGGTCGGTCGTTTCAAAAAATGCCTGAGATCTGCAATGTTTTTTCTCCAAACGAATCATTACTCCGTAAGGTATGCAGGCTAAATACATACGTATTGCAATGCTGCCAGAGTCCGGCAGATCGGCGTTTTTTTTCAAAAGAGGGAAAAAGTATTTGATGCGTTGTCGCATCTGCTTGGAGATTGTTGGGGATACTAACAAGTTCTTAGAGAAAGTCTGACTCGCCCTGTTGCTGGAGTGCCTGAGTTACTTTCTTGATGTCCTGTTCCTTCGATTTTGGATAAATCAGCAATACGTCGCCTTCATCCACAATGATAAAATCTTCGAGTCCGCGCAAAACTGCTAATTTGCCTTCCGGCAAATGAACTAAGCAGTTGCGCGTGTCGTAGGCCATGGTGCGTCCGCCAACAATTGCGTTTCCGTCATCGTCTTTGGCTAATTCACCGTGCAGGGAAGCCCAGGTGCCCAAATCAGACCATCCAAAATCAGAAGGGATCGTGAATACATTGTTTGCTTTTTCCATGATTGCATAATCTATGGAAATATCAGGTGTGGCGGGATAGCGCCGATTGATAAATGCCTGTTCTGCTGAAGTATTGTAGCAATGAAGGTCTTCGGTAAGAATGTTGTAAATTTCGGCTGCATACTTTTGAAAAGCAGCCAGTATTGTCGTAGCCCGCCAGACAAAAATACCTGCATTCCAGAGATAATCACCCCCTGCCACAAATGCCTGTGCCTGCTCTAAAGGCGGTTTTTCTGTAAAACGCAAAACCCGGTGTACGCCGTTTTGGGCTTGCATGTCGTAGTGAATATACCCGTAACCTGTGTCGGGGCGCGAAGGCTTAATTCCCAGCGTCAGGAGCGCGTCCTGCGATGCGGAAAAAGCCAGCGCTTTTGACAGGGTTTGAACGAATGCTTCCTCCTGAAGAATAACGTGGTCGGAAGGCGCGATCACTAAGTTGGCTCCGGAATCTAAGCTATGGATTTTCAAAGCGGCATAAGCTACACATGGCGCGGTGTTGTTGCGCGATGGCTCGCAAAGTACCTGATTGTCCGAAAGCTCCGGCAATTGCTCTTTTACTAAATCTTTATACAACGCATTGGTCACCACAAAAACACGTTCAGCCGGGCACAATTTCAAAAACCGCTCGAACGTGAGGCGCAAGAGCGAACGACCAGTACCGAGAATATCCAGAAATTGTTTTGGCCGTGCTGTTCGGCTGGCAGGCCAGAACCGGCTGCCGACGCCGCCGGCCATGATGATGACGTAAGTGTGGTTGGTCAAAGCTTCCGGGTTTAAGTTTCAATTGCTCATGGACGTTCCGGAAGCTGGCCAGGTTCATGTTTCCCGGCCAGTCCGGCACGCAATTTACTGGAATTAATTCGTATAGAATATCTGTGGGCAGACAAAATTTATCGCACAGGTATTCCAGTATGCCAACCTACGATAGTTTTATGGCCTGACGACCATTAGAGACCTCGATAAAGTGCAGGTTTTACTTGCCAATTGGACGCGGTAGTAACCATTTTGTAAACCATCGAGCGACAACTCCAAGTTGCTGTCGCCGGCGTCAAAGTTGATGATTTGTGTTTTTACCAACTTCCCGTATAGGTCAAAAACCGAAAGCTTTCCGCTCCCTTTAAAGTCGCCGGTATATCGGCAAACCACGTAGCTGCCTGCCGGGTTGGGGAACAAATTGAAATCATTAGCGTTGGCTACTTCCAAAGTAGACGATTCAACCTGAAAACTACTCACGGAAGGGGCTGTTACTCCTTCAAGCTGTTGTGAAGGCGCCGTTTGTACAGCCCCATTAGTTCCCACCGGAGTTGACAAGTTCCCACTATTGCTACTGATAGAAATGGCATAATCTTCCACTTCCCCGTAGGCAAAAACGCCACATGGCGATGCAGGAGAACTGTATTTCATCGCAATACGCATTCGGGTAAGACCAGGGGCCGCATTGGATGGAATCAACAAATTAGAAACAATAGGCAGGTTGGTCAGTCCGGGTTGAAACAGCAATTCGCCTGCATCGAGAAAATCGCCATCCTGATTCATATCCAACCAAATGCGCCAGCTTTCATTAAACGGAGTGTTCTGAAAACCCGGCGTTAAAAAAAGCGGATAGGTTGTTCCTGCAGTTAAAGGAACAGGCGCTGAGGTGGAAAAATCGCCATACCCTCCATTCTTGCCGCTGGTGTTGAGGTAAGCGCCGATCTGTATGCTCTGTATCCACTCAAAATTGGTATTGCTTCCCCGTGCAGCACAGTAAGCGAGACCTGGAATCTCGCCGGGTACAATTGCCGCGGAGGCAAAACCGGTACAGCCGTTTGCATCCGTTACAATGACCGTGTAGGTGCCTGCCGGCAAACCGGTCAGGTGTTGCGTGGTGGCGCCATTTGACCACAAGAAGGTATACGGAGCCGTTCCGCCATTTATTTCAAGGTATACACTGCCGTTGGCGCCATTGGTCGCCGGACTGGCGGTTGCGTGAGGCGCGAGAGGCTGAGGTTGCGATACCCCCGTGCTTTGCTGAACGAGGCAACCTGTAGCATCGGTTACCGTCAGGCTGTAAGCGCCTGCTGGCAGATCGTCTATCCAGCCGTTTGTATTCCCTGTGCTCCAGATAAATTGATAGGGAAGTGCGCCCCCTGAAACCATCGTAAAAATCACTCCGTCGTTTCCGCCATGACAACCAACAGATTCCGGGAATAATTGCAGCTCAAGCGGACTCAACTGCTGCACAGAAGCAGCTGTTATTGCGGTACAGCCATTGGCGTCGGTCACCGTCACTGCGTAAAGACCCGCTGCAAGCCCTGTTAACGCTGTTGTTGTTGCCTCATTGCTCCATTGGTAGGTATAGGGAGCCGTTCCGCCACTGATTGTAGCCGATATGGCGCCGGTTGGCGTAGCGTTGTTACAAGTGGTTGGCGTAGCTGAAAGCGATGCGATAAAAGGGACAGGAGGCTCCGCAACCATAACCGATAACTGAGCCTGATTGATGCCATCCGATACCACAACCGTATAGGTTCCCGAAGGGATGCTGGACAAGACGGGGCCGATTGCTCCGGTGTTCCAGCTATAACTGTACTCGCCGCTGCCACCGGAAGCCTGAACGCTGATGGAGCCATCCTGGCCACCTTTGCAGCGAACAGATTGTACGCCGGTTAATTGCAAATTTAATGGAAGGGCAGCAGCGCTTACGCAAAAAGGAGAGACCTTGGCAGCATTAAACTGTGCGCCATTGGCCAAAATTGCACCGGAAGCATTGGTGAGTTGATAAAATCCGTTGCCCCGATTGCAACACATCCCATCGCCATAACTGTCAAAAACCACTAATTCGTAACAGCCCCCAGGCAGGCATTGCTGGAGATTCAGCGTACTATTCGGTGTTTGCCCAATATATGGTCCCCCCGAAGCAACCACCACCCCGCTGTTGTTCACGATCTCCCAGCGTGTTTCTCCCGGGTAAAGGTCAAAATGCAAGCTGAGATTTACCCATGCGTCGCAGGGAGTGTGCAGGTATTTTTTAGCATAAGCCCGACGCCCAACGGCGCCCTGGCTGTTGTTGGCGGAAACGCTGTACCACTTGCTTTCCCAGGGCGCAATGCTGACAGTGAAGTTTGTGCTGGTACTTGTTCCGACAGGAATCATGTATTTTTCGCCTAAGCTATGGACTACATAAGAGGTAGCACCAGGTACCGGCGGCCAACTGACCGTAGCCAAATTCGCGGCCTGATACTGAATTTGGAAATCAGGTTGCCCAATGATGGTGAAAGGCGCGGGAGATAAAGACGATTGGTTTCCGCGGGTAATCCGAACAAAAACTTTACCGCTTACCACATTTGGAACGGCCCAGGTATACTGGCGGATATGAGCCGGGATCGTTGTCGTAACGATTGTCCAGGTAGCCATGCTATCCAAAGAATACGAAAAGGAAAAATTCCCTGGTTGCCCTGTATTGGTTGCATCCCACCGGATGATCTGGTTCTCGCCAGGCACAAATCCCTCGCCGCCAATGGGGTAAGTAAGCTCCACATCTTTTGTGATGAAGCAATAAACCACGTGATATGCCTGTGGCCCCTGGGGCACTAAATACCCATTCACCCGGAGGGTATAATTACCGGCAGCAGGATTATCCAGCACGACCTGTTCCATATTATTCAAATGGTCTGCTCCACGCCAGGCTGGTCGGAGGAGGCTGTCGGCGTGCGGGAAAGCACTCAGCGCCCAGGGCATAAAAACCTGGTTACTTGGGCTGGTAATGCGGGTATCCAGATCATTGACCAGCGCTTTTCCGGCCATCGGCGCACCCGGAACGTCTGTCCAGTACGTCATAATTCGCACCTGCTTCGTGTTCGGCGGTATCGCAATGGTATGATTTTGTTGCCCCCCATGTGCAACAACGCCCTCAAAATGCCTGAAATTTTGCAGCGTGCCCGCCGCTCTTCCCAGGTGCATTCGCCCCCAGCCATAGGTATAATCAGGGCCTGTGCGGCCAAGGTCTTCTGCAGAATTGAGCAGGGCGGCTTTGAGCAATCCCCCGTCGGGCGTTTGGCCGTTGTGCAGCGACCGGTACAATTGTACGAGCGTTGCCACGCCACCGCCTACGCCCGGCGCTGCTGCCGAAGTGCCGCCGCCAAACTGGTAAGTATCATTGATATTGGTAGAGAGTTGCCCCTGGCCAAAAGCACAAATGTCTGGTTTGATGCGCCCATCGCCGGCAGGTCCCCGGCTGCTGGAAAATCGGATCTCGTCGTTATCATAAACATTGCCAACTGCAATCGCAGCCTTGCCGGCTTTCCGACCACCTGTAATATTACCATAACGGGCACCGTCAGGACCAATAATATTGCCATATTGTGGATGTGCCGCATCCGCTGCGTTATTCCCGGCTGAAAAAACATGGATCAGTTGAGGCTGTTCGATAGCCTGGCCATCCAAGCTGTAAGCGCTGTACGAATATTCTCCTGCCGGACTTTCACTGTACGACGTGATGGTGACTACGGTTCCGTGGTCAATGTAATGTTGAGGAGCGCCTTCTATGTGCGGGTAGCCTTCAATGGGATACAGATGCAGTGCTGCTCCCGGCGCTGCCCCCATCGCTTGCGGGTCAATATTGCCGGCGCCACACGCAATACCGGCCACCATATCGCCGTGATTGCCGACGTTGACGCTGGTGTATTGTGCAATCCTGCCCCTGAAATCTTCATGGCTTAGGGGGCCATCATCGGCAATTGCGATGCCTACCCCAGTGCCGTCAGACCCCTGACCCGGCGTCAGGCTGAGTAAATTGGCGCGGTGCTGTGACCTGCCTGGCAAGCTTTCTGGCATCGGCGTTGCAGGCGCCGATTCTACATACATGATGGATGGATGCCCGGCCAACGCTAAAATGCCGAACAGCGACACCGATACCTGAATGCCCTTTCCTGCCAATTGCACCTCGGGGTATCCTTCGTTTATCAGCGCTTGGAAAAGTGCTTCGGGGCTTTCCAAAGAATAAGGATAGGCCATCAAAGTGAGCATCCCGTTCTCCGATTCTGCAGCAGGTGTAAACGTCAATGCAGCAGAAAGTTTGTACGCCGGCAGGAATAGCAGGTAATGTTGTACGTTGAGTGCCTCAAGGTCAACGCCCGGCGGAACCCTGGCTAAGTACGTGTTGTCCGGAATATAGGCATCAAGCAGGATACCTGCATCCAGAATCGGTGCTTGTTGCTCGTAAGTTGTCGGAAGTGTCTCAAACTGAAGTAGCAGTACCGTGTAATTACCTGATCGGGCTTGTTCGTACGTTTGGTCTCCAAAGTTACGTGCCGGCAAAAATGCTTCCGGCAAAAAGTCTCCTGATTTCAAGTGTGCAGTGTAATCAGGTTGAGTTAGGGCCGTCAATGCGCATAACAGCACACCGACTGTAGATAGTAAATAGTGTTTCATTTCCCACATGGTTAAAATTCGCAATCCCTTCCTTGTCTCCCTGAAGGGGGGAGACGGAAGTTTTTCTGTTGCGGAGCAAACTGCTTAAAGTAAGCGTATTAGTGTGTGTGTGTGTACAACCTGCTCCTAAATACGGGGGAGTATTGCTTACGGACCAGACTGAAAGCGTGTAAATTGACAATCGGTATGGGTAATAGACGTTCCCAAAAGGAACGCCTAAAAGTATAAAGGCAAATATAGGACATTTTTTGATATAAAAAACAATTGTATAAACAATTATTTGTGTCCGTCCGCTTTGGAGGCGTTGTACCGGAAGTTAATGTTGAGCCAGATAGCCCGCGCCAGCCGGAAAATATAAACGAAAAAAATGACGCAAAAGACAATCAGCAAAGCAAAAGAAGCCATTGTGCTCCACCCCAGTATCCAATGAAAAACAGCAATAAAGGCGATGCTGAACCAGCCCATAAAAATGTAGGAAATAAACATGGCGCCATAATAAAATCCAGGCTCCGGCATGAAATTTTGACCACAATGGTCGCAACGGGTTTTCATGTCGAAAGAGCGCTTAAAGGAGAAAGAGCCGGTGTAGAACAAGTCGGACGAGTGGCAAGTCGGACATTTAAACTCAAATATGCTGTATGCTTTGCTGCCTTTTGAAAACAATCCCATGTCTAAATTTTTATGGCGCAAGATATGAACAAATGTTCATAAGGCTGGTTTTAATACTAACTTTCCAGTGTATTTTTGCACTTCACAAAACAACTCGATATGAAACATAGGCTGTTTATGTTGTCTGTACTTGCTTTAGGCGTGGTTTCCTGCCAAAATCAGCAGACGCCTGCCGAAACAAACGTTGTTCCGGCAACCAGTAACACCCCGGCGCAATTGACTTCCTATTCGCCTGCCGGCGGCGGCGTGACCACCCTTGATAAATACTGGTATCAGGGTAAAGCTGAAATTTCACACTATGCGTTGCAGCAAAATCGCTATAAAGACATCCACGAAGGAGAAGCGGTCATGATTTTCGTGACGGAAGATTTTCTCACAGACAAACAGGTGAAAAACGACCAGTATCAAAACAAAAACTCCATCCCTGTCCTGAAAAACAACATCGTGTGCAAATTTCCCACCGGCATCTACGATTATTCCATGATGACCTCTGTTTTTACGCCGGTAAACACCCAAAAACACCCGCGAACCATGAAAATTACGGCCACTTCCCAGGAATGGTGCGGACACACATTTATGCAAATCAACGACCGCGACAAAGGCTATGCCGTATCCCTGCGTTCTTATTTTGAGCAGGAAAGTGATCAGGATAATGTGGTGGCGCATACCCTGCTGGAGGACGAGTTGTTTAACCGCATCCGAATGAATCCTGCCGGTTTGCCTTCCGGAAAAATCAAATTGCTCCCCGGAACGATGGTCGCCCGACTGATGCACAAAGATTTTCAGCCGATGGATGCCGAAATCAGCACGACGCCCTATACCGGAAAGGAGTTTGCCGGCAGCGCTTTACAGGTTTGCCGGGTTGTTTACCCTGCGTTAGACCGAACCTTAGAAATCATTTTTGAAAAAGAAGCGCCTCATCTCATTGCTGGCTGGAAAGACACGTATCCTTCCATGTTCGACAAACAAATGAAAAGCACGGTGGCGCGTCGCACCAATACCATACTTGATGCTTACTGGAGCCACAATGCTTTGTCTGATCAGCCCATGCGTAAATCGCTTGGCCTCACTACGTTTGTTAAATAGCTTATAAGCAATCCAGGGCTTCCATTAAAATTGTGCAAGCTTCGTGGATTTGCGTTTCTGAAATAATCAGGGGCGGGGCAATTCTCAGAGATCGGTTATTGAACAAAAACCAGTCAATAATCAACCCTTTTTCTATACAAAATCGGATAACGGTCTGCACCGCATCGAAATCGCGAAGTTCTACGGCAATCAGGAGTCCGGCATTTCGGATTGCTACAATGGCCGGGTGCTGCAATAACTGCATGAAAAGTTCCGCTTTTTGTGCAACCAGTCCAATCCATCCTCCGCTGATCAGTGTTTCGAGGGTTGCTAAGGCGGCTGCGCAACAAACCGGGTGACCGCCAAAAGTAGTGATGTGGCCGAGCATGGGGTTATCCGACAGCACCTTCATAATTTCTGCATCGGCAACAAAAGCGGCGATGGGCATTCCGCCGCCCATACCTTTCCCCAGCAATAGAATATCCGGTACAATCCCGTATTGCTCGAACGCAAAAAGTGTCCCTGTTCGTCCATAGCCCGCCTGAATTTCATCCAAAACAAGCAACGTACCTGTTTCTGTGCAGCGTTCCCGCAACCGGCGCAGGTAGTCATGATCAGGTTTGCGTACCCCCCATTCCGCCTGAACGGTTTCAATGACTACGCAGGCTGTTCTTTCTGTAATTTGCGACAAATGAGCCACTTCATTGAAGTCAATATGGCTAATTCCGGGCAGCAATGGATGGTAGGGCGCTGTAAAATCGGCTGGCCACATAAGACTGGCCGAACCTTGCGTACTGCCGTGATAAGCATAGCGGCAGGCAATGATTTCTGCCCGGCCGGTGTGCCGCTTGGCCAATTTCATGGCGCCTTCGGTAGCTTCGCTGCCCGAATTGACAAAGTAGACGCTGTTTAAAGCCGGCGGCAAATGCCCGGCAAGACGGGCAGCCAACTGTACCTGCGGCGCCAGCACGTATTCGCCGTATACCATGGTGTGCCAATAGCGGTCGAGCTGCGCCTTGATGGCCCCAGCCACTTGCGGTGGGCGGTGACCCAATACGCTGACTCCGATGCCGGCAATCAGATCCATATAAGTTTTGCCGGACGTGTCATAAAGATAAAGCCCTTCCGCGTAGTCAATTTCCAGAGCAAGCGGGAAAGGACTCGTTTGTGCGAGGTGTTGCAGAAAAAGTTGGCGCTGATTCATATCAGGACTTTAGTTTTAGGGGCAAAAGTAAACGCTTGTCCGGGATTTTCTGATTTTACCCGGTAAGCAACACGCTGAAAAAAGAAGGGCTGCCCGTTTAGGCAGCCCTGGTTTTGTGTTACTATTTGTTTGGATTATTATTCCGTACGGATGAAGGTGGTCCGGACTGGGTTTGAAATGGGGCCATATTTTCATCAAAATCACTTAAATCCTAATTCTTTATCTTAATTCAGCCGCGACATATCCCGCACCAGGATTTTCCCCCGGTTGAAATAAATCAGGTCCGATTTTCTCAATTCATTCAGCACCAGTGTCACCGTTTGGCGGGAGGTGCAGGTAATGTTGGCAATATCCTGGTGAGTCAGCGAATGCTTCAGCAGCATTTCATACCCAACTTTGCGCCCCCGGTCATTGACAGATTCTTTGATAAAATCAATGATACGGGTACGGGCGTCTTTGAAGATCAGCGACTCTAATTTGTCTTCTGCGCGGATGAGACGGCTACCGATCAGCCCCATGAAAGCACTGCACAACTCAAAGTTTTTGCGCATCAGCAGCTTAAAATCCTCTACTTTGATCAGATAAAGGTGCACATCTTCCCGAAGCGCCTGGGCAAAATCCTGACGCTGCAATTCGCCCACCATACCCAATTCGCCAAAAACAGCCGTTGGGTGAATCAGCGCTTTAATGACTTCTTTGCCATCTATGGAATGGGTAGCTATTTTTACAACCCCTCTTGACAAAAAATAGAGGGTATCAGAGGCATCTCCGGGCGTATACAGCACGCCGTATTTGGGTACAATTTTATACTCCAGCATGTTGGTCAACTGCTCGCGCTCTAACGCAGAGAGTACGTTGAACAAGGGGAAATAGGAAAGAAAGGTACTTTGTACTTCGACATTCATGATGCTACCTTTTTGGAATGAATAATAGCCGCTTAACGATTTTGCGCCAACTGCACTTTGCCTTCTTTTGTTTCGGGGTTACAATCTATCAGACACTAATCATTGTTCATCCCCCTATGCAGGGGATGTTTTTTTTGTAGAAAATATTTTTGATATCCTGAAAGAAGGACTTGTAGCTGGCGGGGAATGAAAATATTTCTCCAAAGCGCTTGCAGATTAAGAAAGTACAGCTATCTTTGCAGTCCTAATTAAGACCGCGGGGTGGAGCAGTTGGTAGCTCGTTGGGCTCATAACCCAAAGGTCGTAGGTTCGAGTCCTGCCCCCGCTACCATGGTAATGTACGGTGACCGGGTGACTTGAAGTCACCCGGTCACTTCGTTTTACCCATCTCCATTGAGTGCCCCGGTCATTTCGCATTTAAAAAAGCAGCAACTTTTTGGCCAACCCCTGATTACACAAAGTACCCTGCCTAAGCCCTGCATAATCAGGGGCGGATGAAAATGGCCAATCTTCTGGTTTTCTTACTAAACCAGCCTCTGAGGGGTTCCCGTGAATATAATTGAAACAATAACAAGCATAACTGTTATCAGGCCGAAAAAATAAATCGCTATTTTTGCCATTCAAAGTTATTAAGCCATCTACAATACCATTTTTCGCTTTCGTTCCTTCCCGGAAAAGGGAGCCACTTCTGTTCTCTTGAATATTGATTGCTCTGGTATAAGACCTGAGCATAATGGCAATGCTGTCATTTAAATTTCGGAGCTCCCCGTTAGGCAAGGTCATGTTAATTTCATTGAGGTAGACTAAAAAATGAAAATGATTGGGCATTAGACAATAGCAAAGAAAGTCAACATGGGGCAGCATGAATGCCCTCATTTTTTTGAGAAAAAAAAGATAGTTCTCCGGTTTGTAAAAAACTTTTTGCCGATTATTTCCTTGGTTGAAGATGTGGTAAATCAGATTTTTTTCGAATACCATAATGACTCGTTTTGGGCTTTAAATGTTGACAAATGACCGGGTGACTTGAAATCCTCCGGTCACTACCACGCCTCAATATTGATCGCTAAAATAAACGTATTTCACTAAATTCAGAAGGCGCTCCAGTAAAAATTGCCCGAATCCCTAACGTGTTGACAAGTGACCGGGTGACTTGGAGTCACCCGGTCACTACCCCACTCTCAGACCGGGCAAGATGTTTTTTGTTTTCAGCCCTGATAGAATCCCTTTTTTTCTCTAATATTGCCCATCTTTTCAAGCGTCTCCAGGCATTGAATACATGCGGAGCGCGTACGGCAGCTTTTACTTGTCATACATACCACACAAACATCCAATACATCATGAGAAATCGGGTCATTATTGAAAATGTAAAACCTGAAATTGACAACGGACGCTTTTTCATCAAAAGAATACCGGGCGAGCGCGTGGATGTGAGCGCCGACATTTTTTCCGACGGCCACGACGTGTTGCGGGCTGTGCTGCACTTCAAGCACGAAAGCGACAAAAAATGGGCTGAAACCCCCATGGTTGAGGGCATTAACGACGTTTGGACGACAACGTTCGTCGTGGACAAGGAAGGTTTCTACGAATACAAAATCGAAGCCTGGGTAGACCATTTGAATACCTGGTACAAAGGATTCCTGAAAAAACAGGAAGACGGACAGGATATGTCGGTAGAACTCAAAATCGGAGCCGACCTGCTGCGCAAAGCCTCGGTTTCCAAGACCGATCAAGCAAACAAGCTTGCGAAAACCCTCGAAGGAAAGTACGAAGCAGCGGTAGAAGCCGTAATGGCCGAGGATTTTGCTGCTGTGGTGGCCGGGTTTCCACTCAAACAATTCCAGACCGTTTACGAAAACAACCTCCGCGTGCGCGTGGGGCGCAGCAAAGAGCTTTTCAGTGCGTGGTATGAACTTTTTCCCCGTTCCACGGCCTTGCTCCCGGGCAAACATGGCACTTTTAAAGACGCTGCCCGCTTGTTGCCACGTATCCAGGAAATGGGCTTCGATGTGCTGTACATGCCGCCAATCCACCCGGTTGGGAAACTAAACCGGAAAGGCAAAAACAACGCCGTGACAGCAGAGCCGGGCGATCCGGGCTCCCCCTGGGCCATCGGCAGTGAGGAAGGCGGCCATAAAGCCATTGCACCTGAGCTTGGCACGCTCGAAGATTACAAAAAACTCATTCGGGAAGGCGAAAAATTAGGCATCGAAATTGCGTTTGACCTGGCTTTCCAGTGCGCCCCCGACCATCCGTACATTAAGGAACACCCGGAGTGGTTCCTCTGGCGCCCCGACGGCACGATCATGTATGCCGAAAATCCGCCGAAAAAATACCAGGACATCGTTCCGATTAATTTTGAAACAGAGGACTGGGAAAATTTGTGGAATGAGCTGAAAAGCATTGTATTGTACTGGGTAGAACAAGGCGTAAAGATTTTCCGGGTGGATAATCCGCATACCAAGCCATTCCGTTTTTGGAACTGGTTGATTGGAGAAGTCCAGCGCGACCACCCCGAAGTACTCTTTTTATCGGAATCGTTCACACGCCCCAAAGTGATGGCCGAATTGGCCAAAGGCGGCTTCACGCAATCCTACACCTATTTCACCTGGCGCACAGCCAAAAAGGAGGTGGAAGAGTACATGACCGAGCTGACCCAAACAGAGTTGCGCGAATATTTCCGGCCGAATTTCTGGCCGAATACGCCTGATATTTTGCCTTACGAACTCATGGGCGCTAATGTCAATGCTTTTGTCAAAAGGCTGCTCATGGCGTCAACCCTGTCTTCCAACTACGGCCTTTACGGCCCTTCCTACGAATTTTTGGAAAATTCCGGCAGCACCAACGGCAAAGAAGAATACCACAACTCGGAAAAATATGAACTCCGCAATTATGACTGGACTGAGCGCAACCGGCTCACCGAAGTCATGACGAAAATAAATAAAATCCGGCGCGAAAATCCTGCTTTACAAACCACCTGGAACATTCATTTCACCCGCACCGACAGCGACCACCTGATGAGTTACGTCAAAATGACGGACGACCTGAGTAACATTATATGGTGTGTGGTCAATTTTGATACGCAATATGCGCAATCCGGCTTTGTTGAAGTACCCAAAGCCCTGCTTAAAATTACCGGAAGGGTTAACCTGAAGGTAACCGACCTGCTTTCCGGGGAGAGCTACCACTGGTTCAACGACTGGAACTACGTGGAAATAAACCCCTACAAATGGCCGGCGCATATTTTTAAGGTGGAATTGTAAGTCAGCATTTATCTGGATACCAAACATCATAAACACATGAAAAAAATAAGTACTTTTTTATTCGCTGTCCTGCTTTGCAGTGCGGGAATACTCCCTGCGCAGGTCAGTTTCAACAAAGCCAATGCAGCGCTCGCGCTCGGCAACGCTTACAGCGGGGTAGCGATTGCCGTGGCAGACATGAATGCAGACGGTTTTGACGACATTGTGCATTTAAACCAGGGAAGAATCCTGACCATTCAATACCAAAAGCCGGATGGATCCGGCTTTACAACGATGGAAGTCGGGTCGGTTTCCGGTCAGAGCCAGTGGAGTATGTGCGTCGCCGATGTAGACAACAACGGCTTCAACGATGTGCTTACCGGCGGGCGCTACGACGGGGTGAAATTATTCCAGGCCAACGTTGAAGGAAGTAGCTACGCCATGGGCATGCTCCCCGGCTCCGGAATTTTTATTCAGGGCTCCAATTTTGCCGACATCAACAACGATGGCTGGTTAGATGTGTTCGCCTGCCACGACGATGCTGCCGGACGGATTTGGGGCAACGATGGATCAGGCGCCCTGCAGGAATCCAACAACTGGATTGACCTTGCGACGGTGCCTGCCTCGGATAACTCGGGCAACTACGGCAGCGTTTGGTCTGACATTGACAACGATGGCGACCTCGACCTCTACATCGCCAAATGCCGGCAAGGCGTGAACGACCCAAGCGATCCGCGCCGGATCAATGCGCTCTACATCAATGACGGCGCAGGCAACTACACTGAAGCAGCAGCAGCAGCCAACCTGAAAATCGGCGCACAATCCTGGACGGCTGATTTCGGCGATATTGACAACGACGGCGATATGGATTGTTTCATTACCAACCATGATGTGCCCAGCATGTTGCTCATCAATGACGGCACCGGGGTTTTTACCGACATTACCACTACCAGTGGCGTAGATATATCCGGCTTGCCCATTCAGGGCATATTCCGCGATTTCGATAACGATGGTTGGTTAGACATCATCGTTTCCGGAACCCAGGATCATATTTTTAAAAACAATGGCAATTCGACCTTCACCGAAGTGGGCGGCCTTTTCGACAACGATCAGATCGAATCCTTCGCAATCGGCGATTTGAACCATGATGGCCGCCTCGACATTTATGCCGGGTATGCCCAAATTTATACAACGCCCAGTGATATTCCCGATGCCGTCTGGTTGAATACAAGCACAAACGACAACCACTTTTTGTCGGTGTCGCTGATTGGGACAACCAGCAACCGCAATGGCGTTGGCGCCCGCATTACCATCTATGGCGCATGGGGACAACAGGTTCGTGAAGTGCGATCGGGTGAAAGTTACGGTATTATGAACTCGTTTTCGCAGCACTTCGGGCTGGGCAGCACGACCACCATAGATTCCATCGTGGTAAAATGGCCTTCGGGGCAAGTGGATACCTACGATGAATTACCTGGCGATCAATTCCTTACCCTTATCGAGGGCACTTGTATTTCTCCCAATATCACCTTAAGTGCTGATGGGCCGCTCACTTTTTGCAGCGGCGAAAATGTAACGCTTTCCGCCCCCGAAGGTTTTTTTGCCTACACCTGGTCGAATGGCAGCACTGAAAATACGATAGAAGTAACGGCGGCCGGCATTTACAGCGTTGCGGTGAATGAAGGAAACGGCTGCTTCGCCAATTCTTTGCCGGTAGTGGTCACGGTTGATCCGGATGAAACGCCTTCCATCAGCGCTGCGGGCGATACCCTTTTCTGCGCAGGCGGCAGCGTGACTTTGGTGTCCACCGAAGCTGCCGGGTATACCTGGTCTACAGGCGCTACGACCCCTTCCATTTCAGTAACGGAAACCGGAGATTACAGCGTAACAACCCAGGGCTTGTGCGCAACATTTCCTTCCTCCATCCTGCACATCGAAGTATTGGCCGCTCCTGTTCCGGAAGTATTCCCGGACACGGTGATCGTATCCGGCGACGCAGTGCTCAGGGCAACCGGGGATAATCCGCAGTGGTATGATGCGCCCCTCGGCGGCAACTTGCTGGCTGAAGGCGATTCGCTGCTTGTTCCTTCCTTGTCGGAAACAACGACTTTTTATGTAGAAGATTCAGAATTATACCCTGGCCCGCTTTATTTTAGCGGTATTTCAGAACATGCGGGCAATACCAATTACAGTGGCAGTCAGTTCAATGGTCAGACCATTTTTGATGCATATACCCCATTCACCCTGAAGTCGGTGAAAGTATATACCGATACGCCTGGAGCGCGCACTATTGAATTGGTTAATTCAAATGGCACGGTATTGCAAGCGTTAGATGTTCAAATTGACTCCGGCACACATGTCATTCCGATTTTCTTCCAGATTCCGGTGGCCAATGACCTGGTACTTACGACCAATACAGCAAAAAACATGGCCGTTTTGGGAACAACCAGCCCCCGTCTTCGCCGCACGAATGGCCCGGTAAATTATCCTTATGTAGTCCCGAACGTATTAAACATCAAAGGATCCAACCTTGGAACGGATGTTTACTACTATTTCTACAACTGGGAAGTAAAACTTCGGGATATTGAATGTACCAGCGAGCGCGTACCGGTAGAAGCGGTGCTTTTTGTTCCCAATAGCACGGGTGAAACCGCATTGGAAGGCCGCCTGAGCATATACCCCAACCCGGGAAATGGCGAAGTATTTGTGTCTTTGCCTGAATTGTCCGGTTCTGCAAGCTTGCGGGTATTCGACCTGAACGGCGCTTCCCTGCTGAAGCAGACCGTATCTCCCGGCCAGTCGCAAGCTACGATCCAGGCGCAGGAATTACCGGCAGGCGTTTACGCGGTTAAGGTAGAAGACGCCGGCAAGATTTGGGTTGGCCGATTGGTGGTAGCAAGGTAGGTTACCCAAGAAGGTTAAAGGAAAAAGTATAAAGGTTAAAGGAGAAAGTATAAAGGTTAAAGGAGAAAGTATAAAGGTTAAAGGAGGGATTTCGTTTCCATGATGGAATTACGGATCTTCCTTTAACCTTTATACTTTTCCCTTTATACTTTAGACATTGAACTCACCTTAATTCAAATCGTGCTTTTGCGGCATTGGCGGCGCCACCGATCGCGAAGCAAAAACTAAAGCCTGAATCACGAGGGCAATGATAACAATCAACGCCGCTTCCAGCATGGTGAGCACTTTGGTACTGGCCAGCAGGCGCAGTGAATCATCGCGCATCGCCCTGCCAACGTCAATCTGGAGCTGGCTCAATTGAGTGAGTTCGTTCCGGGTGACATCAAATAACGCATTCAGGCTGGTTCGATCCTTTTCAGACGGTTGTTGAAGTTGTGCTGCTTCAAGCAAGCCTTTTTCCAAACGATTATAGTCTTTAAGTTGCTTCTTGAAAGTGCTGAGCAACTGCCCTTCCGCTTTGACAAGGTAGGTTGCCTCAAAATCGGCGATCAGGGTATCCATTGCTTTATTGTGAATCATTACCTGCCGCTGGGCTTCTTTGGCTTCCAGCGTGTCGTGGTGATGGAGTTGGTGCTCCAAAATCAGGCGTTTCCGGTACAAATGATCGGTGAGTTGGAATATATACGTCGCAGGCAGGAGCCGGTCGGCGTAAATGGAACAAAAAGAGTCGTTCATACTGGCCATATTGCTGCGCTCCCAATAGATGTTCGCCAGCACCAATACACAAATCAAGGCCAATAAAAAAGCCACTTTTAACTTTGCCCGAATGCTGAATATCCCGTCCATAGGTACAGCAGGTTAATGATCAAAACCGGGTACTAATATACCCATTTTTTTATAAAATTATAACCTCCCTGTCCCGGAATTGTTCTCCTCGCTTTCTCCGCAAAAAAAATCGGCCTTGCCGTTCCCGACAAGGCCGCTGTGAATGCCCGACATTTTTTAAAATTGGCAGATCAAATGCCGGGTCATCATTCAAAGTGTGCTTCACCAATTTGTCAACCGGTGCGACATGGTTTTCATAGCTTACTCTTTTACAAGTTCAAAGGTTAAAGGAGAAAGGTTAAAGGCGGACACGAAATATGATGATGAAAACGTAATCTATACTTTAGCCTTTCTACTTTCTACTTTATCCTTGAAATCAATCATTTACCCTGTCCCGCTCGACGCCCTTCTCTTCTCTTCCTCCGCGCCTCCAGCCCTTCGCCGCGCCGGGGAGATGGTGTTTTTGCCAAAGCGGTACGTGAAATTGACGCTGGCGACGCGGCTCTCGCGTTTGCTTTCAAAAATTTCATCTACATTCTGATACAGGGTGCTGCCGCGAACCACCCCGGTGTAAAAAATATCGCTCACGTTGAGCCGGAAAGTAGCACGCCGGTCTAAGAAGCTTTTCTGCACCCCAACAGTGAACTGTCCCATTGCCTTGATGGTGGAAACACCATAGACCTCGCGTGAACGGGCAAACAGGTTGACCTCCATCGCCCAGTTTTTGGGCAAACTAATGCTGTTGATCGAGTTGATGTTGAAATTAACGCTGCCCTGATCCAGGAGGCCATTGCCAACGAAGCCGCTATAATTGCCATAATAGAGGTTGAAGCTGTTGTTGCTGTTCCATTTTGGGGTAATCTGCACCGGAGCGCTGAGGCTGAAGCCGTAGTAATGAAAGGATTCAAAATTAATTTCCGTTTGAATGGTCACTCGTTCCGCATCGTTTTGCAGTAGTACGCTGGTGATGTTGTCGTCGGTGCGACTGAAGGCCAATGTAGCCGTGAAGCGTTTGTCGTAGGTGTAAGACAGCTCGAAATTGTGACTCAATTGCGGTTTCAGGAAAGGATTTCCTTCCTGGTAGGTCGTTGGGTCTACAAAAGCGCGAAACGGATTGAGCTGCCGGTAGCTGGGCCGGTCAATGCGGCGGCTGTAAGAATAGCTCAATTCGTGTTTGTCGTTGCTGCCCACAGGGTGCGTGATGAACACGCTGGGAAACAACTGCCAGTAGTTGCGCTGAAACGAAGAGTCGGTGGTCACCTGCAAGCCGTCGGCCACCGTCTGCTCCGCTCTTAATCCCGCCTGCAACTGAATGCCCCGAAAACCGTGGCTGAAGTTGACATAAGCGGCGTGAATTCGCTCCGTGTAAATAAACCGGTTGCTTTGCGTGGAGTCGAAAACCTCCACATCGTTGATGATATTGAAGTATTGCAAATCGTTGTCGGTAGTCACTAAGCTACTTTTAACCCCCGCTTCAGCTTTCGTTTCTTTTCCCAACGGATGTATGTAATCCGCTTTCACTGATTGAATATCCAAAAAGCCTTCAATGTCGCCTTTCAACACATCGGTGTGCATCAGCTCGCCCAGCGCGGTCCGGTAGTCGGTATTAAAAAGCTGAAAAGTTTTGTTGCCGTATCGGGCGTAGTCGAGGTCGAAAGCCAATTCACGCCCGGCATCATTAAAGGCATGGCGGAAATTGAAATTAGCCGCATAATTTTGCCAGACGTCTTTTGAGCGGTTGGTGGTGGCAAATTCGGATATGACCTGACGGTTTCCATCGCGCACGTACGTGAAGTTGTCGCCGGCTGGATCAAAGCGATTGTCAATACCCGAAAGGCTGATACCGAGCGTAGTGCGTTTCCCTGCCGACCAGTCTATGCCTGCCCGCGCCGTGTTGAACCGGAAAGGAAATACCAGCAGGTTATTTTGGTCGAAAGCAGAAACGACCTGCCCGTTTTCACTGAAATTGCGGTACAGGATCAGGTTGTTGAATGCTTTGCGGTAAGAAAAATTGTAGTTGCCGAAAACATTCCACTTCCCTTTGCGGTAATTCAGGTTCACCCCGGTTTCTGCTTTTGGATAGCGACCATGCCCTGCGCCTGCACTCAAACTACCGTTCAAACCCTGGTTTTGATCCTTTTTGGTTTTGATGTCTATGATGCCGGCGTTGCCCGCCGCATCGTAGCGCGCAGAAGGATTGGTAATGATTTCTATTTTTTCGATGCCGGCTGCGGGCATTCCCCGAAGCAGGTTGGCCAAACCCGCCCCGCCTAATTGCGAAGGTTTCCCATCAATCATCACGATGACGCCCGATTTGCCGCGCAGGCTGATGTTGCCGTTTTGATCCACCAACACACCCGGCGAACGCTCCAACACCTCCATTGCTGAATTACCGGCGCTGACGATGCTGTTTTCCACATTCACGACCAATTTGTCTAAATGCCGCTCGATAAAAGGCTTTTGTGCTACCACAGTCACGCTTTCCAGTGTTTGGCCAGAGGGCGACAATACTAAGGGAGCCAGCGAGGCGAAGGGTTGTACTGCATTGATTTCGAAAGGCGGCGAGGTTGCGGTCTCCAGCCCTACATAACTCGCGGTTATGTAATAGGCGCCGGGTTTCAGCCCCTCAATAGCGTAGGCGCCTTGTTCATCCGAAATGCCGCCTTTATACAGCATCGAATCCGCAGCCTGATACACCAGCACATTGGCATAGGAAAGCGCTTGTTGCGCTGCATCGAGCAAACGGCCGTTGACGGCGCCTTCGGGGAGTTGGCTTTGGGCATAAAAAGACCCTGCCAATGCCGCGCACGAAAGCAGTGCGAGGATTTTTTTCATAAAAAAAGTCGGGTTGATTTCTACTGCAATATTAGGACTAAGGATGGGCGTGTGCAATCACTTGCAAGGGGGGATTTTGCAAAGGGCAAAGGGCAAAGGGCAAAGGGCAAAGGGCAAAGGGCAAATTTCGAAAATATATTTTATTCTACAAAATGTTTACATTGCACATTTTCAATAGCTTGAAAAACAAACTATGTGGCAATTTGCGAGCTTGCAAGTTTGCCTATTTGCGAGCTTGCCTATTTGCAAACTTCGAAAAAACCTCACCCCATTCCTTCCAACAACTCCCTGACCACCAGCGACATTTGCGGTTCGGCTTGTTCTACGGCAGCGATGACGTCTTCTACGGACGTTTCCTGAATAACCTCAATTGGATAACATTGATTGGAGACGACCGATACGACCCAAACAGGCAGGCTCATGTGGCGGGCTACCAGTACTTCGGGCACGGTAGACATTCCTACTACATCGGCGCCAATGCGGTGGAGAAATTCGTATTCAGCGGGCGTTTCCAGATTCGGCCCCTGCCAACTGAAGTAGACCCCCTCGTGCGCGCGGATGTTGTACTTTTTTGCAATAGCCAGCGCTTTGGCATTCAGCGTACGGTCGTAGGCGCGCAGCATATCAGGGAATCGCGGACCGAGGCGTTCGTCGTTGGGCCCGCGCAACGGGTTCTCCGATTGGAGGTTGATGTGATCTTTGATAAAAACCAGATCGCCGGCCTGATAAGCGGCATTGAGGCCACCGGCAGCGTTGGAAAGAAAGAGGTGTTCGATACCCAGAAATTTGAGTACCCGCACAGGGAACGTCACCTGTTGCATCGAATAGCCTTCATAGTAGTGGAACCGCCCGGCCATGGCAACAACAGGTTTGCCTGCAAGCATCCCAAAAACGAGTTTCCCTTTATGACTTTGGACAGTAGAAACCGGGAAGTGCGGAATTTGCCCGTACGGGATTTCTGCTACCGTTTCGATTTCATCGGAAAGCCGGCTGAGTCCCGTGCCCAGCACAATGCCATAGCGCGGCTGAAAATCCGTTTGTGTGCGCAGCCAGGCGCATGCTTCCTGTATCTGATCGTAGAGTTCCGCCAAGACTACATGCTGTCTAAAGCCTTCACAAAATAGGTCAGAAAAAACGGCAGGGCTACCCAGAACCACTCCGGCAATACCAGTAGAAATACAACGATAGCGGCAAAGGAAACCAGGGTCATCAACCAGTCAAAGGCAAAAGATTTGCTGTTGCTCATGTCAATCAGTTTATTTGAATGGCAAAACTAAGGAAATTCTGAACTTTCCGGCAACATGAATCATCCCGAATTTTCATTTAGTCGGATGTCTGAGTGTGGGTAGAGAGGGTGTTACTTTAAGTGACGCCCTCTCTGCCCTTCGCAGCTATCGGACTCTAAAGACGGACAAAATTATTCCTTGATGCCCAGTTTGGTTTTGACTGCCGGCATCAGATCGTCGGCAGGCTGGGCGAAAAGGATCGCATTGAAGATGCTGCTGTCAAAAACCATGAGGTAGCCGCCAGCTTTGGCAACTTCGTCAATGGCCTTGCGCGCTTTCTCAACGATGGGCTTTAGCAGCTCGCCTCTTTTGGCTTCCAACTGCTGTGAAATCTCCTGTTCGTATTTTCCTATCTCAGCCTGTTCTTTTTGCAATTCTTCCTGTTTTTGCTGTTGTTGCAGAGGAGACAAGCCACCACCCTGCACTTCCTCAACTGCTTTGAGGTATTTAGCCTGGAACGCTTTGGCCATTTCTTCGCCTTTCGCCACCAACGCCTTCTGGAGGGTTTCCAATTCTTTATCGGCGGCATCCGTTTCAGGCATAACAGACAACAAGGTGCCAAAATTCAGGTGCCCGTATTTTTGGGCCTGGGTAGTAACAACGCCCGTCAACAGCAGGGCAAGAAACAATGTGATTTTTTTCATCAGTATGCTTTTTTTACAATTGGACGCAAAAGTAAGACAATATGTAACATCTACTTATAGTACTTGCTAAAGAACTCCGGCAGATGTCGAAGCGCTGCCATTTCGCGGTAATTGGTCATGGCTTCGGTGGCCGGATAGCCAAAATAGCTTTTGCCGCCTTCGAGGTCTTTAGAGACACCTGACTTGGCCAATACAACTGCATTATCCCCGATTTTCAGGTTCTGCGCAATCCCCACCTGTCCAAAGAGTACGACCCAGTCGCCCAGTGTTGTATTGCCAGCAACGCCCACCTGGCCTGCCAGCAAACAATTTTTACCGATGACCGCATCGTGCCCGATGTGTACCTGGCTATCCAACTTAGTGCCTGCGCCAATGATGGTATCGCCCGAAACGCCTTTATTAATGGTGCAGCCGGCGCCGATTTCTACCCGGTCTTCCAGGACTACCCGGCCACCCGAACGCCAGCGCTCGTAACCAGCTTCGGTTTTTTTAAAATAAAAAGCATCCGTACCGATGATAGCGCCTGATTGTATGACCACTTCGTCACCGATCACCGTGTGTTCGGCAATGGTCACATTGGCCTGAATATGGCAGTTGCGGCCTATTTTTACATGATGCCCGATGACGACATTGGGTTCGATGATGGCGGAGGGGTCAATGTCGGCGGTATCGCTGATAGCCGCAGTCACAGGCCGGAAAGGCCGGTGTTCGAGCACAAGGTTGTTATACGCCTCAAAAGGCTGGCTGCACAGCAGGAGCGCTTTGCCCGGCGGACATTCGGCCGCTTCGTTGAGGAGAATGATGGTAGCCGCTGAATTTAGGGACTTGGCGAAATATTTTTTCACATCTACAAATGTGATGTCGCCCGACTCTACTTTGTGGATTTCGTTGATGCCGGTCGCCATCAGGCTCGCATCGCCAATCAACGTTGCACCAATTTTTTTCGCAAGCTCCGAAACGGGAATAGGAACAGCAAACTTCATACTACTGATTTTTATCTTTACTGGAATCGCTCGCGAATAGAAGCAGCCACAGCTTCCATTTCGGCCTGGCTCAAGCTAAGGGGCGGGTTGGTAAAAAGCATGTCCCGAACCGTTTGAAAAGGGATCAAATGAACGTGGGCATGGGGCACTTCATCGCCTACTACAGCCACGCCTACGCGGTTGCACGGAATCGCAGATTTTATTGCTTTTGCCACGCGCTTTGCAAAAAGCATCAGCCCGCAGAGGGTCTCCTCATCTAAATCAAAATAGTAGTCAACTTCCTGTTTTGGGATGACTAAGGTGTGCCCTTTGTGGAGCGGCCGGATGTCTAGGAATGCCAGGAAATCCGGCGTCTCTGCAATTTTATAACAGGGAATTTCTCCGTTTACGATTTTGGTAAAAATACTTGCCATGACTAAATAGTTGGGAAGCGCTCAACCAGCGTTGCGACATTGTTAAGATTGAAAAAATATGTCAACTATTTCAAACTCCATTTGACCACCAGGGGTTTCTACAGTGGCAATATCCCCGATTGTTTTTCCAAGCAAGCCCTGCCCGATGGGCGAACCCACGGAGATTTTTTTCGCTTTCAGATCCGCTTCCGTTTCCGAAACCAATTTGTAGGTCACATCCTTTCCGGTCTTTACGCTTCGGATGGTTACGTTGGAAAGCACGGTTACTTTAGAGGTATCCAACTGGCTTTCATCAAGGATACGGGCGGTGGCCATCACCTTTTCCATCTCATTGATTTTCAGTTCCAACATGCCCTGCGCATCTTTGGCGGCATCGTATTCTGCATTTTCTGAGAGGTCGCCTTTTTCGCGCGCTTCCGCAATCGCTTTGGCAACCTCATCACGGCCATTGGTTTTCATTTCATCTAATTCGGCCTTGAGCTTTTCATAACCTTCTTTGGTCAGGTAATTGATCGCTGACATGGTTCTATAATTTTTCTTAGTCAAATGAGTAAAAAAGTGGGCTGCGAAGATTTGCGCTTCGACATCAGGAAATCCCGTCTTGGGTCGTTGAAATCTCTTGGCAAAGTCACCCTGGATGCTCAATCATAACAGATCATAACAGTCGGTTCCCTGCTTCGCACAAAAAGGCGAAAACGTTTCCGCACGATGTACAGAAACGTTTTCGCCTTTAAGCCCGGGACAAATATAGTCAATTCCGGGTAATAAGTCAAATAGTATTACAAATTGAACCGCACAGTGATGTTGTGTGTGCCCGTCCAAATGCGCGATTGCTGGTAAGCGTAGTCAAGCCCGAAGTGTACTTTCCGGTTTTCTTTGCTCAACGGCACCTGAAGGGTAGCGCCTGCACACAAGCCGGTGTAGATTGGGCGCGTAATCACGTCATCCGATCCAAATTCGTATCGGTAACCGCCGCGCAGCATGAACATATCGTTCAGTGAGAATTCTACACCGCCGCCGACCTGATCCTGAGAAAAAGAGTTCGAGGTAAAGTTCCCCAACATGGTAAACCGGCTCTTCTCACCCAGAATGAAATCATAAGACAAACCAATATTCAACATAGAGGGCAATTCAAATCCTGTGGTGCGCTGATCAAATGTCAGTTGGTATTGCGGGCTGGAACCAACAGCCGGCCCCTGAAAGGACAAGCCCTCCCCGTTGAAAGCCATACGCGAGCCGATGTTGCGCAGCGAAATCCCGAATTTGAAATTGTCCTGCGGGCCGGTTACGTACTGAACGCCTGCATCAATGGCAAACCCAAAAGCCGAAATGTCTGCAGTTGATTCAGAAACGCCCCTCACCAAAACGCCCACGGAAACCTTGTTTTCGAACACATGCGCATAAGAAAACCCGATGTTGAAAAAGCTCGGCGAAAAAGTTGAGCCAGTCCCTTCCGGTTGGTTGGTCGTCGTAACGCGAATGTCTCCAAAGTCAAGCGACATCAGGCTGATGCCGAATGAGCCGCTTTTGCCCACGCGCTGCGCAAGCCCGAACGCATTGATATTGATGCCCGTGCCTTGCAGGTAAATGGCATGGCCTAAGCTTACCTCTGTTTTGTTGATGCGACCCATGCCCGCCACGTTGAGGTGCATGGCTTCTACGCCGGTCACAGAAGAAGTATTCATGGAGTGCAGCCCGGCCATCCTTGCGTAGGGCGCCATCAGCAATTCGTAAGCGCCCGCCTCGCCCTGGCGATCCGGGTTGCCTGCAAAGGCAGGAACACAAGTGGCGCCAAGCAGCAAAACGATGAGGGAGGAGTATAGCAATTTATTCATAAGATTGCTTTTTATAGTTGAATGAAGTCCCGGGGTTGTGAAAGTTGAAGTCGTTGAATTGGTTGAAATAGTTGAATTTGGTAAATTCGTAAAACGATAAACATTGTCATAAAACGAATTAAACAAATTCAACTATTTCAACGACTTCAACTAATCACGCCCCCTGGACTATTAATTAAAGATTAAAGCCCTGACGGGTCGAACTTGCGACTCACGCCAAACCATTTGAGGGTGCGTTCGCCCAAACCTTCCGCCGACACGTGAATGAGATAAACACCACTGGCAATAGGAATGCCTTTGTTGTTCTTGAGATCCCATTCCAAATCGGGACTGATCTGTGTGCGGCTAATAGCCCGGTTGCTGCCCAGCGGTACCGTACCAATTTCATCACGAACATACTGCCGGATGAATTTTCCGTCTAAGGTATAGATACTGACCACACACTTGGCGGGGAGGTTCGATATTTTAACTGTGGTTTCAAACGCCGAGTTCTCGTAGTTGGAGTAGCCATAGTATGGATTCGGTACCACATTGATCATATCCAATGCGGTTTCCACTTCCGGTGCTGTCAGATTGGTGGCTTGTTTGCCTTCAATTTTGAAGCGATACGTCGGATAACCGTTGAAATCACCCGTTCCGGTGCGTACAGCGTAAGGGTTGGTTGCCCTTAGTTTGACCACAACATCCTCTGGAATCAAGCCATCTTTGTACGATTTCATACGCTGACCGGCTTCCGCCAGGATGAAACCTGCCCAGGTAATTTCCCGAATTGCATTCACTTTTGTCGTGCCAATGGGCGACGGCGCCAAACGGGTACGAATAACCGCACAACCATCGTAAGCCTGCTTGGTCACGTACACGAAGTGCTGCCCTCCCATATAGAAGTTGTACAAACCTCCAATACCACCGGAGTTCAGAATTTCCTGAGCGGCAGGGTTGAACATCATATCCCGCCCCGTAGGCAATTCGTTGAACGCTTCCGGGAGCAGCGATCCATCGTAAGCAGAGTTTTCGCCAAAGAAGATGTTGAGGCGCTGACCGGTTTCCACATCAATTGCGTAGCCGGGGAACCAGCCCATGCCTTCGCCTGCGGCTGCATCTACATCCGGTTTGCCGTCGTTGTCGTTGTCGTCTTTGGTGACGCTCGGACTGTTGCGCAGGTCAAACGGTTTGCGGTCGCCCTCGGACAGGATACCGGCATCCTGATAATACAGGTTGTTGGTTTCAATCACTACGCAGCGGCTCCAAAGCTCTTTGTTGGAAGTGAATACGATGTCTACGTTGTTCAAATCCGCAAAAGAAGTCTGGTTGCGCACAATGGCGTTGCTATTATTGCGATCCGTCCACGCTGGTGTGATGTAAGGAATATCCTCCGGGACACCATTCGGGCGCCGCCAGTTGGCGATGCGGTAAGGCACAAAATAGCCGGGGCCTATCTGTGAATATGCCTGCTTAGGATCCAGGGTGAAGTCATCCTCTGTGTTCCTGTTGCGTACATAGTTAAAGATAGCGGATGCCAACGGGTTCTCTGCCGGAGCATATTCATCCTCAATCCCTGTCAACCAGGGTACAGCAGTTGGATTCGTATATTCTTCCTCGTAGCCAATGATGCCATTCGCATTGTCGCGCGTCACGCCCGGTTCTTTTACCTGGCCAATATTGACCGTAAAGCCAAACTGTTTGATGACTTCTTCATTAAAGAAATCAATTGTGTTTTGAGAAGTAAGGATTGGCGCACTCGGGTCAGTCAGGCTCTTCAAAGTCCAGCGAACCACATTGTCTAACTTGTTGTTGGCCATGTTCTCATCCACAAAGGTCAGTTCATATTCGCCGTCTTTAACTTCTAACGGATTGAAAACGCTGACTTCGATCGGCGCACGACCTGCGCGATAGGTAATTTCATTATTGAAAGCAGGCGTTCCCTTGATGTCGGATTCAATAGCTGCGCGGGTCTCATCGCTGATGTCTAAGAAATTAGTGCCCGTTCCAATACCGTCTATGCGGGTGATGATGGCCCCGTCGCCATAATCAGCGTTCAGTTTTCGATCCACGATTGGCCGGGGAATGACGGTATAGAATGGCCGATTGCCATTTCTGTCACCAACGTTACGGCGGCCCTGAAGGTAGGGGCTCCGTTGTCCAAGAATCGTCAACGGGTTGAATTCCAAAAAGTTGTTGTGCGCGTATGCAACTGCAACAAAGTAATACTTTTTGTGATTCACTAAGCGGCGGTTGCCCGAAGCAAACTGGTCTTCCGTAATTCGGAAGGTATGCCGGATCCCCTGGTTATTTCCTTCCACTTCGAGTACAGGAACGTAGTATTCTTCCACGTTGGAATTATCTACTTCCACTTGCTCCCAGTTGAAGATGCGCGCAACATCGTTGTTAATGTCTACCTGATAAATCAGGCGCGCTTTGGTCGGATCATCCAGGTCAGCAACCCCAATATCCGGGCCGGCAAACTGGTACAATTTGTAGCCTTCAAAGAGATAGAGCGAATCGGATACATCCGTACCTCCAATACCCGGAACTGGCTCATTGTAAGCTTCGTAGGCATTATTAGAGATCGCGCGCACCGTATCATTCGTGAATACGGCAATGATTTCGCGGTCGAGTTCGATAAAATCTACGTCCGGTGCATCCGGGCCGTCCAACTGGTCGAAACAGGCATCAAACAAACCCTGAGAAATATCATCGGCATCCTGAAGTTTCCGGATGCTGGGACATGGATAATCCTGGTCAGCTACCCATACCACTCCGATGATCAGCTCGTTTACTGCACCCGGATCGAGGCGGAAAGGCCCCGAAGCCTGGATCGTACGACGGTCGCCGTCAGGCAGGCCGGCCGTACACATAGACCATCCGGTTGAGACATTTGGCGCTTCCGTAAAAGCATACTTCAACGGAGGCGTTGGTTCATCATAAGCGTCGCCGCCGTAGGTGAAGGGGAATCCATCTCTCCAGGACCCCGTCAGGTAGCGGTAGTATTCCAATGCGGTGTTGGGGTCGGTCGTTCCGGGAGGCGGAGAACCGAACTGGCCATTATTATAATAGGTGAAAGAAGACATCCCGATTTCCTTCCCGTTTTCATCGAGCGGGCCACGGAAATAATCCACACCCAGAATAGGTACATTTTCTTTATAAGTATTTACGCTGGTGCTTCCGCTTGGGCAGGTAGTACCCGGCGAACCGTCAACGGCATCTGAGTTGTAGACGAATGCAAGGCTGCGAAGGGTATCGCACCCGACATAGTCATCCAAGTGGCAACCTAAGTCCGGATCCACCCACATAGCAAAAAACGTACTATCAATGGGTTCGTTGTTCCGGTTGATGAGTTTATAGCGCTGGAAAGTCATGTCGTTCAACTGATCGCTGGATACGTAAGCAAACGCCTGCACCTGCACTTCCATACGGATTTTATCGCCGTTCGACTGGTCGTGCGTGTTGCCGGCATCGTTGTAAATCCAGAACGTCATTTCATCCGGATACTGTGGATTATCGGTACAACCCCGGATTTCAATTACCGGATAGTCTCCTCCCTCCGGAGAATAAGTGCCATCGCCGTCTTCGTCCCAATATCCGGCCAACCCCTGGGAAGCCGTGGGCAGGTCGAACAAATGAACGTCGAAGAAGTATTGATTGCCCAAAGCAGGCCAGCCTTTTACACCGCGCGGAATCAGGGCAGGGTCGTAAGGAACACCGGCTAATTTGGCTTTGTTATAATTGGCTAAGTGCTGGTCAATTTCTGCGCCGGTTACCACGAAGAATTTATCCCACTTGCTGCAAACATCCTGAGACGTTTCACCGGTTTCCGGGTGCAACGGACCGGGCCAGAAGTCGAAATTATCCGGGCGGCCATAAGTTTGTGCCGCTAATTTCAGGTTACCGCCATCATCAAGTCCGCCGAGCCATACTGCGCCGGCAAAAATTGAAGATACAGGAGGCACGCCTGCCGGCACTTTGGGTACCACGTAAATGCCGTTTGTTCCATCCCACCAAACGTCGCCGCCGGTG
>Ga0209573_1000761_pt1 | contig 59916 bp, 58 predicted proteins | sample TNRBio252014_DNA_FD_185870 | JGI IMG/M metagenome (GOLD analysis project Ga0209573, IMG submission 185870) | Wastewater treatment Type I Accumulibacter community from EBPR Bioreactor in Madison, WI, USA - TNR Reactor_6/25/2014_ DNA (SPAdes)... | ecosystem: Engineered > Bioreactor > EBPR >...
GATCCCATACTTAATGAGGCTGCCACTGGCGCAAAAGGGACATTTGAGCGTGATCGTTACCATGGCCTTATCTCCCCAATAAACCTTCGTCACAACAGCCTAAAACATTCGATAGGTGGCCACTACCAGAAAATTTTATTCTCAAATGAGAATAGGAGACAAGATTATTCTCTGGATGGGACACGGATGGCTTGAAAAATGGGGGATTCTCGGATTTGCCTATATTTCAGACATTCAAAATATCAATGGAAAAATGAATTATTTAATACGACAACTGTATATTCCCGAAAATCCGTTAATTCCTTATCCCAAAAATCATCCACGCGAGACTGAAAATACGGTTTTTTTAAGGGATGCCTTCGGTTTATCTTTCTATGCTTTGAAAGATGTATTTTATCAGATAAGATATGTCAATGAAAGAACTACCCCTGTTACTATTGATAAAGTAACATCTAATCAATATTTAGATTTACTAAAAAGATTAACCGATACATCAATAGAAGTGAAAATTAGTACTCTTCCTGAAGAAGTCTTTATAAGTGCTGATGAAAAATTTTATGAGGGTTCCGTAAAACAGATTACCGTCAATGCTTATGAGCGTGATTCGGAAGCACGAAAAAAATGTATTTATTTTCATGGTCTCAGTTGTATTATTTGCGGCTTCAATTTTGAGAAGAAATATGGCGAGGTGGGAAAGGGATTCATTCATGTGCATCATTTGAAACCTCTGTCAGAAATTGGAGAAAAATATGAACTGAATCCGGTTCAGGATTTACGCCCCGTCTGTCCTAACTGTCATGCTATTCTTCATAAGAGAAAGCCACCATATTCAATAGAAGAGTTAAAAAACATAATAAACACCTAGCCATCCGTCGAGCGAGCAGCTATCGCCGTCGCTTACTTATTTTTTTAAGTATCTTTCGCAGATGCGATTGCATTTTATACGGCTTAGCCGTATGATTAATCCATGCAAACCGTTATTGAAACGCCCCTGTTCTCGAAACTCTGGCCGCGTTATTGGCACGAGGAGGAGCGCGGTGAATTTGCAGCTTTTCTGTCTAGAAATCCGGAAGTTGGCGATGTCATCCAAGGCACAGGCGGCCTACGTAAAGTGCGTTGGAGCCGGGCAGGATCAGGCAAATCGAGTGGTGTGCGGGTCATCTACTTCACCCACAACGCTGCTGGACAAATTGTGTTACTCCTGCTCTATGCCAAATCTGAGCGGGATTCAATGACAGCAAAACAGTTGCTGGAGATCAAACATGCCCTCGACCATTAACCCGATGACTGATGCTGAATTAGACGCCTTTGAAGAAGGACGTGATTTCCACGCCGATTTGCTCCAGTCCATTCGAGAGATGAAAGCAGGAAATGGGACAGTCGTCTATTCACCCATTATTACCGCTCGTATGGCTTCGGGTTTATCACAATCACAGTTCGCCACCTTAATGGGCGTGTCCGTTCGCACTTTGCAGGATTGGGAACAGGGGCGGCGTCAACCGTCGGGTGCGGCAAGAACCCTGATTAGAGTGGCCGAGCGTCACCCCGAAGTGTTACGAGAATTGGCGGCATAACGCGCCGCTCCAACAAGAGCATATCTACGCCCCCAAACCCCCCCAGCGCAAAACCTCAGCGCCGGGAAGGCATGAAAAGGCGGCATTAAGCCGCCGTCATCAACCTACATATTCCGCCGATACTGCCCGCCCACCTCAAACAGGGTTGAGGTAATCTGCCCCAGCGAGCAGCAGCGCACCGCATCGACCAGCACCGCAAACAGGTTTTCGTTGTTGATGGCCGCTTGCCGCAGCCGCATCAGCATCGGGCCGCTGTCTTTGGCGTTGCGCTCCTGAAAATCCCGCAGCCGTTTGATCTGGCTTTGTTTCTCTTCGTCAGTAGAGCGGGCCAGCTCGATTTTCACTTCATCGGCATCGGCGTTGGGATTGCGGAAGGTGTTAACGCCGATAATCGGATACGAGCCATCGTGCTTAATGGTCTCGTAATATAAGGATTCTTCCTGAATCTTGCCGCGCTGATAGCCAGTTTCCATCGCGCCCAGCACACCGCCGCGCTCGCTGATGCGCTCAAACTCCTGCATCACCGCTTCTTCGACCAAATCGGTCAGCTCGTCGATGATGAACGCGCCCTGATTCGGGTTTTCGTTCTTGGCCAGCCCCCATTCTTTATTGATGATGAGCTGCACCGCCATCGCGCGGCGTACCGATTCCTCGGTCGGGGTGGTGATGGCCTCGTCATAGGCATTGGTGTGGAGCGAATTGCAGTTATCGTAAATCGCAATCAGCGCCTGAAGCGTGGTGCGGATGTCGTTGAAATCCATTTCCTGGGCGTGCAGCGAGCGGCCAGAGGTTTGAATGTGGTATTTCAACTTCTGGCTACGCTCGTTCGCGCCGTATTTATAGCGCATCGCCGTGGCCCAAATCCGCCGCGCCACCCGACCCATCACCGAATATTCCGGGTCCATGCCGTTGCTGAAGAAGAATGACAGATTCGGCGCAAAGTCATCGATGTGCATTCCCCGCGCAAGATAAGCTTCCACGTAGGTAAAGCCGTTGGCTAGGGTGAAGGCCAGTTGCGAAATCGGATTGGCCCCGGCTTCGGCGATGTGGTAGCCAGAAATCGACACCGAGTAGAAGTTCTGCACGCCGTGATGGACGAAATATTCCTGAATGTCGCCCATCATTTTCAAAGCGAATTCAGTCGAGAAGATGCAGGTATTCTGGCCCTGATCTTCTTTCAGAATATCGGCTTGCACCGTGCCGCGCAGATTCTTCAGCACCCAGGCCTTAATCTTCTCGATTTCATCATCCGTCGGCGGACGCTGATTGTCGCGCTGGAATTTCTCAATCTGTACGTCAAAGGCGTTGTTGAAATACATCGCCAGAATAATCGGCGCTGGGCCGTTGATGGTCATCGACACCGAAGTCGTTGGGGCGCAGACCTCAAAGCCGGAATACAGCACCTTCAAATCGTCCAGCGTGGCGATGGACACCCCGGAGTTGCCGACCTTGCCGTAAATGTCGGGCCGTTCGTTGGGGTCGAAGCCGTACAGCGTCACCGAGTCAAACGCGGTCGATAGCCGGGTCGCTTCGGCGTGCTCGGACAATTTCTTGAAGCGGCGATTGGTGCGGAACGGGTCGCCTTCACCGGCAAACATCCGGGTCGGGTCTTCGTTCTCGCGCTTGAAGGCAAACACGCCCGCCGTGTACGGGAAGCTGCCGGGCAGATTTTCCAGCATCATCCAGCGCAGCAATTCGCCGTCTTCGTCAAAACGCGGCAGCGAGACTTTCGGAATCCGGCTGCCGGACAGCGATTTGTTGGTGAGTTTATAGCGGATTTCTTTATCGCGGATTTTCACCACATAGTCATCACCGCTGTAGCTGGCCTTGACCTGCGGCCACATATCCACCAGCTTGCGGGCGTGGGCATCGACCTCCAGTTCCACCTTGTCGAGCAGCGGCTGCACGTCGGCGGTGGCTTTGCCCTCGGCCTCTAACAGCGCCATCACCGAGCGCAACTGCTGGCGTTGGCGAATCAGCTTGACCTGCTTTTCCACCTCTTTGTGGTAGCCGCGCACGGTGTCGGCGATTTCGGCCAGATAGCGGGCGCGAGCGGCGGGCACAATCACGGTCTTGCTGGTGGAGGCTTTGCCTTCAGCCGGGTGCAAATGGCCGGTGTCCAGCTTCAAGCCTTTATCGCGCAGCAGGGCGGTCAAACCCTGATACAGCGCAGTGACGCCGTTGTCATTGAAGCGGGCGGCGATAGTGCCATAAACCGGCATGTCATCCGGCGACTGGCCGAACGCCTTGCGGTTGCGCTGCACCTGCTTACGCACATCGCGCAATGCGTCTTCCGCGCCCTTGCGGTCAAATTTATTAATCGCTACTGCATCGGCAAAATCGAGCATGTCGATTTTTTCCAACTGCGAAGCCGCGCCGAATTCCGGGGTCATCACATACAACGAGCGATCCACCAAGGGGACAATGGCCGCATCGCCCTGACCGATGCCGGAGGTCTCGACGATAATCAGATCAAATCCGGCCAACTTGCACACGGCCAGAATTTCGCCCAGCGTTTCCGGGACTTCACTGCCCGCCGCACGGGTCGCCAGCGAGCGCATGTACAGATTCGGGCCACTGAGCGCGTTCATGCGGATGCGGTCGCCGAGCAGCGCCCCGCCGGTTTTGCGCCGCGAGGGGTCAGCGGCAATGACCGCGATTTTCAGCCGGTCGTCCTGATCCAGCCGGAAACGCCGTACCAGTTCATCGGTCAGTGACGACTTACCGGAACCGCCGGTACCGGTAATGCCGAGAATCGGCACGGTGCGGGCCTTGGCTTCGCTCAAAATCTGCTGGCGCAATTCAGTCGTGACGCTGCGATTTTCCAGTGCGGTGATCAGCCGCGACAGCGCCCGCCAGTCGCCTTTCTTAATCTCATCCAGCGTTTTGGGCGCGTACTGACCGGGATCGACATCGCACACCGCCATCATGTGGTCGATCATGCCCTGTAAACCCATCGCCTGACCGTCTTCCGGCGAGAACAGCCGGGTCACGCCGTAGTCATGCAACTCGCGGATTTCCTCCGGCACGATCACGCCACCGCCACCGCCGAACACTTTGATGTTGTCACCGCCGCGTTCGCGCAGCAGGTCCATCATGTACTTGAAGAATTCGACATGGCCACCCTGATAGGAACTGACCGCGATGCCCTGCACGTCTTCCTGAAGTGCGGCGGTGACGATTTCCTCGACCGAGCGGTTATGACCGAGATGAATCACTTCCGCGCCGCTGCCCTGAATAATCCGGCGCATGATGTTGATCGAGGCATCGTGGCCATCAAACAGGCTAGTCGCGGTGACAAAGCGGATTTTGTTACGCGGGGTGACATTATCGACGCCGGATTGGGGCGATTTGAAATGAGCGACGACGGCGGACATGGGGCGGGTTCTCCTCTCGGTGATTTATCCAGTAATCATAGCGATAAGCCGCCGCTGATGTCGGACAATCTGGTTGCGATTCCTGCCAGCCGCCCCGTTCATTCAGTTGCAGATTGCGCCATACTCTGAGGGGCTAACGAGCGGGACGGCTGGAGGATTTCACGATGACTGCTGAGGTCGCATTAACGCCGGTCGCGTTTATCCGGGCGATTGTGACTGCCTATGAGCGCTATGGCCAAGACCCCACCCCGGCGTTGCAACGGGCGCGGATCACGCCAGAGTTTCTGGCGGACTCTGCCAATCGGGTCACCGGCTGGCAAATGCAAACGCTGTTCGGGATTGCCATCAAGGAACTGGACGATGAGGCACTGGGCTGGTTCTCGCGGCGATTGCCGTGGGGCAGTTATGGGATGCTGTGCCGGGCCTCGCTCAGCGCGCCGACGCTGGATGTGGCGTTAAAGCGCTGGTGTCGGCATCATCGCTTGCTCGCCGATGACATTACGCTGCATTTTGCGGTCCAGCCGATGGCCGCCACCATCACCATTGAAGTCCATCGGGATTTGGGCGAGCGGACGGAATTTTGCTTTGCCACCTTGTTTCGCTACATCTTCGGCTATGCCTGCTGGCTGATTAATTCGCGGATTCCGCTGTTGGAAACCGGCTTTCCCTTCGCCACCCCCGAACATCTCAGTGTCTATCAAACCCTGTTCCCCGGCCCGCTGCACTTTGACGCGCCACAGGCCACCTTGCGGTTTGACCCGCAATACGCAGCGCTTTCGGTGCGCCGTGACGACCGCGCCCTGAATAAAATGCTCCAGCAAGCGCTGCCGTTAACGATGTTTCCCTATCGGCGGGACCGCTTATTGGTGCAGCGGGTGCGTGAACTGTTGAAAGTGCGGCCCGACCGGGGCTATACCGGTGAATTGCTGGCCAGAGAACTGCATGTCTCACCCCGGACGCTGCACCGGCAATTACAGGAAGAAGGCGCGTCGTTGCAAGCCTTGAAAGATGAGGTACGGCGGGAACGGGCGGTTGAATTGCTACACCGCAGCGCCAAGCCGATTAAGCAAATTGCGCGGGATGTCGGCTTTCTGAATGAAAAGAGTTTTTCACGGGCTTTTAAGCACTGGACCGGCAGCGCCCCAGACGTATTCCGTGAGCATGGACGCCATTTTGAGGGTTAAGCAGCAGTGAAAACGGATAATCGCTGCCTTTGTCCGACGTTTTGGATTTGATCGAAACTATTCTGGTCTATCGTTTACCCAAGCTGACCCGACAGGAGATTCAAGCCATGCTCGGATTTACTCATGCCGATTTGAAGAAAAGCGTTTTTTACCAGGAAGTCTTTGCTGAAGGTCGTCAAGAGGGCCGTCAGGAAGGCCACCAGGAAGGTCGTCAAGAGGGTCTGCAAGAGGGCCGTCAAGAACAGTGTGTGACCCTGATTTTAAAGCTGCTCCAACGCCGCTTCGGTCGCCTGCCGGTGAAGCAAACACGGCGAATTCGAAGCCTGTCATTGCCCGTAGCCGAAAGCTTAGCGGAGGCTTTGCTTGATTTTCAGACCAGCCATGATCTCGTGGCGTGGCTGGATGCACAAACGGATGCAGCCGGTTGACCCCTGAGTGAAGCCAGCAGCCCAGAAGAATGGATAGACTTTCAGACAGTTTCATCGACGCTATCGGTAGCCACCACGCCCCTGTTACCACGTCGCCGCGGATTGTCTCGCTGGTGCCGAGCATCACGGAACTGTTGTTTGCGCTGGGGCTGGGTGAGCAGTTGGTGGGGCGAACCCATTACTGTATTCATCCGGCGGACCGAATCAGTGCCGTTCCGAGCGTCGGCGGCACCAAGAAAATCCGCTACACGCGACTGCGGGCATTAAAGCCGACGCATATTATTGTCAACATTGACGAAAACCCGCGCGAATTGGCCGAGCGGCTGATCGCCGATGGGTTTGAGGTGATCGTCACGCACCCATTAGCGCCGGAAGATAATGTACCGCTGTATCGGTTGATTGGCGGTCTTTTCAATCGGGTGGCAGAGGCAGAGCTTTTAGTCACCCAGTTTACGCAGGCGTTAGCGGACGTACGCCAAGTCACGTGGCCCCGTCGGCAGGTCTTGTATCTCATCTGGCGCAAGCCGTGGATGGGGATTAGCCGCGAGACTTATATTGCTCAAATGTTGGCTTTAGTCGGCTGGGAGACTGTGCCGATTGAATCGGAGGTGCGCTATCCGAAGTTGGAGATGAATAAGACGCTACTGGATTCGGTTGATCTGGTTCTATTCAGTAGTGAACCATATCAGTTTTTACCAGAGGATTTGGCAACCTTCGCCCGTGAGTATGATTATCCGCTGGGAAAATTACGGCTGATCGATGGGGAAATGACTTCGTGGTACGGCAGTCGGGCAATTCAGGGATTGCAGTATCTGCGGCGGTCGGCTCGTAATCTTTTCGAGCTTAGTGACTTCTCATAGCATGATCACCTGGTTTCGGCCCTGTTCTTTGGCGCGATAAAGTGCGTTGTCCGCGCGATCCAGCGCTTCCTCGAAAGAAGTGTCTTCAGGGTAAAATTCACTTAAACCAATACTGACTGTGGCATTAGGACCGGCAATATCCAGCGTTTTAAACGTTGCAACCGCTTGTTGCCTAATCCGTTCAGCCATGAATTTAGCGTGCTGTAAATCTGGCAAAGCAGCCAGAATGGCCAGAAGCTGATCTAGAGTAAACATGCATTCTCAGCAGGGTGCTGTCCTGGATAGGGTGGCCAGATTCGCCGACGCAAGGCAGGCGGGTATCTTTCGAAAACTATATCCTGTGTTGCTAAAGTGCGTGATAGGCAAACCCGACATTTGATAATTTTTAATTTACCTAAAAAAACAAAAACTTAAACAAGATAGATGTGTTGCGATGTCGGATATACGACAGTCTGCTGTCCGTATGCTAAAGTTTGAACGCGCTATGGATCAAGCAGTCTGCCACTGAGCAGGCAGGCCATAAGCAGCAGGAGATTTTCAAAGACTGTTATTAGGTCTGGTTGGTGTAAAAAGAGCTGATAAAAACACCTGATGTTGCCAATAAACCCGCGCGCGCTTCCGGGTTGTTTCCCCTGTTTTGGATAAGAAGAGCTGTCGAGTGAGGGAGAGTCATTTTTTCATAATGCTGCCTAACACTCCGCGTAAAATCTGTTTGCCTAATTGATTGCCTGCGGTGCGTAGGGTGGATTTTGCCATCGCTTCCAATGCCCCTTGTCGGCGATTAGTACCCAGAAGCCAATCTTTTAATAAGCCGCCAATACCTCCCTCCTGCATTTCTGCTTTAGCCTTGCCTTTCGGTTCAGCGATGGCCATTGCTTCTGCACGTTTCTGGAGTTTTTCGTGAGCCGATTCGCGATTAACCGGTATATCATATTTAAAGCCAATTGGTGAAAGCTGGCGTATACTCGTGCGTTCCTGTTCGTTGATAGCACCAATTCGACAGCGCGGCGGCGCAATCAAAGTACGCTCTACCGGTAATGGCACACCACCTTCTTGCAAGGTCGTTACCAGCGCTTCGCCAACGCCAAGCTGGGTAATGATCTCGGCAACATTTAAACGTTTATTCGGTGGAAAGGTTTCCGCAGCGATCCTGACCGCTTTCTGATCACGCGGGGTAAAGGCGCGCAAAGCGTGCTGGATACGATTACCCAATTGGCCAAGAATTTGCTCAGGCACGTCATCGGGCAATTGCGAAATGAAATACACGCCGACGCCTTTAGAACGGATCAAGCGCACCACCTGTTCAATACGTTGGCGCAGCGAATCGGGCGCATCCGCAAATAATAAATGCGCTTCGTCGAAGAAAAACACCAGGTTAGGTTTATCGACATCGCCCACTTCTGGCAGATTCTCGAACAGTTCAGACAGCATCCACAGCAGGAACGTCGCGTACAGACGTGGTTTATGAATCAGGGATTCGGCAGCCAGGATGTTAATGACGGCCCGACCGGTCATATCCCGACGCATGAAATCCGCCAGATCCAGCGCTGGTTCGCCAAAAAACTGATCGCCACCGTCTTTTTCTAATTGCAGTAACGCCCGCTGAATTGCGCCGATGGATTGCGTGCTAACCAAACCGTATTTACCCGAAATCTCCTTGGCGTTTTCAGCGACAAAAGCCAGCATTGCGCGAAGATCGTCCAGATCAAGCAGTAGCAAGCCATTGTCGTCGGCTACGGTAAACGTCACCGATAACACCCCTTCCTGGGTATCATTCAGTTCCAACACCCGCGCCAGCAGGGTCGAACCCATCTCTGAAACGGTGGTGCGCACCGGATGGCCATTTTTGCCATAGACATCCCAAAACACCACGGGATTGGCCTGCGCCGACCAGTCCTTGACGCCCAGTTTTTGCAACCGCTCTTGCACACGGTCGCTGGCCTGGCCGGGCTGACTCAAACCGGCAAGATCGCCTTTCACATCTGCCAGGAACACCGGCACGCCCAGGCGCGAAAAGCCTTCTGCCAACACCATCAACGATACTGATTTGCCGGTCCCGGTAGCCCCAGCGATTAAGCCGTGCCGGTTGGCGTACTTGCCGAGCAGGTAAACGTCCTGGTCGCCTTTACCCAAATAGATATCGTTCATGGCATTTCTCTGTGCAATAGGGGGGTGGAGGGTGGGCTAGAGCTTATGGGTTTCCGGGGTCAAGCCATGGTCCCGATACTGCCGGAACCGCTCGCGCGATTTGATCAGCACCTCCGGTGTTTGATCCACTAACTCAATCACCCGCTGATAACGGGCAAAACCTTCCGGCAGTTCGTTGCTGAAATTGATCAGCACCTGCGCGGTGCGGTCGGGCGGTAAGCAAACGCCGATTAACACCGGCGAATCGTCCTGACCGGTTAACGGATAGCGCTCGTGGGGGATGAAACTGTCTTGCCGAAATGTCCACAGCAGATCATCCAACGCCGCTGCCTGGGTTTCCGAGGCAGCCAGGAGGTAAAGGGTATGGCCCAGATTGTAAGCTTTATCGATCAAGCGGCAGGCCAACAGCGCCCGACCGTTGTCTTTTTGATCGGGGAGAATGTAAAAATCGACGCGCGTCACGCCATCATTTCCCTTTAACTTCCGCAGCACGATCCAGCAAATACTGAGTCAGCAACGGCACAGGGCGACCGGTTGCGCCCTTGGCCTTGCCGGTTTTCCAGGCAGTTCCGGCGATGTCTAAATGCGCCCAGTGGAATTTCTTGGTAAAGCGCGATAAGAAACAAGCACCCATGATCGCGCCACCATCACGGCTGCCGGAAATATTGGCAATATCGGCGAAATTGCTGTCCAGTCCGTCCTGATAATCATCCCACAGCGGCAATTCCCAGGCGCGATCATAGGCGGTCTGCCCGGCCGCCAGCAGCGCATTAGCCAGCGGCGGGTGATTACTGAATAAACCATGTGGATGTCGGCCCAAAGCGATGATGCAGGCTCCGGTCAGCGTTGCAATATCAATCACAGCCGCTGGTTCATCACGCTCGGCATAGCTGAGCGCGTCGCACAAAATTAAACGCCCTTCAGCGTCGGTATTGAGAATTTCGATGGTTTGGCCGGACAGACTGGTAACAATATCGCCTGGCCGAGTCGCCCGCCCGCCCGGCATGTTTTCCACGGTCGGGATCAAACCCGTCACATTGAGCGGTAACTGCAATTCGGCGCAGGCCCGCAGGGTACCCAACACGCTGGCGGCTCCGCACATGTCGAATTTCATCTCGTCCATGGCTTCGCCAGGCTTGAGCGAAATACCGCCGGTGTCGAAGGTCACGCCCTTGCCGACCAAGATATAAGGTTTGGCGGTCGCTGGGCCTTGCCGATAGTCAAGCCGGATCAACTTGGCCGGTTGGGCGCTACCGCGCGTTACCGACAGCAGTGCCCCCATGCCCAACCGTTCCATGTCGGCTTCTTCCAGGACCTCGACTCCAATCGCCGAGAATTCTTGGGCTAGGGTGTGCGCCTGCTCAGCCAAGTAGGTTGGGGTGCAGACGTTCGCCGGTAGGTTGCCTAAATCCTTAGCCAGTGCCATCCCGGCGCTGATAGCCACGGCTTCGCGCACGGCTTGTTCGGCGCTGGAGAGTTCCCGCCGACCGGGTACGCTGAGTATAATCTTGCGCAAAGCTCGGCGGGTCGTGTCTTTTTTGCTTTTAAGCTGATCGAAACGGTACTGCGCCGTTTCCACCGCTTCTACCATCTGCCGAAGCTTCCAGTTAAGATCGCGGCCCCGGACCGGAAGATCGCTTAGATAAACAGTTGCATCGATTGCGCCGGTTTCGTTTAGGGCAGTCGCAACATGGGCAGCGATCTTGTGGAAGCGGCGATCATCAATTTCGCGCTCCCGGCCACAGCCGATCAGCAGCACCCGTTCGCAGACGGCGTTGGGAATATTAAACAGCAACAGCGATTGGCCCGGTTTGCCCTCCAGATCGCCTCGGCGCAGGAGGGTGCCGAGATAACCGCTGCAGGCGGCGTCGAATTGCTCAGCGGCTGGAGTCAGACGCCGTGATTCGTAGATTCCCAACACCAGGCAGGCGGTGCGTTGTTTTTCCGGATTGCCGCTTTTGACCGAAAATTCCATCGGTAGGCTACTCCTATGATCGACGGGGGGTCCCGCATGGAAACAAGGTGACAAACTTTGATGAGTTTAGCGAGAAACCGTGCTGTCTCACAGCCGCAACCCCGATAGCTTCGTGGCTATCATGCCTTCTATCTCCATCATTGACCGCTATCTGATCCGTCAGATCGGCCTGACATTCCTGGCGACCGTGCTGGTCCTGTTAGCGATGGTACTTAGCCATCGGCTGGCGGGTTATTTGAGTAAAGCCGCCAACGGCTTACTGGCACGGGATTCCATTTTTCTGTTAATCGGCTTGCAGGCTAGTCATTTTTTGGTGGTGCTGATCCCTTTGGGTTTCTTGCTGAGCATCATGCTCACGCTGGGCCGCTTATATCGTGATCATGAAATGACCGCTTTGGCGGCCTGTGGTTACGGCCCATTGTCGGTTTATCGCGCCGTGTTGCTGTTGGCGGTACCGCTGGCGGTCTTTACCGCCATCCTCTCTCTGCTGCTCGTGCCCCTGACCATGGATTGGCAGTTCGAGGTTTTAGCCAAGGCCCGCAAGGAGGCGGAAGCCTCAATGTTCACGCCAGGAACCTTCCGTGAGGTGATGAATGGCCGTCATGTGGTTTATATCGGTGCCCTGGACGAACGTGAACTGCACCATGTCTTTATCCAAACCCGCGAGCCAGATGGTGATCTGAGTATTACTACCGGTGAGCGCGGTCACCAGGAAACCGGCGAGGACGGTATCCGCTACATCGTGCTGGAACAGGGTCACCGTTATCGGGGTAAACCGGGTCAGGGTGATTACGAAATGTTGCGCTTTGAACGGGGAACCGTGCGGGTCGATACGGCACCGCCTCGCCAGCAGTGGCGTAACCGAGAAACGATCGCCACATCGCAGTTATGGAGTTCAAAAGAGCCTGATCACATTGCCGAATTTCAAATGCGGCTGAATAGCCCGATTCAGGTGCTGGTGATCGCGTTGTGGGCACCGTTACTGGCGCGGAGTAAACCGCGCGAGGGTCGTTATGGCCGGATTGTGGCGGGTGTGCTGATCTATGCGATCAATTTTAATCTGGTGGGTGTTGGCGAATCCTGGCTTAGCCACGGCCTTGTCGGCGCTGGACTGGGTTTGTGGTGGGTGCATGGCGTGTTTTTGCTGGTGGGCCTTGGCCTGTTGCTGCACCATTACGCCGGTAGTCGAGGTTTAGGCGTGTTGAATCCGGCAAGCTGGCGCGCGACTCGCGCATGAGCATTCTGGATCGGTATATCTTCCGCACCGTCGCCGGTGCGACCTTCGTGGCCTTGCTGGTGCTGTTGCTGCTGGAATCCTTTCTCAGCCTATTGGTGGAATTGGAGGATGTCGGCAAGCATAACTACCATTTCGCCGAGATTATCCAGTACCTGCTGTTAATCCAACCCCAGCGTCTGTATGAGCTATTTCCGATGGCGCTACTGGTCGGCGGCCTGCTGGGGATGGGTGCCCTGGCCAGCGGTAGCGAGTTGATTGTCATGCGGGCCGCCGGGGTGTCGCTCGCCCGGCTGACCCGTTCCGCCCTGCAAGCCGGGTTTCTGCTGAGTCTGATGGTGTTGGCGATTGGCGAGTTTGTCGCGCCGCCGTTGGAGCAAATAGCCCGTGAACAGCGCGCAACGGCTAAAAGCCAGGATATGGCGATTCGCGGCGGTCGGGGGTTCTGGGCGCGCGATGGCGATTATTTTATTCATGTGCGGGCGGTGCTGCCCGGCATCCGCTTAGTGGATCTTCATATCTTTAAAATCGGTCCGCAGGATCGGCTGGAAACGGTGACGGCTGCCCAGGGAGCGCGCTATCAGGAGGGTCACTGGGTTTTAGAGGGCATCGATCGCAGCACCCTGAGTGATGGTGGGGTGCACAGCGAACGGTTAGATCAGCTGGCCGTCGCCTCAGAGATCAGCCCGAAGGTATTGGATGTGTTGGCGGCTAATCCCAACGATTTATCGATTCGGGATCTTTGGGTCTATGTGAGCTATCTGGAGCGCAATGGCCTGGATGCCGCCAGTCACCGACTCGCTTTATGGCGCAAGCTGCTCGCGCCGCTCACCTACCTGGCAATGCTGGTTGTCGGTATGCCGTTCGTGTTCGGCCCACAACGCTCGGCTGGGGTTGGTCAGCGTCTGCTGATTGGCCTGTTGCTTGGTCTGGCATTCTTTCTAGTGAATTATCTGTTAGGCAATGTGGTGTTGCTGTATGGCTATCCGCCGTTATTGGGTGCTATTTTGCCGTCATCATTATTTTTGGCAGCCGGTTTCTTTGCTTTGAATCGCTTGCGCTAGGCGGCCAGCGCGTTTGGGCAGCATCACCAGTTCAGTTAATGAAACCTGATCGGGAAGGCGCAGCGCCTGGATCAGGATCAAGGAAAGCAAACCGGCACTTAGACTTAAAGCGGTATTTCCCAGCGTTCGATGCAGATACAGCAGGGGAGCGAGCCAAAGCCCGCCGATGAAGAAACGCGCGAGGGCTTGCCACCAGCTAATTCTGTGGCCATTTTGTCGCCGCACCTGAATTCGCCAGGCACGCATTCCGAGTGTCTGGCCGCCGTGGACCCAAAACCCGCCGTAGAAAAAGAAGCACACCAGCAGCAGATACGTGGAAAAAAACGGGTTGCCCTGTAGCAGGTTATGCTGAACCACGGTTCCCCCGCCCCACACGGCGACGGCGACCGCCAAGGCCAGGGCACCAGCGATAAATAATAAACCCGTCAGCAGCAGACTATCGTAGAGAATGGCGGCTAAGCGGCGAGGTAAGCGGGCGCGCGAAGGCGGCAGGCTGAGCGGTAAATCGGCGTCGGATGCCGGTGGATGAGTAGGATCAATGGTCACCGATCACGAGCCGCCCGCCGCTTTTCGGATCGGCTTTTAGCTGAGCGGTTGTTGCTTGCCTTCGTAGAGGGGTTGGCAGCGCGGGTGGCTGGCGTACTGTCAGTGGATTTGGTAGTGGCGGTCTCTTTATCGCCACTTGCTTGCGGAGTTACCGGTTTGGCTGGAGCGGCGCTTTTCTCGCCGGTCATCCTGGGTCTGGCGCTGTCGCTACTAACGGCTATCGGCGGGATGGAAATCGGCTCGCCACTGGTGGCGCGAGGTGGGCCGAGCCAGCGATTAATTTCGGCCAAGTCCGCTTCTGACACTTGCCCAGCGGCCTGCCGGAGCGTGAGATAATTGGTGATGTAGGTATAGCGGGCATTGGCGTAGTTGCGTTCGGCCAGATAAAGATTGCGCTCGGCATCCAGCACGTCGCCAATAGTGCGAGTGCCGACCTCATAGCCCGCCTGGTTGGCTTCGAGCGCGCTGCGGGTGGAAGTCCGGGTTTGATCGAGCGCCTTGATCTGGCTGATGGCGGTTTCCTGGCCGCGATAGGCGTTGCGCACTGTGCGGATAATTTCCCGCTGCTGGTTTTCAAAAGTTTGTCGTGATGCCTCGTATCGATAAGCGGCTTCACGTGCCCGCGCTGATACCGCTCCGCCGCTATAAAGGGGAATGGTCAGCGCCAGATTCACCTGGCTGCTGGCGGTATTGTTGTTGAGGCCGTTATCCGTATCAAAGCGGCTGACCCGCAGATCCACGGTCGGGTAATGAGCGGCCTTTTGCAACTTGATATTTTCCCTGGCCTGATCGACCTCAAATCCAGCGCCACGCAACGCCAGATTGTTGTCTAGCGCCATGCGCACCCAGGCGTCAGGATCGTGCGGTTCCGGCAACGCCAACGGCATCCGCTCGGTTAGGGCATGGAGTTGTGCATAGTCTTCACCGGTCAGCTGGCGCAATAACTCGCGCGCCGCCGCCAGTTTGTTAGAGCCATCGATTTCCTGGGAAACGGCGATATCGAAACGAGCCTGGGCGTCATAAACATCGGTGATGGTGGCTAATCCCACTTCAAAGCGCCGGGTCGCCTGTTCCAACTGCCGCGCGAAGGCATTCTTTTCAGCGACGGCGTAAGTGAGATTATCCAGCGCCGCCAGCACCCCGAAATAGGCTTCGGCAACGCGTAAGGCCAGGCCGTTGCGGGTATTGCCGAGGTTAACTTCAGCTTGGCCGACCGTGGTCTCCGCCAGTCGCTCCCTGACGTGGTGACTCCGGTTGTAAAGGGGTTGCACCAGAGTAATCCCATAGGTGTGACTATCAAGCGATGACGGTCCAGGGCCGGAGCCTTCGATGCCAAATGCATGGCCTTGCTCCAGGGTCGCCCCAACGGTGGGAAGCGATAAAGCGCGCGCCTGGGGGGTGGCCTCTTGCGCTGCTTCGCGGTTGGCGAGCGCTGCTTTGAGAACGGGATCGTTCTCTTCGGCCTGGCGGTAAACTTGCAATAAGTCTTCCGCCAGGGCCAATCGGCTGCATGACGCGGCGATGATTGCGGCCAACACCAGACGCTGGAGCTTGAGCATGGCTGAAAGAATGTCCCTCAGATATTAGTAAACGCTAATATATCAGAGAGCCGGAACCATGGGGAACCGGTTAGCGCCGCCACCATCGGCGTTGCTGGCTATCTAAAAGACGAATTTCTGGATAGGCGCCGCGTTACGCAAGGGTGCCAGATCAGTCTCAAACAGGCTTTCCTGGATCCATTCGCGCTCACCGGCCCGCGTGATCAGCAGCGCTTGCAAAGCAGGCGGTTTACCCGCCACCACGAACAGGCGACCGCCCAGGCTTAGGCTTTGTCGCCATTCATCGCTCACCGTTGCAACAGAGCCGGTCAAAGCGATGACGTTAAAGCGGTGCGTTCCCCAGCCCTGGCTGGCGTCTCCACTGTGCAAAACGAGGTTGTTGAAACCGTGCGCTCTGAGCTTGTTGCGTGCGGCCTCGGTGAATTCCGGGATGATGTCAACGCTAACCACATTCGTCGCCAGCCGCCCCAGACAGGCGGTCAAATAACCACTGCCAGTGCCCACTTCCAGCACATGATCAGTCGGTTGCACCGCCAGTGCTTGCAAGAGGCGGGCTTCCACATTGGGCTTCATCATGAATTCGCCATGGCCCAGGGGGATGGCGACATCGCTAAAGGCCACCTTTTGGTAGCGCTCCGGGACGAATGCCTCACGGGGCACAGCAGCGAGAGTGTCCAGCACCCGTTGATCCAGGACCTCCCAAGGCCGGATTTGCTGTTCGATCATGTTATGGCGAGCGAGTTCAAGATTAAATGCAGTCATGTTCGGGTCCTGTCAGCGCTTGGCGGTGTTCTTGAGAATACGGTGAAGGCCACGGGAACGAAATTCCCTTCCCGGTTCAAGGTTGTCGCATTTTAGCACAGGGCTTTTTTACCGCGACGACTCACAGGAAAGTCGCTCCGACCGAAAACAGCCGCTCGACCTCCGGTACCCGTTTTTTATCGATCAAAAACAGAATGACATGATCATCGGCTTCGATCACGGTATCGTGGTGGCCCATGACCACCTCATCGCCGCGCGCGATAGCGCCGATCGTGGTGCCCGGCGGTAAACGGATCTCCTCGATCCGCCGTCCGACGACTTTCGAGGTTTTATAGTCGCCATGGGCAATGGCTTCAATCGCCTCTGCCGCACCGCGCCGTAACGAATGCACTTTGACCACGTCGCCGCGCCGTACATGGGTTAGCAAGCTACCAATCGTGGCTTGTTGCGGAGAGATAGCGACATCAATAATGCCGGATGATTCGACCAACTCGACATAAGATAAAAGATTGATCAGCGCCATGACCTTGCGAGCACCCATTCGCTTGGCTTGCATGGCTGAAAGAATGTTGGCTTCGTCATCGTTGGTGACGGCGCAATACACATCAACATGCTCGACATTTTCCTGCCGCAACAGGTTTTCATCAGCCGCATCGCCATGCAAGACGATGGCTCGATCCAACTGTTCGGAGAGCCGCTTGGCGGTGGCGGCATTACGTTCAATTACCTTGACTTGAAACCGATCTTCCATCCCCTGGGCGAGTCGAGCGCCAATATTGCCGCCGCCTGCAATGATAATGCGTTTGACCATCCGATCCAGCTTACGCAGTTCTGAAACGATGATCCGGGTATTCTTGCGGGCGGAGATCAAAAACACTTCATCGTCGGGTTCGATTACCGTGTCGCCTTCCGGGATGATCGCGCTACCTTGGCGAAAGATGGCTGCGACCCGGGTATCGATGCCTGGCATCCGTTCTGGCAAGGTGCGCAACGCCTGGCCAATCAGGGCACTGCCTTCGTAAGCGCGCACACCCACCAGACGTACTTTACCATCGGCAAAATCCAGCACCTGGAGCGCGCCAGGGTGTTCGATGATTCGCTGGATATAGTCGGTGACCAGTTGTTCAGGACTGATCATGACATCGATCGGTAACGCATCGTCTCTAAAGAGCTGCTCCCGATAAAGGGTGTAGCTACCAGACCGGATACGGGCGATCTTGGTGGGCGTATTGAACAGGGTGTAGGCGACTTGGCAAGCGATCATGTTGGTTTCATCGCTGTCAGTTAGCGCCACCAGCATCTCAGCATCAGCCGTGCCAGCCTGTTCCAGGACGGTCGGCAAAGACGCCGGACCGCGCACGGTGCGGATATCCAGGCGATCTTGCAGCGCTTGCAGGCGTTCAGGGTTAGCGTCGACTACCGTTACGTCATTGGCTTCGCTGGCTAGGATGTGAGCGACCGAGCCGCCCACCTGACCCGCGCCAAGAATCACAATCTTCACAGGCTTTCCTCATTCATCGAGGGCTTTCTTGGGATCAATGCCTAACGCACGCAGCTTGCGATAGAGATTGGTGCGCTCCATCCCCACCCGATCCGCCAGGCGGGCGACATTGCCTTCGCATTCGCGAAACTGCTGCATGAGATAGGTACGCTCAAATTGTTCCCGTGCTTCCCGTAGCGGAAGGTTTAAGGGAATCGTGCCGACATCCTGGTTTTTAACGGCGGTGATGCCGCGCACGGCGGCATCGACCTCCTCTAGCGTGATTTCTTCTTCCCCACCCAGAATCAGCAAACGCTGCACCAGGTTTTTAAGCTCGCGAATATTGCCGGGCCAATTGTAATTGCGCATCCGGTTCTGAGCGGCCAGGGTGAAATGCCGATAGGTCAAGCCTTCCTGATCGACAAAATAGCCGACGTAGTAATTCAGCAATTCCGGCACATCTTCAATGTGATCGCGCAGCGGCGGCAGCTTGATCGGCACGACATTGAGCTGGTAGTAAAGATCTTCGCGAAAATGCCCCAGCGCCACTTCCTGCTCCAGGTCACGATGGGTGGCGGCGGCGACTCGCACGTTGACCCGAACCGGTTCCTTGCCACCGATGCGCAGAAAAGAGCCATTTTCCAGGGCGCTGGCGAGCTTGGCCTGGGCTTCGAGATCCATATCGGCCAGCTCGTCCAGAAATAGCGTGCCGCCGCTGGCCTGTTCCAACCGGCCGTAATGCACCCGGTCGCCCTGCTCAGAGCCAAATAACTCCAAGCTGGCATTTTCGCGGGCGATGGAGCCGACCCCAACATCAATGAACGGGCCGGCGCGGCGTGGACTGTGTGCGTGTAAAAAGCGCGCATACACTTCCTTACCGGTGCCGGGTTCGCCAAAAATCAGCACCGGGGCATCGTGCTGGGCGATGCGCAAGACTTGCGCGCGAAGCCGTTGCACCACCTCGCTACGGCCAACCGGCTCGGCGATGATCCGCTGCTGACGACGCAAATTCAGGTTTTCTCGCGCCAGCCGGTCGGCATCAAGCGCCCGCTCGACGGTCAACAGCAGCTTGGCCATCGACAACGGCTTTTCGATAAAATCGTAGGCACCTAAACGGGTGGCTTCCACCGCCGTTTCGACCGTGCCATGCCCGGACATCATAATGACCGGACAGGGCAGGTGGTCGCCTTCACTCCACTCTTTCAGCAAGCTGATGCCATCGGTATCCGGCATCCAGATATCGAGCAAAATGAGATCCGGGCGCTGGGCGCGCCGAGCCTCCCGCGCGGCGGCCGCGTTTTGAGCCGTCGCCACGGCGTAGCCTTCATCTTCCAGAATGTCTTTTACTAAGTCGCGAATGTCGGGTTCGTCATCGACGACGAGAATATAAGACGCGCTCATGCGGCGGCCTCCTTATCGGTATGATGCAACGGCGGGGCGGGCATGGGCGGAGCCTCGGCCTGCTCAGGATCGTGAAAAATCGGCAGGCGGACCGACACGCGGGCGCCGCCGTCCGCTGGGGTCTCCAGCTGGATCCAGCCGCCGTGCTCTTCGACGATTTTCTTGACTATCGCCAATCCTAATCCGGTTCCCTTGGGTTTGGTAGTCACATAAGGCTCAAACGCGCTGGCCAGGATATGCTCAGGAAAGCCAGGGCCATTGTCCTGCACGCTCAGCTCAATGCAATCAGCACCGGCGACGTGTTCGCGGCGGGAGCTGACCCACAACACGGAACCTTGACCATCTCGCATCGCTTCGATGGCGTTTTTGACCAGGTTATGGAGCAGTTGCCGCAGGCGACCTTTGTCGCCATTGATTATCAACGGTTCCGGCATCAGATCCAGCTTGATTTCGACACCGGCCGGGTAGTCGCGATACAGGTAAAGAACTTCGGTGATGAATTCGTTCAGATCCAGAGGAGCCAGTTGCAGGCGGGGTGGTCGAGCGTACTCGTTGAACGCATCGACCATTTCCTTCATGGCTTGCACCTGTTGAACGATCGTGTTGGTGCCGCGTTCCAGAACTTTACCCTGTTCTTCATCGAACTGTTTCAAATACTTGTGGCGGATGCGCTCGGCGGCCAGTTGGATCGGTGTGAGCGGGTTTTTGATTTCGTGGGCCAGACGCCGGGCTACTTCAGTCCAGGCCGCTTCGCGCTCAGCCCGCACCAGGTTGGTGATATCGTCAAAGACGATGACATGACCGCCACGCAGGCCCATGGCATCCGGTAAGGAACTTCCTCGGCACATCAGGATGCGACGCCCGGTCGCACCAAACCAGGGGATTTCTTCGCGCCAGTCGCCCGCCGTTTCCAAATGCGGAGCAATGGCTGCGATAAAGTCTTGTAACAGCGGTTGCGTTTCCGCAATCCATTGAGGGTTGCCACCGAGATAGTCCTCCAATTTGACGCCAAGTAACTGGCTGGCCGCCGTATTACAAGTCTGCAAATGGCCTGCCTGATCAATGATCACCACCCCCGACGACAGTCGAGCCAGCACCGTTTCCAGATACGCGCGTTGGCTTTCCACCAGCGCCTGGCTGCGTTGCGCCGCATCGCGTGCCTGAGCCAGATTACGGGTCATTTCATTAAAGGATTCCACCAAAAAGCCTAACTCATCGCTACCGGCACCCGCCAACTGTTTGTTGAACTGACCGGCGGCAACCGCCTGGGTGCCGTCTGCTAACTCCCGCAGTGGCCGTACTAGTCGTCGGGCTGTGTAAAACGCCGCCCAAAAAGCAGCCAGCACTGCAAACATCAGTGCCAGAGATAGGGTCAAGGTGAAGCTGACCTTGAGCGGTGTCCGCAAAAACGTCAGCTCCCGGTAACTATCAAAGGCGGCCTGCACTGCATCGGCTAACAGGCTGAGTCGGTCAGTCACCGGAACCAGGGCTTGCAACAGCCGTTCTTCGTTGCCGACACGGCCCGCTGAGACGACGACGCGAATGTGAAAACCCGTTTCGCCGGTCGGCTCCAGGCCGACATAGGAGCGACCTTGACGCACTTGCAGCAGGACGGCTTCTGGCGGAGAGTGCGGCAGCATGGCCATAGGGTCCATCGTCGCCGTGGCGATGATACGGCCGCCCTGGCCAAATAAAGTCAGCTCGGACGCCTCGCCCAGATCAAGCTGGGCGTCCAGTTGGCGGCCAAGCTGCTCTGTGTCACTGTCAAGCATTCTTTCGGCGGTGCGGGCGGTTTGCTTAAGTACCTCGCGCATTCGTAAATCCAGCGCGGTGCGGCTCAGTTCGAGCGCATCTTCCAGACCACGATCCACCTGAACGTTGAACCAGCTATCGATGCCGCGTTGCAAAAAATGCAGCGAGAAGCCATAGACCAAAGCCACCGGGGTCATGGCCAGCAGCGCAAAAATCCCAGCCAGACGCAACGTCAGCCGCGAACCCGGCACGCGATGCCGATACAGACGGATCAGGCCCACCAGGTTGTAGAGGATCAGGATCGCTAGCGCCGCAAGCCCGATCGCACTGACCAGCAACAGCCATGAATACATTTGCCCGAACTGGGCTGAATTGGTGGTGGCACGGCCCATCAGCACCAAAAGCACCAGCAATAAACCCAGCAGCAGGAGGGTGGGCGCGAGTCCCTGACCTCTGGCCAGGCGACGGATCAAAGCGGCCATGTGTACCAATCGCTTGTCAAGCGCCAATCATCAGAGAGATAGGCGAGGACCCGCAAGGGTACCGGCAGGGACTCAATATCGAGCCAGGCTCGCAGCGCCCCTTCATAACGCTCATTGGGTAGTAACAACCCTTTGTCTAAAAAAGGGAAATCATGAATTTGGCCGATGAACTGCAAAGCGGCGTTGCCGGTCGGAAAACCGCGACGTTCCCCACTGTTGAGATTATTGACCAGATATTGACGACTGAGGGTGTGATATTCCAGCCGAAATCGTTGATTTATGGTGTAAACCGTTTCATCCCAGGCCCAGGATCGGGGGCGGCGGACCGCCATTTCGATCGCCACAGTCAGCGGGACGCCGTTTTGCATCGCTTCCAGCGCGGGTTTGCTGAAATGGTACTCAATCTGGGCATTGAGACGGTAAAGGCCGCCGTCTAGTTTGGTGGAGGCGGCGATCACCTCAAAGCCGCTCGCCCAGGCTCCAGAGAGATTGAGCAAGCCCAACAACAGCAACCCAAGCTGAGCGGCTCTGATTCGTTGCATGTAGCGCCGAATAACCGCCATGATTACGCGTCCGAAGCCAAGCTCAGCTTGCCCAGACAAGCGTAATAAAAACCATCCATGCCAGCGTCGCCGGGCAAGGTTTGGCGTCCGTGCAGCAGGGGGCGTCCCCAATTCGCCGTGATGGGTTGCTCGCTTGCATCAGAATGGGCAGCGAGAAACGCCTTGATGACCTCCTGGTTTTCCTGGCGCAGCACCGAGCAGGTGACATAGAGCAGCCGACCGCCGGATCGTAGCAGTGGCCAAAGCGCGGTGAGGATCGCGCTCTGTTGCGCCGCTAACGCCGCAATATCGCTTTCTCGCCGTAACAGTTTAATGTCGGGATGTCGGCGAATCACGCCGGTCGCTGAACAGGGCGCATCCAACAAAATTCGATCAAACGGCTTGCCATCCCACCAATCAACTGGATGGGCGGCATCGCCAGCGACTAGCTGGGCATCCAATCGCAGGCGGCGCAGATTGGCGCGCATTTGCTCCAATCGACTGACGCTTTGCTCCAGAGCCACTACGTGTAGCCTGGGTTGGTGTTCCAGCAGATGGCCGGTTTTTCCGCCAGGTGCTGCACACGCATCCAGCACGCGCTGTCCCGGATGCAGATCAAGCAACGGCGCGGCCAATTGCGCGGCGGCATCTTGCACCGAGACCCCACCTGTATCAAATTCCGGGATGGCGGCTGTTTCCAGAGGCTCCGATAAAATCAGAGCGGTTGGCACATCAGGCACCGGTTGAGCGCTGCGTCCGGCTTTGGCCAAGCGCAATGGATACTTTTCCGGATCGATATGACGCGGATTGATGCGCAGGGTGCATGGGGGCCGACTGTTATTAGCGGCGATGAGAGCAGGCCAGTCGTCTGGCCAATCCTGACGAAACCGCTCTAGTAACCACTGCGGATGGGCGCTGTGAGCCTCCGGGTTATTGGCCACAAGGATGTCTAACTCAGCGCGGCGCTTGAGAGCAGCGCGTAACACCGCGTTCGTGAGTCCTACTGCCCAGGGTTTGCGTAGCTGACGAGCGGCGCTAACAGTTTCAGCCACGGCGGCGTGATCAGGAATTCGTGAATGACATAGTTGGTAGAGGCCAATCAACAAGAGCGCCCGCACCATCGCTTCTGTGGTTGCCAACGGCCGCACAAGCAGACGATCAAGCCGGTATTGCAATTGAGGATGCCAGCGACAAGTTCCATAGCAAAGCTCTTGCACCAGTCCTCGGTCATGAGCAGCGGCCCGCTCCAGGTTAGCCGGTAGCGCAGTCGCGAGCGAGCGGCTCTCACTTAAAACCTGCCCCATCACATGAGCGGCAATGGCGCGTGGATTCATGCCGATCCCAGTTGACGGCCAAGCAGTCGGCGAGCGGCCAAAAACGCCGCGACCGGCAGCGGCCGCCCTCCTGGGAGCTGGACTTCAGTCAAGGCTAAGGCCCCGTTGCCGCAGGCCACGACGATGCCTGCCGGACTTTCGCCCACTACAGTTCCCGGCGGCGCTGTGCAGGGCATGTCTTCAGCCTGTGCCCGCCAGATCCGCAGGGTTTGCCCATCCAGATGGGTTTGGGCGACGGGATGGGGATTAAAGGCAAGCACGCGGCGTTCCAGCGCCAGCGCCGGTTGCGTCCAATCAAGCTCAGTCTCGGCTTTGTCGAGTTTGGCGGCATACGTGGCGTAAGCGTCATCTTGCGGTTGGGCGTTGAGATTTCCCGCCAGGAGTTCGGGCAGTATTTTCTGCAAGGTAGCCGCTCCCAGCGCTGCTAAACGATCATGCAAGTCACCGCCGGTCATGCCGCGCGGAATCGGGCATGAGGCTTTGGCATAGACCGGCCCGGTATCCAGCCCGGCGGCCATTTGCATAATGCAGATTCCGGTTTCGGTATCGCCTTCAAGAATCGCGCGCTGGATGGGTGCCGCGCCACGCCAGCGCGGCAGTAGCGAGGCATGAACGTTGACGCACCCTAGTCGCGGTATCGCCAATACCGCCGGTGGGAGGATCAGTCCGTAAGCCGCAACGATCAGCAAATCCGGGGCCAGGGCGGCCAGTTCCGCCTGGACAACGGGATCACGCAGGCTGGCAGGTTGATAAACCGGTATCCCGGCAGCCAGCGCCTGGGTTTTGACCGGACTGGGAGATAGACGGCGGCCGCGTCCCGCCGGGCGATCGGGCTGAGTATAGACGGCGACTGGCGATTGATCGCTTTCCAGTAGAGCGCGCAAGCTCAATACGGCAAAGTCCGGGGTTCCGGCGAAAATCAGGCGCGCGGCGACGTTGCTCATGTGCGATGTGACAGAACAAAAGCGCAGCCAGTCCGTGGAGGTCGGCCGGCCCAAACGGATCGGGCACTGGAAAAGACTCGGCGGTCGAATACGCTCATCATCAAGATCAAGACGCGCGCGTTTCTTGCCGGGCTTGTTTTTCCAGCTTTTTTCGGATGCGATCCCGCTTTAGCGTCGACAGATAATCGACAAAGAGCTTGCCGTTCAAATGATCGATCTCGTGCTGAATACACACCGCCAGCAAACCAGTGGCGTCAAGCTCGAATGGCTCACCGGTGCGATCCAGCGCGCTGACCCGCACCCGTTGGGCACGTTCAACCGTTTCGTAGAAACCAGGCACTGACAGGCAACCCTCCTCAGACTCAGCCTCACCTTCACGTTCAAGCAAGGTCGGATTGATAAACACCAACGGCCGATTTTTTTCCTCAGACACGTCCATCACCACAATCCGCTTCTGCACATTAACCTGGGTGGCGGCCAAGCCGACGCCCGGCGCTGCGTACATCGTTTCCAGCATATCGTCGATCAGGGCGCGCACGCCGTCATCGACGGTCTCCACCGCCAATCCCGGCTTGCGCAGCCGAGGATCGGGATAATGCAATATCGTCAATTGTGCCATGGTAACCCCGCAAACCCGCTTGTTTGAGCGTTCAATCGTCTTTCATGTGGAAATCATACGAGAAACTCCGCTATGGGAGCTATACTTTGCGCGATGGGGGTGATCCGCTACACTCCCGCCCGTTCCTCTGAAGGATGAGCAAGGATTCATGAACATCACACGTCCCCTAAGGCATCTCGGGACCACCCTGTCCCTAGCGATTGCGGTCCTGCTCGGATCGTGCGCCCAAAATCCGTTACAGCCTGAAGCAGGCCCAACAACGATTAACGAACCGCCGCCAACAATGACGGGAGCGCCAGGACCAGGACCTGCGGGTCCTGGAATCGTCCCGCCGCCAGGGACTAGACCCGGCGCACCTGTCAGGGAAGCGCCTATCGTGCTGCGACCCGATCATCCACAAACCTACACCGTAGCGCCTGGCGATACCTTATGGTCTATCGCCTCCCGGTTTCTCAAGAATCCGTGGCAGTGGCGACAAATCTGGCGAGCGAATCAACAGATACGTAATCCTCACCGGATCTATCCCGGTGACGTGTTGCGCTTTGGCTATGATCCTGCTGGCAACCCTCAATTGGAAATTGGCCAGCGCGAAGAAGTTCCGCTGCTGAAATTGGCACCGGAAGTGCGCGTTGAGAGTTTACTACAGCCAATCCCACCCGTGCCGCGTGCCGCGATTGAGTCGTTCCTGGCGCGTGGCCAGATTCTCGGCGCGGCTGAGTGGCGTAAATTACCGTATATTTTAGCCGACGATGATGGTCAGAGCGTCTACGCCGACCGTGATCGGGTGTATGGGCGCGGTGCCGACTTCGATAAGACGCGCTATCAGGTGTTTCGAATTGGTGAGGAATTGCGCGAACCCGGCTCCGACCGCTCGCTAGGTGTCCCTGGCATTTATCTTGGGCAGGCGATATTGGAGCGAGCTGAAGATCCGGCGACCTTTACCCTGACCAATACCATTGCGCCGGTGCGTGCCGGCGATCGCCTGGTCGAGATTGAGGAAGATGCGGAGGTCTATAGCTTTGACCCGCATCCGGTACCGCCGGATACCGAAGGCGTCATCATTGCCCGCTTGAATACGGATGTGACCCAGATCACCCAATACAGCAGTGTGATTATTAATTTGGGCACTCAGGAAGGCATGGAGCCGGGCCACGTTCTGGCCATCTTCGGCAAGGATCGCAAGGTGGAAGACCCCGTGTCCGGTGGTAGCGTGCGGGTGCCGGGCGAGCGATCCGGTTTGGTGATGATTTATAAAGTCCATGATCTGGTCAGCTACGGGGTAGTGATGCAGGCCGAGCGGAGTATCCGCATGTATGATCGGGTGACGACGCCCTGAGCCAGGAGGGTGCCCGTTCAGCAGCTGACCCGGCCTGGTTACTGGCGCTCTTGCGGGCGCCGGGCATTGGTCCGGCGCGCTCGGCTCGGCTGCTGGAACACTTTGGTTCAGCTGCTGCCGCGTTAGCGGCTGACCGCGCAGAATGGGCGCAGTTGGCAATGCCCGCTGCGGCGCTTGACTATCTGCGCGCTCCGAATTGGCAGCGCGTCGAACAGGATCTGGCCTGGCTGGAGCGCCCTGGCAATCATCTGCTGTCTCTGGATGATCCTCGCTATCCCCCGCTATTGCGGCAAATTCCCCAAGCCCCTGCGGCGCTTTTTGTGCATGGTGAGACCGATTGCCTGCGGATGCCGCAACTGGCTGTGGTTGGCGCGCGTAACCCAACGCCAGCGGGCCAGGAAACCGCCCGACAGTTTGCGGATTATCTAGCCAGAGGGGGCATGGTCATCACCAGCGGATTAGCGTTGGGTATCGACGCCGCCGCTCATCAGGGAGCGCTGGCCGGTGGCGGTCGCACCATCGCCGTGATGGGCACCAGTCTCGATCAGGTGTATCCGGCCAAGCATCGAGACTTGGCGCGCGCCATTGCCGAGCAGGGAGCCTTGGTCTCTGAGCTGCCTACCGGCACGCCGGCGCTGGCGGAAAATTTTCCACGCCGCAACCGCCTGATCAGTGGTTTAGCGCTGGGGGTATTGGTGGTGGAGGCGGCCCTGCAAAGCGGCTCGCTGATCACTGCCCGATTGGCGCTCGATCAGGGTCGCGAAGTGTTTGCTATTCCGGGTTCGATTCATAATCCCTTGGCGAAGGGGTGTCATGCGCTGATCCGGCAGGGCGCAAAGCTGGTTGAGACTGCCAATGACATTTTGGAAGAGTTGGGCGCTCTTGCAGCAGTCAATAGAGAACAGCCTCCTGGCCTGACTGTCGCTGACAAGCCGACCGAGCCGTTGGACGCCGATTATCGCCAATTGTTGATCGCGATGGGTGAAGCGCCTGTCGGGGTCGATATCCTGGTCGAGCGGTGTGGATTGACGGCCGAAGTGGTTTCCTCCATGCTGCTCATCCTGGAATTGGAAGGTTATGCGGCTGCCGTTCCCGGTGGTTTGTATTGCCGCCTCAGGCCCGGATAGCGCTGCCTCATGGAGCGATGGCCTTACACCCTCGGTCGTTGACGAGGGTTTTTATTTTGCAAGCTGAGCGCTGGAATGAAAGAAAACGTGCTGGATGTATTGATTTATCTGTTTCAGAGCTACATGGACGATGATGCCGATCCAGAGCCTGATCGTGAATCGATCCAGACCGAACTGATGGCGGCTGGGTTTGCCTCGCGCGAGGTCCGGCAAGCATTTGACTGGCTCGATAGTTTGACAGCTCGACCGGGTGCGCTGGCGGTCAATCCCCGTTCTTACCGCATTTACCTCGGCACTGAGCTGGCCAAATTGGACGTGGAATGCCGGGGTTTTTTGCTCTCTCTGGAACAAGGCGGCATTCTCAGTTCGGAAACCCGCGAGTTGGTCATTGATCGGGTCATGGCCCTAGAAGCTGATGACATCGGCTTGCAACAATTGAAATGGATTATCTTGATGGTCCTATTCAATCAGCCGGGTCAGGAAGCAGCCTATGCGTGCTTGGAAGATATGGTATTCGACGAAATTCCCGGCTACCTTCATTAGCAAGCACTCACTTTTATAACAAAATGCGCGTCATTCTTACCTCGCCTGAATTCCCGTCGCGCCGGCGGATTTGAGCGGGTGGGCGCCCTCCCATCCCAGTTACCGACGCTAAGGTTATGAGTAAAAATCTGGTTATCGTCGAATCGCCGGCCAAGGCGAAAACAATCAAAAAGTATTTGGGCAAGGATTTTGAGATTCTGGCCTCTTACGGCCATGTGCGCGATTTGATCCCCAAGGAAGGGGCCGTTGACCCCGCGCACGATTTTGCCATGAAGTATCAGCTCATCGAGAAGAACGAGCGTCACGTCGACGCTATCGCTAAAGCGGCCGCCAAGGCCCAGACGCTCTATCTGGCGACTGACCCGGATCGCGAGGGCGAGGCCATTTCCTGGCATCTGTATGAAATTCTTCGGGAACGCGATTTGTTGGCTGATAAGCCGGTGCAACGGGTGGTGTTCCACGAGATTACCGAACGGGCGATTCTGGATGCAGTAGCGCATCCGCGCGGGCTGTCGTTGGCTTTGGTGAATGCCCAGCAAGCCCGACGCGCGCTTGATTATCTGGTGGGTTTCAACCTTTCGCCGCTGTTGTGGAAAAAAATTCGGCCCGGCCTCTCGGCGGGGCGAGTACAGTCGCCGGCGCTGCGCTTAATCGTTGAGCGGGAAGAGGAGATTGAGCGCTTCCAGACTATGGAGTATTGGACGCTTGAAGCCGATGCGCTTAAAGCCGGACAGCCGTTCACCGCCCGCCTGGTCGAGTACGCGGGTGCCAAGCTGACCCAGTTTAGCATCGTCAATCGCGACCAGGCCCAGACTATCGAGCAGGTGTTGCTCACTGCCGCGCGAGCCAACCTAAAGGCAGGGACTGCCCCGCCCACCGCCGAGGCGCTGGGTCGTTTGCAGGTGATGCGCGTTGAACGCAAGCAGCGCAAGCGCAATCCGGCCGCTCCCTTTACCACCTCGACCTTACAGCAGGAAGCCTCTCGCAAACTGGGATTTTCGACCCAGCGCACCATGCGAATCGCCCAGCAGTTGTATGAGGGGATTGATACCGGGCAGGGTGCGGTCGGGCTGATCACTTACATGCGCACCGATTCGGTCAATCTGGCGCAAGACGCCATCAGCGAAATTCGTGCTCTGATCAGTCAGCGCTATGGTGACAGAAATCTGCCCGCCGCCGCCCGCGTGTTCAAGACCAAAGCAAAGAATGCCCAGGAAGCGCATGAAGCGATTCGACCGACAGTGGTGGCAGTCACGCCCGATTCGATTCGCGCACAACTCAATGCGGATCAATACGCGCTCTACGATTTAATCTGGAAGCGCACGGTGGCATGCCAGATGATTGCGGCGACCCTGGATACGGTCGCGGCTGATCTGGCCTGCGGGACTGGCCATACGTTTCGCGCCACCGGCTCAACCATCGCTGATCCGGGATTCATGGCGGTTTATCAAGAAGGCGTCGATGACCGGCGTGAGGAAGAGGATGATCGGGCGCTACCGCCTTTGACGGAAGGCGAGTGGATTGATGTGTTGGCGCTACGGCCTGAACAGCATTTCACCGAGCCGCCGCCGCGTTTTTCAGAAGCCAGCCTGGTCAAGGTTCTAGAGGAATACGGGATCGGCCGCCCGTCCACCTATGCCGCGATTATTTCGACCTTGCTCGCTCGCGAGTATGCAGTGCTGGACAATCGCCGCTTCAAACCCACCGACATCGGTCGAATCGTCAACCGGTTTCTGACCCAGCATTTTACCCAATACGTCGATTACGATTTTACCGCTCGCCTGGAAGATGAATTGGATGCGGTATCGCGCGGCGAGGAGGATTGGGTGCCGTTGATGCGGGAATTCTGGAACCCCTTTCATCAACTGGTCGCCGAGAAAGCAGAGAGTGTCTCCCGACAAGAAGTCGTGCAGAGTCGGGAGTTAGGCACTGATCCCCAGACTGGCAAGCCGGTTTCAGTGCGCTTGGGCCGGTTTGGTCCCTTTGCGCAGATTGGCGTCAAGGAAGACGCGGATAAGCCACGGTTTGCCAGTCTGCGCCCGGATCAACGTATGGACACCATTTCGCTGGCCGAAGCGCTGGTGTTGTTTGAACTACCGCGCGCTTTAGGAACCACTGAGGACGGCGAGCCGATCCAGGCCAACGTCGGCCGCTTCGGGCCTTATGTTCGTTATGGTAAAAATTATGTTTCCCTGAAAGACGAGAATCCGTACACCGTCAGCCGTGAGCGGGCGTTGGAGTTAATCGCCGCCCACCAGCAAGCGGCGGCTAATAAGATCTTGCAGGCTTTTTCAGGGTCCACCATTCAGATTTTGAACGGTAAATTTGGGCCATACATTACCGATGGCCAAAAAAACGTTCGGTTGCCCAAAGGCCGTGAAGCGAACAGCCTGACTTTGGCTGAGTGTGAGACGCTGTTACGTGAAGCGCCTGAAAAGAAACCGTCGGCGCGACGTGGTAGCGCTAAGGGGACGACAGGTAAGACCAAGCCTGCCACCCGCAAGGCGACGACTAAAGCAGCGGCTCCTCAAGTGGTGATCAGCAAAACGGCTGCTAAAGCGTCGGTCGCTGAGGCTGCTGACGCCAGTGCGCCGACTGCTAAAACCACAAGGTCCAGACCGACGGCCGCCAAGACCTCGACGATCAATCTCACCACGCCCAAGCGGACAAGCTCTAAAACCTCGAAAACCACGGCTGCCAAGGCGGCTGCCAAAGCGTCGTCAGGTCAGGGTTAATGTCTTGGCTGCGAGTGCGTGCCGCTGCCGAGGCGGTGCGAGCGGGCGGGGTTGTTGCCTATCCGACCGAGGCGGTTTTCGGCTTGGGCTGCGATCCCCTCAATGAGCATGCAGTACGCCGCTTATTGGTGCTCAAACGTCGGCCGATTCATAAGGGATTGATTTTGATAGCAGCCTCTTTCGAGCAACTGAGTGCTTTCCTACAGCCCTTAACACCCGCTGACCAGACTCGACTGGCGGCCACTTGGCCTGGCCCATGTACTTGGTTGATTCCCACACAACCGACGACGCCGCGCTGGTTGCGAGGCCATCACGATACATTAGCCGTCCGGGTTACCGCTCATCCGTTAGCAGCGGCCTTATGTCGCGCCTGTGGCCATCCGCTGGTTTCCACCAGCGCCAACTTAAGCGGTCGACCTCCAGCGCGTAGCGCGTTAGCCGTCCGTCGGCAATTGGGTCAACGCATCGACTACCTGCTGACCGGAGCGCTGGGAGGTGCCTTGAAACCAACCGAGATCAGAGATCTCAAAACGGAAAGATTAGTACGTAGCGCCTAAGGGCAAGGCGAGTCGAGCAGGGGAATAAGCTTCACTAAAAGACTTTTCACCCGGGCCATGCTGTGTTGAAGACTTTGTTCGATCTCGGCCATGGTGATTGGTCCGGCCACTTTGCCAGCCGCCCAATTAGCGACCACCGCACAAGCGGCGTAGCGCAAGCCAAGTTCGCGAGCGAGTGCGGCTTCCGGCATCCCGGTCATTCCAACGATATCGCAGCCATCCCGCGCCAGTTTGCGAATTTCTGCCGCTGTTTCCAGGCGTGGCCCCGACATGGCTGCATAGGTGCATGACTCGCGGGCGTCCAAAGCCAATTGGCGAGCAGCCGAAATGAGATGAGCGCGCAAGTCGGGGCAGTACGGGTCGGTGAAATCGATATGGGTGACCTGGCTGAGATTCTCCTCAAAGAAGGTGCACGCTCGGCCCTGGGTGTAATCAATGATCTGATCCGGGAATGCCAGGACACCTGGGGCCATGTCCTCGCGAATACCGCCTACCGCCGCAATGGCGACGATCTGTCGGACCCCGGTTTGGTGTAGCGCCCATAAATTTGCTCGATAATTGATCTTATGAGGTGGTAGCGTGTGCTGTAGCCCATGACGGGCTAAAAAGATCACACTGCGATCCTCCAACTGGCCATAGATCAGTGGGCTGGAAGGTTCGCCGTAGGGGGTGGATGGGTGTTCGCTGCCGGTAATTTGCAGATTGTCCAGGGTAGTCAGGCCAGTACCACCGATGATGGCAAGCAGTGGGGTCATGCCGGGCCTCTTTGCGAACTGGGGTCAACGGGCAGGTGAGCAGATAGGCGAGATTGCTTGATCATTCGCGAACCGCGTAAATCGCTGTCAAGTTGCGCCAGTATTCTTGATAGTCCATGCCGCAGCCAAATACGTAGCGATCCGGTGCATCCAAACCGACAAAATCGACCGTTAAGCCAGCCGGTTTACGATCATGCCGCTTATTGACCAGCACAGCGCTATACACCGCCTGCGCTCCGGCTTGGTGAATTTCGGCCAAAATCGACTGCAAGGTATCACCCTCGTCGAAAATATCATCCACGACCAAGACGACTTGATCAGTGACGGAGGGTCGTGGGTGGGCGAGCCAGATGATTTCACCGCCACGGGTTTGCCCCCGATAGCGAGTGGCGTGCAAGTAGCCAACGCGCAACGGGAAATTCAGGCGCGCCAGCAGATGGGCACCGAGTACAAAACCCCCATTCATCACCAGCAACACCAGCGGATCACGATGAGCCAACGCAGCGCTGATGCGTGTTGCCATTCGATCCATGGCCTCACTGATCTGGGTCGGTGAATACAGCAGTTCAGCTTCTTGCAAGGCGATAAGCGCCTGCTCCGGGGTTATGCTGGCCATACCGAATCCCACAGTTAAGCAGTTAAGGGGAGATGAGGAATTTAAATGTCCATCTCTAACAGGGGGGCGGCGTCATAATCGCGCACCAGCCGGGTAGCCCGTTGCCAAAGCGGTCCGCTGCGCAAGCGCTCCGCAGTGATCCGACCCCGACCATGCAAGCGGATCAAACGGAGCTGGCTGACTGGATCAGCGGTATGGCCCAGTTGATCGAGAATGGCGACCGCCGCGCGCCGGTCATTGCAAGCCAGCACCATGTCGCAGCCAGCCGCCAGCGCTGCTCGCGCCCGTTCCGCGGGTGGACCGGCTTCCGTTGCGCCAGCCATATCGAGATCATCACTAAAAATTACGCCCTGGAATTCCAGTTGGTGACGGAGAATCTTCTTTAGCCAACGCGCTGAAAATCCGGCCGGGCGCTGATCGATGCGCGGATAAAGCACATGCGCAGGCATCAATGCGGCTAACCCGTAGTGGATCATGCGCTCAAAGGCCAGTAGATCCTGGGTGGCAAGATCCTCGTAACTGCGTTCATCGACCGGCAGTTGCAGATGTGAATCAGCAGCGATGCCGCCATGTCCGGGAAAATGCTTGCCAACGCCTTCCATGCCGGCTTTTTGCATACCGCTGAGGTAAGCGTGTGCCAAATCGGCGACCGCTTCCGGATCGCGATGGAACGCGCGATCACCGATAATTCCGCTTACGCCGTGGTCTAAATCCAAAACCGGCGCAAAGCTGAAATCAACGCCGACCGCTCGCAATTCCGCTGCCATCAACCAGCCGGTGACCCGTGCAAGCTGTTTGGCACGCAGCCGATCCTGATCGTAGATCTGACCAAGGCAACGCACAGCCGGGAGTCGGGTGAAGCCATCGCGAAACCGCTGTACGCGGCCGCCTTCATGATCGACGGCGATCAGCAAACGGGGTTGGCGCAGCGCATGGATCGCAGTTGTCAGCGCTGCGAGTTGTTCTGGAGAATGATAATTGCGGCTAAAGAGGATGACGCCGCCGACTTGTGGGTGCTGCAACAGCTCATGCTCTTCGGCAGTCAGCTCCCAACCGTCTAACCCTAACATCACCGGCCCCAGTCCCATGTTCGCTCCACCTAGATCGCGGCCAAAAACGGTGCTAATGATAGCCTCTAATCGGCCGATAAGCAGTGGTTATGATCACTAGATGATTGACAACTGACTCGGTATCGACGAAAAACTACCCCAGCAACTCAGTAGGTTTTGCAATGAGCGCCCGAAACCATCAGCGTTGGCGCAGGCCTAGGATTAGCGTGGTGTTACTTTATGGTGAACAGGCGCTAAAGCGGATCACTCTCGGTGGTCGGTAAAACATGGTAGGGTGCTTCTTTGGCCGAGTGTCCAGCGGCGCTTGCGGCATTTGTCCTTGCGGTGACTCTATCGCGTGACACACGAATGCTTGAGCATTGAAGAAAAGAGCATGATGCAGCAACGCTTGCGCGTCTATTGGTTGGCAGAAGACTTAGGGAAGGTCATACTCCAATCCGTGCGCCATATTCTTTTGTGGGTAGGGAAGGATACGACTGCCGGAGGTATCGCCCATCGTTGGCCGGCTTGGCGTTCCTGCGGGTAGCGATGCTACTCGTCCTAGCGGCTTCATCGGAGCAGCGAGCATGAGCGAAAATCCGGCGCGGATCCTGATCATCGATGACGAACAACTGGTTCTTGAGGTACTCGCCGGTTTTTTGGAAGACAGCGGATTTAGCATAATCCAGGCCAACAACGGCGCGCTCGGCCTTGAACTGATTGAGCGGGAGCGCCCTGATCTGGTGATGTGCGATTTGCGAATGCCCGGAATCGATGGCCTGAACGTTCTAGAGCAGGTCACCCGCGACTATCCGGAATTGCCGGTTCTGGTGGTGTCTGGGCTAGGGGGCATGAACGATGCGATTCAGGCGCTCAAACTAGGTGCCTGGGATTACGTCACCAAACCGATTGAAGATATGGCAATCCTGGAGCACGCGGTGCGGCGGGCCTTGGAACGCGCTCGGTTGCGGCGGGAAAACCGTGAGCATCGCGAACATCTGGAAGCGATCAACGAGCAACTGCGCCAGACCCTACGGCGCTTGCAGGAGGATGAATCGGCCGCGCGGCGCATTCAGTTTCAACTGTTGCCGGAAAACGATAAAGTCTATCGAAACTATCGATTTAATCGTCATCTACTGACCTCGCAATATCTGAGCGGCGATTTTGTCGATTACTTTGCCATCGATGGCGAGCATCTGGGGTTTTACATCGCCGATGTCTCCGGGCACGGCGTTTCTTCGGCCTTTGTCACGGTTATGCTGAAGAGTTATATCGGTCGCTACCGGGAATTACACCGGCAAAATCGGGATCGTGGCATCCTGAATCCTGCCGAAACGCTCGGTCGGTTGAATCGGGAAATTTTCAGTTGCCATATGGACAAATATCTGACCATCTTTTATGGCGTTATTGAGTGGGGATCTAACCGGTTGCGCTACAGCAGCGGTGGCCAGTTCCCGTTTCCGATCTTGTTCGACGGCGAAAAAGCCGCTTTTCTGGGCAAGAAAAGTCTACCGATTGGCCTATTCGATTTTGCCAGCTACCAAACCGAGTCGCTGCAACTGCCACCGGCCTTTTCTCTGGTGTTGCTCTCGGATGGGATTCTGGAAACCTTGCCGCAAGTCAACTTGCGCGAGAAACAAGCCTTTTTGCTTGAAATGGTTCAAAGCGTCGATCTGGGGATTGCTAACTTAATTCAGGCTTTTGGACTGGATCAGGCTGGCCCGTTGCCAGACGACGTTACCCTGCTGCTGGTTGAGAGGGCGGCGTAAATGATGGACGAAGGTTCTGCTTTTTACGTTAAGCAAGGGGATACCTATATCCTCAAGCTGGTTGGCGACATCCGCTATACCATGGGATGCGCCCTAAGTGATTTTCTGGATGGTCTGTTCGCCCGTGCCGATTATGCGGATATCGTGGTGGATATGACGCAAACGCATTCCATCGATAGTACCAGTCTGGGCTTGTTGGCCAGGATCGCCAATTTCAGCCATGGGCGCTTTGGCCGCAAGACCACGTTGCTGTCTACTCACCCTGATGTCAATCAAGTTCTTGAAAATATGGGTTTTTATGAAATTTTCGATGTGCGCGATACCGGGCAGACCGTTTCGCAGACCTTGCAGCAATTGGCGACTGATGAGCCTTGCAAAGGCGATCTCACCCGGATTGTTTATGAGGCGCACTGTACCCTTAGCGACCTCAACCCGCGTAATCAGCAAGCCTTTCAAAACGTGATCGAAACCTTGCAGGCCAAACTAGGGGAACACTGACCTTAAGCGGCGATAAACACCCAATCGCCGGTAGCGACTTGCTCGAACAAGTCGAGCAATTGCTGATTCTCCATCCGAATACAACCATGCGAGAGCGGAATGCCCATAGGCGCATGATCAGGACACCCGTGAATGTAGATAAACCGGCGCAATGTGTCGCGCTCGCCGCCGCGATTATGACCAGACTCCATCCCGGTCAACCATAAGATGCGCGTTAGGATCCAATCCCTGTCCGGCTGCTCCGCCGCCAGGTGTGGACTGTAGATTTCGCCGGTCGGGCGGCGGCCGATAAAAACCGTGTTTAACGGTAGGCCGTCACCGATTTTGATCCGAATCCGGTGCCACCCGCGCGGAGTACAGCCGCTGCCGCGCTGTTCTCCTGGACCCTTGCGAGCTGTTGAAACGGGATAACTCGCCACCGCTTGCTCGCCCGCGAATAAGGTTAGGCGTTGCTGCGGGATGCTGATGTGAATCAATCGCTCGTGCATGACCAGGTTGTGTAGGGATGACGGGCGAGTTGCGAGTTGTAATAGCGAATATCGCGCGAGACATCCTCTCCTAGCCAATCCGGCCGTACAAAGGTCTCATCAGGATGATCCAGTTCCAATTCGGCCACCACTAAACCCGCGTTCGCGCCAGCAAATTCGTCGATTTCCCAAAGATGACCGTGGTAGCGAACGAAATGCCGCGTTTTTTCCACGAGTGGTTTTTCGCATAAGTTATCAAGCAGTTCTTCAGCATCAGCCAAGGGAATCGGGTATTCATATTCGCTGCGTTGAATGCCCAGGACGCCGCTTTTGATATTAAGAAAGCCTTGGCCGTCCGCGATCCGCACCCGCACTGAACAGCGCGAATCGCTCATCAGATAGCCCTGCCGCATTGCTGCTGAGCGCTCGACCTGCTGACGCCAGCTTTCATCACGCAGTAAAAACTTGTGTTCGATTTCAATGCCCATAAAAAGATGCCTCGTGCTGATAGCCCAGACGACCGAATCCAGTATCGACTGGGTTTGTATTATCGGGGAAATCGCTGTATGAGTCTCTTTGATTCCTGTGCTGCCGGAGTATCGCCATGGCCGAACCGCGTTATACCAATCTTTTAGCCAAAGAAACGAGTCCCTACCTGCGCCAGCACGCTCATAATCCGGTGGCCTGGCAGCCGTGGGGGCCGCAAGCATTAGCTCAAGCGCAGCGTGAGGGAAAGCCAATCCTGCTATCGATTGGTTATTCGGCGTGTCACTGGTGCCATGTCATGGCCCATGAGTCCTTCGAAGATGAAGCGACTGCTCAGGTCATGAACGATCTGTTCGTTAACATTAAAGTGGATCGCGAGGAGCGGCCGGATCTCGATAAGATCTACCAAGCGGCGTTTCAATTGATGAATCGGCGTGCGGGTGGGTGGCCACTGACGATGTTTCTGACGCACGACGAACAAATGCCTTTTGTTGGCGGTACTTACTTCCCGAAAGAACCGCGCTATGGGATGCCGGCATTTACCCACGTTTTGCATCGGGTCAGTGAGTATTATCACCAGCATCGAGATGGCTTGCGCGAGCAAAATCATGCCTTATTGGCCGCCCTGAATTTCGAGCCGACCGCTGCGACGGATAGCCTGGCCGGGTTGCATGATGCTCCGTTGCGGATGGCGCGGGATCAGTTACTGCGCAGTTTCGATTCGGTCCATGGGGGATTTGGCGGTGCGCCGAAATTTCCCCATCCGACTCATCTGGAGCGTTTACTGCGCCATTGGTCAGCCGATAGCGAGCGTGCAGCCGTAGATCGTCCAAGCGAAGCGGCCGTTTCGACGACTTTACGCAAAATGGCCTATGGCGGAGTCTACGATCAGCTTGGCGGCGGGTTTTATCGCTATTCGGTGGATGCTGAATGGCAAATCCCGCACTTTGAGAAAATGCTCTACGATAACGGCCCGCTGTTAGCTTTGTACGCGCAGGCTTGGCGCGCTGGCGCTGATCCGTTATTCCGTGCGGTGGCCGAGGCGACCGGCGAATGGGTCATGCGGGATATGCAGTCGCCAGAGGGCGGTTATTACGCCACGCTGGATGCCGACTCCGAAGGAGAGGAAGGCAAGTTCTATGTGTGGACGCCGCCCCAGGTGCAAGCGCTGCTGACGGCTGAGGAGTATGCGGTCGCCGCTCCTTATTATGGGCTTGACCGGTCGGCTAATTTTGAGCATCACGCCTGGCATTTGCGGGTACCCGCAGAAAGCCTGGAGCCAGCTCTTCCGGTTACGATGCCCGCGACCTTGCGGGTAGAGCGGCTAGCGGGTGCCCGGCAAAAATTGCTGAGCGCACGGTCACAGCGGATCTGGCCAGGTCGTGACGACAAGATTTTGACTGCCTGGAACGGCCTGATGATTCAGGGCATGGCGATTGCCAGCCGCCATTTGGGGCGAGCTGATTTTGCCGCTTCGGCGGAACGCGCGCTGGATTTTATCCGTGCGCATTTGTGGCATGACGGTCGATTGCTCGCGGTACACAAAGATCAGCAAAGTCGGCTCAACGCTTATCTAGACGATTACGTGTTTCTCATCGCCGGTATCCTGGATTTATTACAGTGCCGTTGGCGGGAGGGCGATCTTGATTTTGCACTGGCTTTAGCCGATGTTTTACTGGAGCAGTTTGAAGACCCGACGGTCGGCGGTTTTTATTTCACTACACATGATCACGAGCGTCTGATTCAGCGGCCCAAAACGGCGCACGATGATGCGCTCCCATCCGGAAATGGGGTTGCCGTGCAAACCCTGTTGAAGCTTGGGCATTTGACCGGCCGCATGGCTTATCTGGATGCCGCCGAGCGGGCGTTACACTGGGCTTGGCCGATGCTTGGGCAAATGCCCGCCGCCTGCAATGCGCTGCTCACCGGCCTGGAAGATTATCTGGCACCGGCGCAAATTATTGTGTTGCGTGGCACCGGGCCAGCACTGGAGGCGTGGCGAGAGCGTTGTGTACGGCCTTATGCCCCGCGTCGGCTGACGTTGGCTATTCCCAGCGATGCCACGCTTCCAGCGGGATTGCTGGCTGAACGCCGCGCCGGTGAGGCCCCAGTCACAGCCTATCTCTGTAACAAGCTGGAGTGTCTACCGCCGATCACTACACTTGATGAATTGGCGCAGCAATTAGCACCCCTGGAAATAGGCGAGCTTGACCGGCAAATATGACGAATCATAGGCGTTGGGTTGTCACCTCCCATATAATGGGAGAGGATAAATTTCCGTGCGCAACCCTGGACCTTATCGGTTTCCCGAAAAGCTCACTATTTTTCTGATAGGGTTCTTTTAGTTGATCCCATCTTTGGAGAGAGTCTACAACCATGACCGTTCATCTTTATTTCTCGCTGATCCCCGAAGCGTTGATCGCTTCGATGTTGTCTCCAGAACAATTCGGCCAATACTATTCAACCGGCCATAAGTACAAATCCAAGGGACAAGCGATCTTTTTCGAAATTGATCCCAATTTCCGGAACGATTTTTTTAATATTGATGAAGGTTTAAAACGCTGTGTTGCGCACCCGGATGGCACGCCCAAAAACTCGGTGTATATCGCGGTCTATCGGGTTTTGGAACACATTCCGATCAGCGCGCTGCAAAAGCTGTACCTGAGCACCGCCTACGGTCAAACCCTGGCGCTTAGCCGCAGCGATGCCTTTCCGCCCAAGGAGAAGGGCCTGCACATGTATCAGGATCTCGCCCCGGTCAACAGTCTGGTGGTGAGTGCGCAAGATCCGCGTAGCTACTATGAAGGTGTGACCAGCCAACCGGCCAAATTCATCCGCTTCCCCGGCCTGTGTTTTGTCGAATTGGGCTTGGGAGCGCTGGCGACTGATCCAGCCAACGGTGCAGTGGGCGATCTCCCTTATTCTTTCATGCACCATCTGCGTGAGGCGTTGCTGGAGGTCGATCCAACCGGTAAACAAAGCAAGTTGGTGCATCGGGTACATTCACTAGAATTCCCCTACCGGATGATTAAGAGCGGTATTTATATGGGTAATGGGCCGGAGCTGGCTTTCTATCCGATACCGACTCACGAAGCTCTACGGCGGGATCACAATAGTTGGTGGCGCTCGGCTAATTTGACTTGAGCGTGTAGCTTGCTGCGGTCGGTCCTCCTTCTGGGGAATCTGGCCGCAGCAGAATCCGATCCATCCGGACTACCCGTGTTGAGTTGAAGAATCTGGGCTACTAAAACGCGACGCCCGACCTGTTGTCAGATCGGGCGTCGCGTTGGTTATAAGGGCGTTGATTAGAAGAGCGAGAACCGCTGTCTAGTAAGGCTCGGCGTAGTCATAACCCGGGGGTGGACCATAATCGCGGTAGTCCTGCGGTGGGCGTCGGTCGCGCCGGTAGTAAGGCTCCGGAGCCTCATAGCGCTCGCGATAGTCCATTTGGCTACCGACAGAACCACCGATCACTGCACCCGCCAGGCCACCGGCTACCGCACCGTTTCGATCATCCAGTTGATGCCCAATAACCGCACCGGCGGCTGCACCGGCCAATGCGCCATTATGGGCGTGTTCATACGGAGACCCTGGCGGGGCACAGGCCGTGGTCAACCCCAAGGCGGCAGCGAGAAGGGCGAGTTTGCAGAACGTGCTCATTGCAGAGTCTCCAAAAAAGATCGCGTCGGCTAGGGTAAAAAGGCTGACGGCGCACCCACTAATCATCGAAAGATCGTGGTGGGTACGCCGTCATAAAAACCCACATACACCCACACTGTGGGACGCATTATTGACCCAACAATGTGAATGTTGCCTGAATGCGAGACGCTGGCCCAAAGGCGAAGGTGGCCAAGATCAGGACTCTGTGCTGGACGCCAGACGCCGGGATAACTCATTACCGATGAGCGCTGCCCGCCAGCCGTGCAGCAGCCGGGAATCCTGACCGGTCAACAGGCGTTCGATATCCCGCTGATCGGCAATATCGCGTGGGTTGATGCCATAGTCACCGGCCCTTTGCTCAATCCATCGTAGCCACTTTTCCGCCGCTTGCGCCCCTTGTTGGGAAGAAGCTGGGCGGCGGGTGGGGGTCGGCCAACCTTCGGAAGGCTCTTGCCGGGCGGTGGCGATCAGTTCCAACAAGTCGGTACCATACCGTCGGCTGGTGGCACCAGGGAGACCATGAATCCGGGCCAGGGCGTCTTGGGTTTCCGGAAGCCGACGAGCGAGTTCCACCAGGGCACCATCATCAAGAATCCAGCGGCGGGGCCGGTCGTGCTGACGGGCTTGCTCTTCCCGCCAAGCCGCCAGCGCCCGCAGCACCGCACGTGCAGGACCACGCAAGCGATTTTGCTCACGAACCCGCCGCCACTCCTCCTGGGGCTGGGGCTGGTACCGGTTGGGATGGGTCAGTGCTTGAAAATCTTCCGCTAGCGCATCCAGCCAACCCCGCGCCTCCAGGGCCGCTCGCTGGCGCGTATAAATCTCCCCCAAATAGCGTACATCATCCGCTGCGTAAGCAAGCCACGCGGGCAGTAGCGGTCGCTGACGCCAGTCGGCACGGGTATGGGCCTTGGCCAGGGTTATGCCCAGTAGCTGTTGCACTAAATGGGCATAACCGATCTGGCTGCCGCAGCCCAAAACCAGCGCCGCCACTTGCGTATCGAAAATCGGCGCTGGCGCGCTGCCGCGCAAATGAAAAAAGATTTCTAAATCCTGGTGTCCGGCGTGCAGAATTTTGGTTAGGGTTGGATCATAAACTCGATCCACCAACGGCTCTAGCGAGGGTAACGCCAGAGCGTCAATACAGGCAATCTGGCCGGGAACGGCGATCTGAATCAGGCAAAGCTGAGGGTAGTAGGTCTGCTCGCGGATAAATTCGGTATCAAGTGCGATCCACGGCACCGTGTGAAGTTGCTGGCAAAAGTCGCTAAGCGCGGCCTGATCAACGATATACAGAGGGTTCATGCCCGCTGCCAGTCGCCCGATTTGCCACCGGTCTTTTCAAGCAAGCAGATTCCAGTCAAGGTCATGGCGCGGTCGGTCGCCTTGCACATATCGTACACAGTCGCGAGCGCGACCTGCACGGCGATCAAGGCTTCCATCTCGACTCCGGTGCGACCCAGGGTTTCTACAGTGGCTTGGCAGCGAACGGCGCTTTTCTCACTGACGGGTTGTAAATCGACGCTTACTCGCGTCAACGCCAGTGGATGACACAGCGGAATCAGATCGGCGGTGCGTTTAGCACCCATGATGCCAGCGAGACGGGCAACGCCGAGCACATCGCCCTTGGCGTGGGCACCGGCCACAATGCGTTGCAGTGTGGCCGGTTGCATCTCAATAAAGCCTTCAGCAACCGCCACCCGGCGAGTGATGTCCTTATCGCCCACATCAACCATGTGGGCCTCGCCAGCGGCGTTGAAATGGCTTAACTCAGCCACAAAAGACTACTTCATGGCGACTAGCAACGGTACGATCATTAAAGCAACAATATTAATGATCTTAATCAACGGGTTAACCGCAGGACCTGCGGTATCCTTGTAGGGGTCGCCTACGGTATCACCGGTGACCGCCGCTTTATGGGCCTCGGAGCCTTTGCCGCCGAAGTTGCCATCTTCAATGTACTTCTTGGCGTTATCCCAGGCACCGCCACCAGCCGTCATCGAAAGGGCTACGAATAGACCAGTGATGATCGTACCCATCAACAAACCGCCCAGTGCTTTGGGTCCGGCCGCCGGTCCCATCAGCCAAGCCATGCCGAAGGCGACCACGATAGGAGTCAGTACTGGCAACAGTGAAGGGATAATCATTTCCTTGATCGCCGCTTTGGTCAGTAAATCGACCGCACGCGAATAATCCGGCTTGGTCGTGCCTTCCATAATACCGGCGATTTCCTGGAATTGACGGCGCACTTCCAGCACCACGGCACCCGCAGCACGACCCACCGCTTCCATTGCCATTGCGCCGAACAGGAACGGAATCATGCCGCCGATGAACAGGCCAATGATCACCACCGGATCGGTGAGCGAGAAATCGACTTTGATGTGCGCCAGCTCCAGCTTGTGCTCGAAGTCAGCAAACAAGACCAACGCCGCTAAACCGGCTGAGCCAATGGCATAACCCTTGGTGACAGCTTTCGTGGTGTTACCCACCGCATCCAGCGGGTCGGTGATAGCGCGGATCTTCTCGTCCATTTCGGCCATTTCAGCGATACCGCCAGCGTTGTCGGTGATGGGACCGTAGGCGTCGAGTGCGACGATGATGCCAGCCATCGATAACATGGAGGTAGCGGCGATAGCGATACCATAAAGGCCCGCCCACGAGTAGGACAGCCCAATACTCAGACACACCGCCAACACCGGCAGGGCGGTGGCTTTCATAGAGACTGCCAGACCCGAAATGATATTAGTCGCATGACCGGTGGTGCAGGCTTCAGCCAACTTGCGCACCGGGCTAAACTCAGTCGCCGTGTAGTATTCGGTGATCACCACCATGGCAGCGGTCAGACCTAAGCCAACCAGGGCTGAACCCCAAAGACCCCAGAAATGCTGGCCGCCCATGAGGATCAAAATGACCGGAATGAAAGCCACAGCGGAGATACCGCCCGCCACCGCCAAGCCCCGATACAGCGCGTTCATGATCTTCTCGCCGTCGCGCGCTTTGACAAAGCCACAGCCGACGATCGAGGCAAGAATCGAGACACCGCCCATAACCAGCGGCAGGGCAATCGCGTTTTGGATCATTTCGCCGGTAAACATCAGGCTGCCGACCAGCATGGTGGCAATGATGGTCACGGCATAGGTTTCAAACAAGTCAGCTGCCATACCGGCGCAGTCGCCAACGTTATCGCCAACATTATCAGCGATAACCGCCGGATTGCGTGGATCGTCTTCTGGAATACCCGCTTCGACTTTACCGACCAGATCAGCGCCGACATCCGCGCCTTTGGTGAAGATGCCGCCGCCCAAACGGGCAAAAATGGAGATCAGGGAACTGCCAAAAGCCAAGCCAACCAGCGGACCTAAATCAGGGACCGCGCCGCTGTAGGCATAGAGTAGAGCGTAATAGCCTGCAACGCCTAAAAGGCCAAGGCCGACCACCAGTAAGCCGGTGATGGCACCGCCGCGAAACGCGACTTCCAACGCTGCGTTTAATCCCCCATGTGCGGCCTGAGCGGTGCGAACATTGGCGCGCACCGAAACGTACATACCAATATAACCGGCCACACCCGAACAAACAGCACCGATGACAAAACCAATGGCTGACAGGCTACCCAGCGTGAAGAAAATAATGGCACCCACAATCACGCCGACCACCGCGATGGTGGTGTATTGCCGATTCAAATAAGCACGGGCACCTTCCTGCACAGCAGCGGCGATTTCCTGCATCCGTGCGTTGCCGGGATCCTTGGCAAGAATCCATTTGACCGACTGGGCACCGTAAACTAACGCCACGATAGCGCAAATTAACGCCAAGATTAACCCTACTGTCGCCATAGTCCGATTCCTCCGCAGTGTAGATAAGATAAGAGCATAATTTTCTCCAGATTATTGTGTGCTATTTATGTTTATGGCGCTCATTGTCATGGGCGGCGCAGCCAATCCCGGAACGTAATGTCGATCAAGCAGCGCAACCATATCGCCGGGTATGAAAAACCCAAACCAGCATACCACGCCCTCGACAAAAAAGAGGTCAAGATGACCATGGCAAGCAGCTTATCGCCGACAACCGCCAATCCCCTCAATGAAACAATCAAACCCCGTCAAGCTTAGTGGCCAGATGGCTTTGACTGAACCCTAGTTTATTAATGATTGTTGTAGCGTTCCACAGATCGCAAGATTTCAGACTTGGCTTCCTCCACACCGCCCCAGCCATCGATTTTGACCCATTTGCCGGAATCCAGATCTTTGTAATGCTGGAAAAAGTGCGCAATTTGACTCAGTTGCGACTTGGGCATCTGTTCTACTGAGTCGATCCCATCATAGAGCGCGCATTCTGCTCTAATGGGTACTGCCAAGAGTTTGGGATCGCCGCCGTCCTCATCGGTCATGTGTAAAACCCCTAAAGGTCGGCAACGCACGACACAGCCGCTGATAACCGATAGAGGGGCCACCACCAGTACATCCAAGGGGTCGCCGTCTGCACCCAGCATTTGAGGAATATAGCCATAGTTACAGGGATAGTGCATCGCCGCATTCATAAAGCGATCGACAAATAAAGCACCTGTTTCTTTATCCACTTCATATTTAACCGGGTCTGCGTGCGCTGGAATCTCAATGATAACGTTGAATTCCTCAGGAAGATTATGCCCAGGACCTACCCTATCCAGAATCATGGTGTAACCTTTCGCGCGGCGGTTTGGAAGAGAAGCGTTGTTGTTACTGCTTATACTACAACATGGCTGAATGCTTGGCAGCTTGAGCCTTGGCCTGGTTGCGCGGCACCTGGCCCACACCCCGTCGGCGTCTTGACGGTTTATCCTTTCGCTCACCGCGCCTGGTGTGGATTCGCCAGGTCAAACGGCTGTTTGGCAAATCCGCGCGCTATAATTTAAGCGCATGATTCAATTTCAGGTATTGATTGCTGACCACTGAAAGAGTGAAACCACTATGAGAATCGTTCTATTAGGCGCTCCCGGATCAGGTAAAGGAACTCAAACCGACGCGATCATCGAACGTTACGGCGTTTCCACCGTTGCCACCGGCGATTTATTGCGCGCTGAGGTATCGGCTGGCACAGAATTGGGTCAACGGGCCAAGCCCTATATGGATGCAGGTGATTTGGTGCCGTTTGATTACGTATTGGGCATTATTGAGAATGGCTTAAACGCCTTGGCCAGGATCAATCCCAGAGGTTTTATGATGGATGGCTTTCCGCGTGATCTGGCACAGGCAGAGGCACTGGACAAACTGCTAGCCAAGATTAATCAGCCGCTTGATGCAGTGCTGTTTATCGATGTGGATTATGAGGAGATCGTCAAGCGTTTATTAGGGCGCGGCCGCGCTGATGATAATGAGGAAACGATCCGCAACCGCTTGCGGGTGTTTGAGGAAAAGACCGCGCCGCTGATCGACTACTACAAAAAGAAAGGTCTGTTGCACACTGTCAAAGGCACCGGCACAGTAGACGATATCAGCGCCCGTATCCGCACGATACTCGACGCAATCGCCTGAATCAGACACGGTGCTGAACCGTGAATGCCCCAAACGCTTTAGTCTGACCAGCGGGTCGGGGTATTCCGGTTCCAGGTTCTATTTGAAAGCGCCTTATCCGCCTAGATACGCTTTCCGCACTTCATCATTAGCCAGAAGATTCGCGCCGCTATCGGCTAATACGATAGCGCCGTTTTCCAGCACATAACCCCGATCCGCCAGTTGCAGGGCACGATGGGCGTTCTGCTCCACCAGAAAGATGGTGACGCCTTCCTCGCGGATTTCTTTCAGAATCTGGAAAATCTGGGCGATGATGATCGGGGCCAGTCCCAGCGAGGGTTCGTCCAGCAGCAGCAGATTAGGCCGACCCATCAAGCCGCGCCCAATCGCCAGCATTTGCTGTTCGCCACCGGACAGGGTACCGCCACGCTGATAGCGGCGTTCCTTGAGGCGCGGAAACAGGGTAAACACCCGCTCCAAATCGGTTTCCAGCCTTGATTTGTCGGCAAAAAAGCCGCCCATCTGTAAATTTTCCTGCACAGTCAGACCCGGAAAAATCCGCCGCCCTTCCGGTACCACCGCCAGACCGCATTGCATGATCACGTGGGTCGGCTTTTGGGTGATGTCCTGGCCCTCGAACAGCACGGTGCCTTTGCTGGCGTGGGGCGAGCCGCAAATCGTCATCAACAGGGTACTTTTGCCCGCGCCGTTCGCGCCAATCAGGGTGACGATCTCGCCGGGATGCACATCCAGCGACACCCCTTTCAAGGCTTCGATCTGGCCGTAGAAGGTGTGAACGTTCTCCAGTTTGAGCATCATCACTCTTCTCCCAGGTAGGCTTTAATGACCTTGGGATTGTTACGAATCTCCGCCGGTGCGCCAGTGGCGATAGGTCGACCGTATTCCATCACCAGAATCTCATCGGAAATACCCATCACCAGACTCATGTCATGCTCAATCAGGAGTACCGCTACGTCGTGATTGGCGCGCAATTCGTTGATCAGTCGATCCAGATCACGGGTTTCCTGTGGATTGAGGCCCGCTGCCGGTTCATCCAGCATCAGCACTTTGGGATGGGTGATCATGCAGCGGGCGATTTCCAGCCGCCGTTGCTGGCCGTAGGCGAGATTGCCCGCTTCACGATTAGCTACCGCCAACAGCCCGACTTTTTCCAGCCAGAAGGCGGCGCGCTCCAGGGCATCCGCTTCAGCGCGGCGGTATTTCGGGGTTTTGAATAAACCGGGCAGCAGGCGGGTTTCCAACTGGGTGTGTTGCGAAATCAGCAGATTTTCAACCACGCTCATGGTCTTGAACAGCCGCACGTTCTGAAAGGTGCGTACCAGTCCCAGCCGGGCGATACGGTGACTGGGCAGATGATTGATCGCCTGTCCGCCCAGCGCCACGCTGCCGGTGGTGGGCTGGTAAAAGCCGCCAACGCAGTTAAACACCGTGGTTTTGCCCGCGCCATTGGGGCCGATGATGGCGAAAATCTGGCCGCGTCGGACATCGAAAGCGACGTTATCGACTGCCAACAGGCCGCCAAAACGCATACTAAGATCGCGCACCGTCAGTAGAGACGATTCAGCGGCTTGAACAGCCGGAATCGGCATAGCCGCCAGGCTCATGGCGATTCCTCCCCGTGTTCTGGCAATTTCAGCGGTGGCCGCGAGGCGGGAATTAGCCCCTGCGGTCGCCACATCATCATCAGCACCATTACCAGACCAAACGCCAGCATCCGGTATTCGTTAAATTCGCGCGCCAGTTCCGGCAACACAGTAATGGCGACCGCTGCCAGTACGACGCCCAACTGCGACCCCATTCCACCCAACACCACAATTGCCAGCACCATCGCCGATTCGATAAAGGTGAAGGATTCCGGGTTGATATGGCCCTGACGCGCGGCGAAAAAGGCCCCAGCAAACCCGGCAAAGGCGGCGCTCAAGGTCAGCGCCGAGAGCTTGATCACTGTCGGATTTAAACCCAGCGAGCGACAGGCGATTTCATCCTCGCGTAAGGCTTCCCAGGCCCGACCGAGCGGCATCCGCAGCAGCCGATTGATGACAAACAAGGTCGCCAGCACCAGGGCCAGCCCCAGCAGGTACATGAAAATCACCGCATGGTCGCCGCTGTAGTCGATGCCGAAGAATTCATGAAAGGTCGTGCCGCCCTCTTGTTTAGCGCTGCGGCCAAACTCCAGACCGAACAGGGTCGGGCGCGGAATACCGCCGATCCCATCCGGTCCGCCGGTCAGCGCGTTGAGATTATTGAGCAGCAGGCGGGTGATCTCGCCAAAACCGAGGGTGACGATGGCCAGATAGTCGCCGCGCAAGCGCAGCACCGGCAAACCGAGCAGAAAGCCGGTCAGCGCCGCCAAGCCACCGGCCAGCGGCAGGCACAGCCAGAATGACAAATCGTATTGCTGGGCCAGATAGGCGTAGGTGTAAGCACCGACCGCATAAAATGCGGCATAGCCCAGCACTAAGAGACCGGCAAAACCCACCACGATATTCAGGCCCAGCCCCAGCATCACGTAAATCAACGCCAGCGTCATCACGTCCACCGCGCCGCGCGAAGCGGTAAATGGCCAGATCAGCGCCGCCGCCAGCAGCACCAGCCACAGCGCCAGTCGTGCCTGCGGGCTCTCGCTCACCGAGCGCAGACCCGTCGCCAGCGGATTGCCGCGCCAGGCGTTGGCCAGGTGCAGGTTCGCCCAAAACCGTTGCAAGGGCTGATGGAATAAGCGCCCCAGAAACACAATCACCACCGCGACGATCACCGGCGTCGGGGTGCGATTGAGCGAGACGTTAACCCCATCAACACGGATGTGCAGGCCAAAGATCGGGGTCAGCAGAACGGCGGTCAGCAGCGCCGACAGCACGGCATCGGAGACAACGCGGGGCATGACTACACTTTCTCCACGTCAGGTCTGCCCAGTAAGCCCGTCGGTCGCACCAGCAGCACCAGAATCAGCAGGGCAAAGGCCACTACATCCTTGTATTCAGTTTGCAGATAGGCCGAGGCGAAGCTCTCCGCCAACCCCAGCACCACGCCGCCCAGCATCGCGCCGGGAATGCTGCCGATGCCGCCCAGCACCGCTGCCGTAAACGCTTTCAATCCGGCGATAAAACCGATGAACGGATTGACCAGCCCGTAATACATGCTGACCAGCACCCCGGCCACCGCCGCTAGCGCCGCGCCCAGTACAAAGGTCAGTGCAATCACCCGATCCGTGTCGATGCCGAGCAGATTGGCCATGGTGCGATCCTGGGAGCAGGCCCGACAGGCCCGGCCCATCCGTGAGCGCGAGATAAACAGGGTCAGCCCGCCCATGAACGCCACGGTAATCACCGCGATCAGCACCTGCATATAGGATACGTAGACCTGAAAGCCGTCCTCCGGGCCGAAGCGCCAGCCGCCGGTCAACACCGGCTGCATCGACACATCACGCGCGCCCTGGCCAATCTGCACGTAGTTTTGCAAAAAGATCGACACACCAATGGCGGAAATCAGCGGCACCAGTCGGGGACTGCCGCGCAAGGGCCGATAGGCCAGCCGTTCCACGGTCCAGCCATAAGAGCCGGTCACCAGAATGCTGATGGCCAGCGTCACCAGCAGAATCGCCGTGATGCTGTGGATGCCGAACAGGCCCAGGCCAGTGATGACCATCAAACCGACATACGCGCCGATCATGTAAATCTCGCCGTGGGCGAAATTGATCATGCCGATGATGCCGTACACCATCGTATAACCGATGGCAATCAGGGCATAAATACTGCCCAGCGTCAGACCGTTAACGATCTGCTGAAGAAATTCGAGAAGGGAGAACCCAGACATGGCCGCCGCAAATCAGAGAGTGGACTACCAGCGCGCTAAAGCCGCAGCGCGCCAAAAAGAAGGGCGAGGTTTTGAGTCCTCGCCCTGGCTGATCGGCTTATTTGACCGGGGTCTTGGTAGCGTCAGCGTGCCAGTTGAAAATGACGAACTCGAATTCCTTCAGGTCGCCGTTGTCCTTGAACGCCACTTTGCCGATGGGGGTCTGGAAGCTGTTCTTACGGACGTAATCGGCGATTTTGACCGCATCTTCGGTCTTGGTGGCCTTAATCGCATCGGCGATGATCTGGACACCGGCATAGGCGGGCATCACGAACGGACCGGTAGGATCTTCATTCTTGGCCTTGAACGCTTTGACGAGATCGGCATTGGCCGGATCTGCGCTGAAATCGGCAGGCAGCGTCACCAGTAAGCCTTCAGACGCCGGGCCAGCGATGGCGCTGATGTCTTTATTGCCGACGCCTTCCGGCCCCATGTATTTGGCGTCAAAACCCTGCTCGCGTGATTGGCGCAGCAGCAAGCCCAGTTCCGGGTGATAACCGCCGTAATAAACGAAATCCACGCCGTCTTTCTTCATCTTGGTGATCAGCGCGGAAAAATCGGTCTGGCCCTTGTTGATGCCTTCAAACAACACCGGAGTAATGCCAGCCGCTTTGACAGTCTTGTCTACTTCTTTGGCGATGCCTTCACCGTACTGTTGCTTATCGTGGAGGATCGCCAGTTTCTTTGGCTTCACTTTATTAGCGATATAACGACCGGCGGTTGGCCCTTGCTGATCATCAGTGCCGATGGTGCGAAACACCATCTTGTATTTTTGCTGGGTGATGGCCGGGTTGGTGGCCGCCGGCGTGATCATGAAGATGCCTTCGTCCTCGTACAGCTTGGAGGCGGGCTGGGTCGAGCCGGAACACAGATGGCCGATGACGAACTTGATTTTCTGATTGACGATCTGGTTCGCGACGGCGACGGCCTGCTTCGGTTCACAGGCGTCGTCCATCACGATGGCTTCCAGCTTCTTGCCATTGACGCCGCCCTTGGCGTTAATCTGCTCGACTGCCATTTTGGCACCCATCATTTGCATGTCGCCATATTGGGCGACCGGGCCGGTGGTGGGACCGGCCAGGGCGATTTTGATGGTGTCCTCGGCGGCCTGCGCTACGCTGCCCAGACCCAGGATGATCGTCGTCACGGCGGCGCTCACAACATGGCGGCTGAATTTTTTCATCATCTAAATTCTCTCCTCAAATGGTTTTTAATCGAGTCAATGATCAAAAATACCGGAATCGCTAACAATTAGCTGAAATCACCGTATAGAACAAGTCGGATTTTGAAAAATCGCTGCTGCGGATAAGGGAAAGCCGTTGCAGGCGTCCCTGAATGACGCTGTGACCGTGAGCCGACGGGCCAGTCTATGTCATGCCGGGCGCTGAACAAAATAGCAAAGCGTGTGCTGGCGTTGGGTGGTTTAGGCGAGCGCTACGCTTACAGAAGAGACCAGAAGAGCCGATGACCCAAACGATAAAGGCGACACTTTGTAGTGTGTCGCCTGGCGTTTAGATCAATCCCGCTGTAGCGAGATTATTGCGCTGGTGGTGTTGCCGGTGGAGCAGCAGAGGTGGCGGCACCGGCCTGATCACGCATCATCCGGCGCATCGGTCGATCCGTAAAGAAATCATCCATCACCTTTTTCTGGGTTGGATCCAGGGTGGCATATAAATCGCCGACCGCTTTAGCCATCGATTTCATACCGGCCAGTTTGCGCTCCATACCCTGAATCCTTTCATCGAAGAAAGCGGTAACCGTCTCTTCTTTGTCGCGCATTTCCTGGCGCATCTTGACCATCTCGGCATGGCGCGTATCTTGTGCAGTACGCAGCGCTTTCCACGCGGTCATCTGTTCGGGTTTCAGCTTCAACCGTGCTTCCAGTAATTCCATCCGTTCGGCATGAAACTGTTGCATCCTGGCCATCCGTTGCTCAGGATCGCCGCCCATTCGACCATGCCCTTTGCCATGACCGCCGCCCATCATGGCACAGTCGCCCCCACCACCCATCATCGGACCATCGCCACCACCCCAGGGCTGGGCGATAGAGACGGTGGCCAGGCCAAGACCCGCGACAGCGGCAGCGATGAGTAGCTTCTTGCGTAATGGTTTCATCGTGATGCACTCCTTAGGGGTTAGTGATTTCAAGCCTTATTAAGCCACGCCAATGTAACCGGGATTTTGCCGACCAGGCCTTTTTGTAACGATTTATGTCAAATTTGCTCTGTTCCGGTTAGATGGGCCTTGAGCGAGGAAATTTTGGGCCGGTGAAACGGATCTGCCTACGGGGCAGTTTACAATCGCTTGATTGTTGATTGATGAAGACGGCTTGATTCAAACGTATGGGCGACCATCTGTTAATCGTGGATGATGATCCTGGCTTGCGCGAGCTGCTGGCCGACTATTTAGGCCGCAACGGGTTTCGGGTGACCGGCGTCGCTGCCGGGCGTGGGTTGTGGGCCGCCCTGGAGCAAGGGGCTGTGGATCTGGTCATTCTTGATTTGATGCTGCCTGGCGATGATGGGCTGGTGCTTTGTCGCAATTTGCGCGCTCGTTCGCCGATTCCAATCATCATGCTCACCGCGCGCGGCGATGATACGGATCGTATCGTCGGCCTGGAAATGGGGGCCGATGATTATCTGCCCAAGCCATTCAACGCACGCGAACTGCTGGCGCGGATTAAAAGCATTTTGCGGCGCGCGCGCAGCACGCCGCTGGAAGCCGGTGAAGCGCGACGTTTTCACTTTGCAGGCTGGACGCTGGATGCAGATTCCCGGCAATTGGTGGCGCCCGATGGGGTATTGGTGCCGCTGGGGGCTAGCGAATACCGGATCTTGCGGGTCTTTCTCGATCATCCGCAGCGGATTTTGAATCGGGATCAGCTTCTGGACTTAACCCAGGGCCGTGAAGCGATGCCATTTGATCGCAGTATCGATGTGCAGGTCAGTCGCTTGCGGCGTCGCTTGCGCGATGATCCGCGCGAGTCGGCCATTATCAAGACCATCAGGAACGAAGGCTATTTGCTGGCCGCTTCTGTCAGCCGAGAATCCTGATGCGTTGGTTGCCGCAATCCTTGTTTGGGCGACTCATGCTGTTTCTGGCCGGCGGTCTGGTGATTGCCCAACTCTTAAGCGCTGTGGTGTTATTGCAAGATCGTGATCAAGCGCTCTATCACGCCATCGGTGGGCATGTCGCGCAGCGAATCGCGGCTATTGTCAACCTGCTCGATAATGCAGCGGATGCAAGCGAGCGCCAGCGTCTGGTGACTGCCCTGGATTTGCCGCCGACGCGGATTAATCTTGACGTACCGTGGGAAACCGTCGCCAAGCCGGATGAGCGCTATCACACTACGTTGTTCCGTGCCTTGTTGAAGCGCCAGTTGGGGCCGGAGCGGCCGTTTCAGTTGGAAATCAATGACGATCTACCAGCCCCACCGCCGGGCCGACCGCGCTGGCTCGATTCAGACCCGCCGCCGCCACGGCGCGCCTGGGCTGACCGGCCGCCGCGCTGGCCAGCTCACGCCATGATGATGGGGTTGCGCAATTTCGTGGTGCAGGTGCGCCTGGGTGATGGAGCGACAGTGACTTTTCAGCAGGTGTTGCCAGAAGAAGTCATTGCCTGGCCGTTACGATTATTGCTGATTTTGTTGATTTTATTAGTCTCGGTCGCCGCGCTGTCGGCGTTGGCGGTGCGGGCGTTGACTCGGCCACTGGCTGTCCTCGCCGATGCTGCTACTGATCTGGGCCGGGATATTCGCCGTCCACCGCTTGATGCGACCGGACCTTTGGAAGTGCAGCGCGCGGCTCAAGCGTTCAACACTATGCAGGAACGGTTAATCCGCTATATCGAGAACCGCGACCGGATTCTCGCCGCCATTTCGCATGACTTGAAAACGCCGATCACCCGTTTACGGTTACGCAGCGAAATGCTAGATGACATAACAGCCCGCGAGAAATTTCTGGCCGATCTCGACGACATGCAACGTATGGTGCAAGCCTCGCTGGATTTTTTGCGCGCGGGTGAGGATAACGAGCCGGTCGCGCCGTTGGATCTCAATGCCTTATTGGAATCGTTGCAAGAAGATGCCGAAGACACCGGCCGCCAGGTCAGCATTGTTGGCGATGCTGCTGAACCGTTGCGCTGCCGACCCTTGGCGCTCAAACGCTGCCTGACCAATCTGGTCGATAATGCCTTGAAATATGGCCAATGCGCCGAAATTACCGTGAAGGAACCACCAGGACGTTTGCTGTTGCTGGTTCGCGATCAAGGTCCTGGAATTGCGTCGGCTGAATTAGAGCGGGTGTTCGAGCCGTTCTATCGCCTGGAAAGCTCGCGTAGCCGTGACACCGGCGGAACGGGTTTAGGGTTAAGCATCGCCCGAAACATTGCCCGTGCGCACGGTGGCGAACTCAGGCTGCGCAATCATCCCCAAGGGGGTTTGGAAGCTGTTTTGGACTTGCCGCGCTAGCAGGCTGTGCGGCGCAGAGCGCCAGGGGCGGGTAGCCTTATTCAGGGGCTAGTTCCAGTGGCGGCCGATGGCGAACCCGCACCTGGTTGATCCGCTGTCCTTTCATCGCCGCTACCTCAAATTCGTAATCACCCAGCGTGAATTTGTCGCCGCTTTCCGGTATTTGTTTCAATTGATCCAAGACCAATCCTGCCAAAGTAAAATAACCTTCGCCCGGTGGCAGCGCATCAAATTTGATAATTTTCCTGGCTTCATCCAGCGGCAAACCACCATCCAACAGCCAGACGCTGGCACCCTCCTGAATCAACTTGGGCGTCTCAAGATCAACGGTATCGACCAAATCGCCTGCAATAGACGCCAAAATGTCGATAGCCGTCACAATGCCTTCAACCCCACCGTATTCGTCTGTCACAACGGCCAGTGGGATCGGATGTTGGCGGAGCTGTTCCAGCACTTGCAGGGCGTTGAGTCCTTCATGCACAAACAACGGCTGCCGTAGCATGGTGCGCAACTGCAAAGGCTTGCCGTCTAACACCTGAAGCAATAAATCCCGACCTTGCACCACGCCTTCGACCTCATCCAACGCGCCCCGACAAACCAAATACCGGCCGTAGGAATGCCGTTGCAGGATCTCTCGCACCTGGTCGGGTCCGGCGTCAATATCAAGCCAAATGAGGTCGCGGCGTGGGGTCATTAAGGCCGGAATGGGTTGCTCGGCCAGCTTCAGTACATTTTGAATCATGCTGCGTTCTTTAGGATCAAAGGTAACGCTTTGCTTTTCGGCGGGGCTGGCTAAGGCTGCCACTTCATCGCCGACTTCTGCCTGTTCCACCTGCCCACCCAACAACCGCAAGACCGCTTCTGCCGTTCGCTCCCGCAAGGGACGCTGACGGCCCAAAAACCGACGGCGATTGTAGAGCGCCCATTGATTGAAGACTTCGATCAGTACCGAGAAGCCGATAGCCGCGTACAGATAGCCCTTGGGAATGTGGAACCCGAAACCTTCGGCTATCAGGCTAAAGCCGATCATCAGCAGAAAGCCCAGACAAAGGATAATGACGGTACGGTGGGCGTTAACAAAGCGGGTCAACGGCTTGCTGGCGATCATCATTAACACAATGGCGATGATCACCGCCGCCATCATCACCGGTAGATGTTCAACCATGCCGACAGCGGTGATCACTGCATCCAGCGAAAACACTGCATCCAGCACCACAATCTGGGCGACCACCGGCCAAAAGCTGGCGTACACCTTGGAGTTGGAATGGAGTTCGTCGCGGCTTTCCAGGCGTTCATGCAGTTCCATGGTGCCCTTAAAAACCAGAAACAGCCCACCGAATAGTAAAATCAGGTCACGACCTGAGAATGCCTGGCCAAATAGAGTCACCAGGGGATCCGTCAGCGTTACCAGCCAGGAGAGGCTAGCCAGTAATCCCAGCCGCATCAGCAGTGCCAAGGTCAAGCCGATGATGCGTGCCCGATCCCGCTCGGCAGGCGGCAGTTTATCGGCCAGAATGGCGATAAAAATCAGGTTGTCGATGCCCAGAACGATCTCGATGACAATTAGCGTTGCCAGACCGAGCCAGACTGTGGGATCAGCCAGCCATTCCATGATGGGGAGTACTCTTGGTGGGAGAAAGGAGGTTAGGGGTGGGGTTTAGCCAGTCACGCGGCTTTAAGAAAATGTCGTATAGCTGCTGCTCAGGACTGTCGGGTTGCGGTCGCCAATCATATTCCCAGCGCACCGCAGGTGGCAGCGACATCAAAATGGATTCGGTGCGGCCGCCAGATTGCAGGCCAAACAAGGTGCCTCGGTCATAGACCAGATTAAATTCAACGTAACGCCCGCGCCGATACAGTTGAAATTCCCGCTCGCGGTTACCGTAGGCAAGCGCTTGTCGCCGTTCGACAATCGGCAGATAAGCCGCTAAGTAATGGTCGCCGACGCTGCGCAGAAAGGCGAAACAACGCTCGAAATCCCATTGGTTAAGATCATCGAAGAACAGCCCGCCGATCCCGCGTGGTTCATTACGGTGCTTGATGAAGAAATACTCATCGCACCATGTTTTAAAGCGCGGATAGATGTCCGCGCCAAACGGCGCGCAGGCGGCCTGAGCGGTGCGGTGCCAGTGTCGGCAATCTTCCGCAAAGCCGTAATAGGGCGTTAAATCAAAGCCCCCGCCAAACCACCAAACGGGTGCAGCATTATCGGAAGCGGCATTGAAAAAACGGATGTTGGCGTGTGATGTCGGTACATAAGGATTGCGCGGGTGTACCACCAGCGACACTCCCATCGCTTCAAAACCGCGCCCAGCCAGTTCCGGACGCTGGGCGGTGGCGGAGGGTGGCAAGCGGCTGCCACGCACATGGGAGAAATTGATGCCAGCCTGCTCGAACACGCGGCCATTACGCAAAATGCGAGTTCGGCCACCTCCGGCTAAGGTTTGACTACTGGCTGGACGCTCCCAGGCATCTTCCGCGAACGTGGCAGCGCCATCGGTGCCTTCGAGAGCAAAGGTCAGGCGGTCCTGGAGCGCTTGCAGATAGGTAAGAACAGCCGCAACATCGGGGGAATCGAGCATCAGCACGCTCATACTGCGCTAGGCGCTCGTAGCGAGCTTTAAGCCGATGATCCCCGCCACAATCAGGCCGACGCTGATCAAGCGTGCGGGGTTTGCCGGTTCGCCAAACAAGGCGATGCCGAGAATGACGGTTCCCACAGCGCCAACGCCAACCCAGACGCTGTAGGCGGTGCCCACCGGCAGCGATTTCATGGCGATGCCCAGCAAGGCGAGGCTAATGATCATGGCCAGAACCGTCCAGGCGGTCGGCCAGAATCGGGTAAAGCCTTCGGTGTATTTCAGTCCGATAGCCCAGCCCACTTCAAACAGGCCAGCCAGTATCAGGAGAATCCAGGCCATCTGAGGTATCACCCTTGGCGCACAATGAGCGGCGAACTGAACGCGCTATCGAGGGGGCGATGATCGCTTAATTTTTTTGGTGCCGGGAGAGAGACTCGAACTCTCACGGTATCACTACCGGTGGATTTTGAGTCCACTGCGTCTACCATTCCGCCATCCCGGCCAGGAGAGAGGAATGCAAGTATAAGGATTTTCCTCCAGCGGACAAGCCAAATATGGTAATTGTTTGTTAATAATTTGGAGTAGAACGAACTGATGAAGCCAGTGTTATGTTAAAGCCGAAAGCGCTGAAAGCGGAATTTTTGCTCTGTGTGGCAGCGATGATCTGGGGTTCGGCTTTCGTCGCCCAGCGCCTAGGGATGGCGCATGTCGGCCCCTTCACCTATAACGGTGCCCGGTTTTTGCTGGGAGCGCTGTCGTTACTGCCGTTGCTGTTGATCCGCAAACAGGCCGTTTTTTCTGAGCAATCCGGAAATCGATGGCTGATATGGCTGGGGTGCTTGCTGGCGGGTTTGCTACTGTTTGCCGGCGCTTCGTTGCAGCAGGTGGGTATTGTCTATACCACAGCGGGCAAAGCCGGTTTCATTACCGGGCTGTATGTCGTCCTCGTACCGATACTGGGGCTGCTGTGGGGCCAGCGCACCCCCTGGGCTACCTGGGCAGGCGTCGCGCTCGCCGTGATCGGTTTGTATTTGCTGACAGTAACCGAAGATTTGACCCTGGCCAAAGGCGACGGCCTGGTTTTGATCGGTGCCTTTTTTTGGGCGGGACACGTCCTGGTGATCGGTTGGTTGTCGGGAAAGCATATCGATCCCATCTTATTCGCTTGGCTGCAATTTATGGTGTGCGCGATCTTGAGCCTGATAGTCGCAGTCGTCGTGGAGCCGATAAGCCTGGCAGGACTGGAAAGCGCAGCGCTGCCGATTCTCTATGGTGGGGTTTTATCGGTCGGCGTCGCCTATACCTTGCAAGTGGTGGCTCAGCGCGACGCACCGCCCGCGCACGCCGCTATTATCCTCAGTCTGGAAACCGTGTTTGCCGTATTAGCCGGTTGGGTAATGCTGCAAGAGACCTTATCCAATCGCGGCTTGATGGGTTGTGGGTTGATGTTTGCCGGTATGTTGGCATCGCAATTGGGCGGTGGATCGGCCCCAGCGCCTGATACTCCTACCGCCCTGGATAGCTCTTTGCCAGATAACAAGCATCGGTGAATTTCCATTATTCTTCCATTGGGCAATCGCCCTTGTCAGGCTCAGCTAAGGGGTTATCAAAACCGTCAGCGGAATCCTGGCCAGGGTTTTGGCGCTCTTGCCACTCTTTGAACCAACATTGGTAGCACAGACGCAAGCCATCTTGACTTAAAAAACTGGCGGGCGGCCCAAAGCGCCCGCAGACATCGCAGATCAAGTAGCTGCTGACCATCGTGGCTCTCCTTTCAAGATCAGTCTCATAGTAGCAGTCGTTATGTCTGTCATTCACGATTCTGCATCAGATTTAACATCGATCGTGCCACCCGGTTGTGAGGCACGTTGTCCGGGTTGTACCCATCGTCGGTTTACGGCTGCTGCGAGCGAAGCGCAGAAAATAGATTGGCTACAACGCCGACTCGCGCCGTGGGCCGAACAGTTACAGCCTCTGGTAACGACGACCGAGGTTGAACGCTGGGGCTATCGGCGTAAGGTCTGCCTGTCGGTCATTTGGAGTGAAGCGGATGGCTGGCAGTTTGGACTTTGGCGGCGCGATGAGCTGATCCCTATTCCCGACTGTCCGGTTCATGCCCAGTTGGTACGGACGCTGGTTCGATCCTTGATGCAGATATTGCCGCCACATCCTCTGTTTCCGCTTGCTTTTTTAGTGATGTCAGGCGCGCAAGCCACCCTGATTGTCAAAACCCATCAGAGGGTGTCGCTTGATGGGTTGAATGGCCTGCCTTGGCAAGATTTAGCGGCTAGCGGATTGGAGGGTCTTTGGTTACATCGGCATCCTGCGGCGGGTCGGCGCTTGTTCGCTCGCAACGGTTGGCAATTGCTGTGGGGACAGCCACGCTCGCGTGAGCCGCTCGGCTTAATCCATGGGCCGACTGCCTTTCAACAGTTGATTCCCAAGCTCTATAGCCATGCCTTGGATGTTGCGGAAGCATTTTTAGCCCCGGCAGCAGGCAACAGGATTGCAGATTTATAGCAAAACCAAATAGGGTTGATTATTATGAAGGGATGAGTTACTCACTGGATTTTCGTCGTAAAGTGCTAGAGGTCCGGCAACGGGAGGGGTTATCGATCGCCCAGGTGGCCGAGCGGTTTGC
>Ga0209573_1000762_pt1 | contig 59893 bp, 48 predicted proteins | sample TNRBio252014_DNA_FD_185870 | JGI IMG/M metagenome (GOLD analysis project Ga0209573, IMG submission 185870) | Wastewater treatment Type I Accumulibacter community from EBPR Bioreactor in Madison, WI, USA - TNR Reactor_6/25/2014_ DNA (SPAdes)... | ecosystem: Engineered > Bioreactor > EBPR >...
CGAGCCGGGTGGCAGGAGCAGCAAGTCGATCCCGCCCTTGCGCGCCTGGCTGTCGTTGACGACGAGGAAGTTGTCGGTGTTGTCGGCGTAGAAGGCCAGCGACCAGTAGTGTGGCCAGCGTGGAGCGGCACGCACGCGCAGGGGTGAGAGCGACAGGTCGAACACGCAGGTGGCGTAGGCCAGATCGGGGCTGGGCAGCACGATGCGACGCGCCCGATGGTCGGTCAGGGGGGGCCAGTAGGCCGCCGGCGGCGCCGGGCCCGCGGCCCGCTGCAGCACGACGGCCATGATGACCCGCGGCAGCGCCCACAGGGCAAGCCCGTACGACAGGGCGGCCACGGCCAGCACCAGGCCCGCCGCCTGAAGCCCGCGCTTCCAGCGGCCACCCGGGCGGCCCGCCTGGTCATCGCTCATCGGCACGCCCCGACCGGCTCGATGCGCGGCGGCTCCAGCGACAGTGGGTCGGCCTGCAACGCCGGCCCGGGGTTGTAGACGCGCAAGGCCAGCACCAGGCCGCCGTCACCGGGGGTCGGCAACCAGGGCGGGTGTCCATCGGCGGGCGCCTGCGGGCCGGTCAGCACCGTAAAGCGCCCCTGGCCGTCGAGGCGCGCGTTCGCACCGTTGATGCTGTAGCGCCCCTGTTCGTCGGGAAACAGGAACAGGTCGTCTGCATACGCGGTCAGGCTCCACCAGCGCGCCGCCGGCGCGCGGCCGCTGACCCGCCAGCTGCAATGGCTGCGCAGCGCGCGCCCCTGGCTGTCGTGGCGCGCCAGGTAGTACATGGTCTCGCCCCGGTGCAAGGCCAGCAGCCCGCCCAGGGCCACCCGAGCCCGCGTCAGCGCATCGGCGTCGACGCTGCCGGCCAGCAGCTGCACCTGCCAGGGGCCGACCGCCGGCCCGCTGGACAGGCCGCGCCGCACCTGCCACGCGGCACCGGCAAGGCCCAGCACGACGCCGGCAGCGACCAGCCCGACCCGAACGCGCATGCGCACACGCTGGCGGCCGGGCTCGGGGTCGGGTCTGGGCATCGACAGCTCGCGGCAAGGGTCTTGGGGGTGCCGATTCTCGTCCAGCAGCGAGAGCGTGCGGGCTCGATTCAGCGGGGCCCCCTGGAACCGGCATGACTGCAACTTGCCCCCGCGCACAGGCGCTGGCCCTGCCGCTCTTGCTGGAGCGAGAGTGCCGCGCGCCGCCTGCAGGCGGCCGTGCCGGCCATGCCGGCGCCCCGCCATGCCGACTTCCTGGACGACTCCGGCGTGCGCCCGCAGGTGCGCCGCATGCTGATGACCCGCTACCTCGAGGCCGTGGCAAGACGGCGTGCCCCCGGGGCTCAGCGCGGCCGACGACGTCTGGGCACAGGAATGCATCGACCGGGGCGAGCGCATCCAGGACGGCCCGCGCAGCCTGGTCTGCGTGCTGCCGCACGACGGCTGGGTGACGGTGGTCAAGGGCACCGCCAGCGGCCAGCCGCTGCATGAACTCCATCGGGCTCATCACCAGCTGCGTGGTTCCATCGCGCCACGGTGCCACGAGCTTGAGCTCCACCTGCCCGGCAGCGTCGAGCTGAACCCGCTCGTGTGACAGCGCCGGCCGGGTGATGTAGCGGCGCTGTTGCTCCAGCCGATTGCGATCAGGTGCCTCGACCCGCACTGCGGCATGCAGGGTGAGGCCGGACACAAGGCCCGGAAGGGCCTTGTGCCTGCCGAACTGCAGCAAATGCCCGAGCGCTTCACCGCGCTGTACGCGCAACGGCTGGACGGCATGGCCGCGGCGATCGCGCAGTTCGACGCCCGGGGCTCAGCCTCGACCCGGGAACGCCAGCCGAAGCAGCCCGGCGGCCAGTGCCAGCATCGTGACCCCGATCAGCCCGTCCAGCACCCGCCAGGCCTGTGGCCGGGCGAACCATGGGGCCAGCCAGCGGGCTCCGTAGCCCAGCGCGGCGAACCAGCCCAGGCTGGCACCCGCCGCCCCGGCGACGAACCAGGGCCGCAGCGCCGGCGGCTGCTGCGCCCCGATGCTGCCCACCAGCAGCACCGTGTCCAGGTAGACGTGCGGATTCAGCAGCGTGAAGGCCGCGGCCTGGGCCAGCGCCGCGCCGCGGCTCAGTCCGGCACCGCCGGCCGCGGCCTCCAGGCGCTGGGGCCGGCGCGCCCGATGCAGCGCCCGCAGCCCGTACAGCGCCAGGAAGGCGGCTCCGGCGGCGGCCAGGGCCCGCGCCAGGGTGGGTCGCTCGCCCAGCGCCTGCGCCATGCCCAGCACGCCGGCGACGATCAGCGCCGCATCGGCCAGCGCACAGAAGGCGACGATGGGCCCCACGTGCTCGCGCCGCAGGCCCTGTCGCAGCACGAAGGCGTTCTGTGCGCCGATCGCGACGATCAGGCCGAGGCTCAGTGCCAGGCCGCTCGCCAGCGCCGGGCCGGCCTGCAGCGCGAGCACGGGGGTGTCCATGCGGTGCAGCTTGCCAGCCGCCGAAGATGTAGACAAACTAAATCGCCTAAAGCTGCATTAGTTGGACTGAATCATCTGGGACTACCCTGCGCTCGCCGCCCTGGCCGCCGTGGTGCGCGAAGGCAGCTTCGAGCGGGCCGCGCGGGCGCTGCACGTCACTCCGTCGGCGGTCTCGCAGCGGGTGCGGGCACTGGAGGAGCGGCTGGGCTGTGCGCTGGTGCTGCGCGAGCAGCCCTGCCGCGCCACCGAGGCCGGGGCGCGCCTGTGCCGCCATGCGCAGCGCGTGCAGTTGCTGGAGCAGGAACTGCAGGAGGCGCTGCCGGGGCTCGCGCCCGAGGCCGGGGCGCGCCTCACGCTGCCGCTGGCGGTCAACGCCGACAGCCTGGCGACCTGGTTCGCGCCGGTGCTGGCCGGGTTCGCGGCGCAGGCACCGGTTCTGGTGGAGGTCTCGGTCGATGACCAGGACCACACCATGGAGTGGCTGCGCCGCGGCGCCGTGGTAGCCGCGGTGACCGCCTCGGCCCGCCCGGCGGTCGGCTGCAACAGCCGTCCTCTGGGCCGCATGCGCTACCGGGCGGCGGCCAGCCCCGGGTTCGTCGCGCGCCACTTCGCCGGCGGTGTCGATGCGGGTGCGCTGGCGCTCGCGCCCTGCCTGACCTTCAACGCCAAGGACGAGCTGCAGGACCGCTGGGTGCGGCGCCAGGTGCACCGCCACGTGCCGCTGCCGCGCCACCTGCTGCCGTCGCCGCAGGCCTTCGTCGCCGCCGGACTGGCCGGCATGGGCTGGGGCCTGCACCCGCAAGGCCTGGTGGCCGCGCACCTGGCCGCCGGCCGCCTGGTGGAACTCGTGCCCGACACGCCGCTGGACGTGCCGCTGCACTGGCAGCATGCCCGGGCGGCCTCCGGCCTGCTGGAGGGCCTGTCGAAGGCCGTGGCCGAGGGCGCGGCGCGGAGTCTGCGGCGCGACTGAAGGCGCGGCGGGTCGTCGCTTCCACCCCGGGGAGGTGTCGAACCCGGCGCCGGCCGGGAGCCGCTACGATCCCGCGCCATGAACGAGGAACGCCACCGGCTCGAGACCGCGATCGCGGCGCTGGAGGCCCAGCGCGGCACGCTGGGCGATGCGGTCGTCGAGACGCTGCTGGCCCCGGCGCGCGAGCGCCTGGCGGCGCTGGCGGCCCGGACCGAGCCTGAGTCCGACGCCCAGTCGCTGCGCCAGGTCAGCATCCTGTTCATCGACGTGGTCGGTTCCACCACGCTCAGCCGCAGCCTGGAACCGGAGGACATCTCCGAGGTGATGGACGACGCGCTGGCGCGCGGCACGGCCATCGTGCGCACCCACGGCGGCCGCGTGCTGCAATACGCCGGCGACAACATCCTGGCCGCCTTCGGCGCCGACGAGGCGCGCGAGGACGACGCCGAGCGGGCCGTGCGCTGCGGCCTGGCCCTGTTGCGCCTGGGACGCACGCTGGCCGGCGAGGTTCTGCGCAAGCATGGCCACGCGGGCTTCGACTTCCGTGCCGGCATCCACACCGGCGGCGTGCTGTTGGGCGGCGGCGTGGCCGATGGCAGCATCCGTGGCATGGCGGTCAACATCGCCGCCCGAATGGAGCAGACGGCGCCGCCGGGCACGCTGCGCATCAGTGCCGAGACCGAGTCGCTGGTGCGCGGCCGCTTCGAGGTCGAGCCGCAGCCGCCGCTGCTGGTCAAGGGCGTGGACGAGCCGGTGCGCAGCGTGCTCGTGCAGCGCCCGGCGGCGCGCGCCTTCCATGCCGGCGACCGTGGCCTCGAGGGCGTGGTCACGCGCATGGTCGGGCGCGACGCCGAACTGCAGGCGCTGGAGCAGGCGCTGGACCGGGTGCAGGCCACGGGCCGGCTGGAGGTCGTCACCGTGGTCGCCGAGGCCGGCCTGGGCAAGAGCCGGCTGCTGCGCGAGTTCGAACGCCGGCTCGACGCGCGGCCGAGGCCCCCGCTGCGCCTGCGGGCCCGCTGCCAGCCGGCCAGCCCCCTGCAGCCCTACGGCCTGCTGCGCGAGCTGCTGGCGGGCGCCTGGGGCCTGGGCGACGACGACACGCTGCCGCAGGCCCAGGCCCGCGTGGCCGAGGGCGTGGCGCCGCTGTTCGAGCCCGACGAAGGCGCCGAGGCGGCCCAGGCCAAGGCCCATCTGCTGGGCCACCTGCTGGGCGTGGACCACGGCGCCAGCCCGCACGTGGCCGGGATCCGGCGCGACGTGGCCCAGGTCCGCGCCCGCGCCTGGCACGCCGCCACGCAGTGGTTCCGGCGGCGCGCCGCCCGCGAAGGCCGGCCGCTGCTGCTGCTGCTGGAAGACCTGCACTGGGCCGACGACCCCAGCCTGGACTTCCTGGACCACCTGGCCGCCACCGATGCCGACGTGCCGCTGCTGCTGCTGGCCACGGCCCGCCCCGCGCTGCGTGAGCGCCGCCCGGTCTGGCCCGCCGAAGGCGTGCCGGCCCGGGCGCTGGCGCTGGCCGCGCTGGACCCGCAGGCCAGCCAGGCGCTGGTGGACGAGCTGCTGCAGCGCCTGCCCGAGGTGCCCGAGGCGCTGCGGCAGCGGCTCACGGGCACCGCCGAGGGCAACCCCTTCTACCTCGAGGAGCTGGTGCGCATGCTGGTCGACCGCGGCGCGATCGTGGTCGAGGGCGACGCCTGGCGCATCGATGCCGAGCGCTTGGGCGGGGCCCAGGTGCCGGCAACGCTGACCGGCGTGCTGCAGGCGCGGCTGGATGCCCTGGCCGCGGCCGAACGCATGGCGCTGCAGCAGGCCAGCGTGATCGGCCCGCTGTTCTGGGACCGGGTGCTCGCCGCGCTGGACGCCCGTGCCGAGGCCGAGCTGCCGGCGCTGGTGGACAAGTCGCTGGCCTTGCCGCGCGCACCGGAGCCGGCGGCCGAGGGCCTGAACGCCTACGCCTTCAGCCACCACCTGCTGCACCAGGTGACCTACCAGACCGTGCTGCGGGCGCCGCGGCGCCAGTGGCACGGCCAGGTCGCGCGCTGGCTGGCCGCGCATGCCGGCGTGCGCGCCGGCGACTTCCTGGCCCTCACGGCCGACCATTTCGAGCGCGCCGGCGAGCCGGCAGAGGCGGCGCGCTGGCATCTGCGCGCGGCCGAACACGCGCGCGACCGCTATGCGCACGTCGCCGTGCTGCACCACGTCGAGCGCGGCCCGGCGCTGCTGGAGGCCTCGGGCGAGGCCGACCCCGCGCTGCGCTGGGACCTGCACTTCCTGCGCGCGCACACGCTGGGCGTGCTGACCCGGCGCGACGAGGAGGCCGCGGCACTGGATGCGCTGGACGGCGCCAGCGGGGGTGTGGACCTGGCCCGCCAGGCCTATGCGCGGCTGCTGCGCGCCGAGTCCTGCGGCCGTCGTGGCGATGTGGCGGGCATGGAACGCCACGCGACCGAGGGCCGTGCGCTGGCCGAGCAGGCCGGGCACGCGGAGCACGCGCTGCGGGGCCGCTACCTCCAGACCGCGGCCCTGACTCTCGTGGGCCGGCTGGACGAGGCCGAGGCGCAGGCCCGCGAGGGCCTGGAGGTCGCACGCCGCCTGGGCCACCCGCGCCTGCTGCCCGCCTTCCTGAACGAGCTGTCGATCATCGTCGGGGGCCGGGGCGACCCGGTGGAGAGCCTGACGCTGTTGCGCGAGATGATGCCCTTCACGAAGGCGGCCGGCGACCGCCTCAACGAGGCGAACGGCCGCGTCAACCTGTCGGGCTGCGAGGCGGCGCTGGGCGCCTGGGACGCGGCGCTGGAGCAGGCCGACCTGGCGCTGCGCGTGGCGCGCGAGGTGGACTCGCCGATCGGCGTGTCCGGTGCCCTCGCCGCCCAGGCCACGGCGATGCTGGGCCTGGGGCGTGCCGAAGAGGCGCTGGCGGTGGCCCGCGTCGCCGCCTCGGGGGCGGCCGGGCAGGGCGCCGCGATCGAGCTGGACGTGCTGTGCCTGCTGGGCCATGCCGCGCTGGCCCTGGACCGGCCCGACGAGGCGTCCGGCGCCTTCGGCCGCGCGCTGGCGCTGGCCGACGAACGGGGCTCGCCGGTGCGCCACGCGGCGGTCGCGGGCCTGGCGGAGGCGGCACTGGCCGCCGGTGACCTGCCCGCGGCCCTGGACCAGGTCCGGCAGCTGGAGACCGTGGACGCCGACGAGCGCGACGCGTCGAACGCGCCCCGCCAGATCGAGTGGACCTGCTGCCGCGTCTGGGAGCGGGCGGGCGATGCGGGCCGCGCCCGGCACTGGCTGCGCTGCGCGCACGCGGGCCTGCAGGTGCAGGCGGCGTCCATCGGCGACGAGGCGCTGCGGCGCGACTTCCTGGCGCGCGTGCCGGTCCATGCGGCCATCGTGGCGGCCTGGCAGGCCGAGTCGGGTTGAGGTGGACGGCCCATGATGCTGCTGCCTGAACCCAAAGCCGACACCGTCGCCAGAAGGCCGACCTTCCTGATCGTGGACGATCACCCGATGCGGCGCGCGGGCGTGGCCGCCGATGGCGAGCAGGCGCTGGCGGCCGACGTGGCGCCGCTGGCTGCCGCCGGCGACGCGGCCGGCTGATCAGGTCCCGCCGGCGCTTGCGTTCACCTCGGCCCGCGGGGCCTGGGCCTGCACGACGGCCAGCAGCCGCACCTGCCAGGGCCCGACCGCCGGCCCGCTGGACAGGCCGCGCCGCACCTGCCACGCGGCACCGGCCAGGGCCGGCACGACGCCGGCAGCCAGCCGCCCGACCCGAACGCGCATGCGCACACGCTGGCGGCCGGGCTCGGGGTCGGGTCTGGGAATCGACAGCTCGCGGCAAGGGTCTTGGGGGTGCCGGTTCTCGTCCAGCTGTGAGAGAGTGCGGGCTCGATTCGGCGAGGCCCCCTGGAACCGGCATGACTGCAACTTGCCCCCGCGCACAGGCGCTGGCCCTGCCGCTCTTGCTGATGCTGGTGCTGGCCTGCACCCTGGGCACGGCGGGCCGGGCGCGCGCGCAGGGCGACATGGCCGAGCCTGCGCCGCTCATCGGCTCGGCCAGCGAACGGCAGGCCTTGCAGGCCCGTGTCGATGCTCCGACCCCGGTGTCGGACACTGCCGCGCAGCTGACGGAGCATTTTTCAGACCGCATCGACGCGGCCCGCCGCCTGGGCGACGCCGGGCAGCTGGGTCGCGTGCTGCAGCAGGCCATGCAGGCGCAGCCGGAGTTTGCGCGCTGGCCCAACGATGCCGGCCTGGTGGCGCGCGATGCCGGGCGCCATGCCGAGGCGCTGCAGCTGTTCGACCGCGCGATCGCGCTCGCGCGCCGGCCCGTCGACCGCCTGTTCTACCGCGCGAACCGGCTTTCGGTGCCTGCCGGCCTGGCGCCGGAGAAGAAGCTGGCCGAGGCCGCCGCGCTGCGCTCCGAGTCCAGCGCCCTGCTGCAGGCCGGCGACAGCCGCCTGGGCCCGTTCGACCGCACCAACCTGCTGCGCGTGCACGCCTCGGGCTGGTGGCGCGAAGCCGAAGTTCACCGCCGGCGCTATGCCCTGCCGGCGCTGCTGGAAGCGCGCGCCAAGGCGACCCAAGGCATGCGCGATGCCGTCGCCATGGCGCAGACCCTGCCGCCGCAAGGCGCGCGCACGCTGTCGGTCACGGCCGCCGGCCTGGCGGCGGCGCTGAGGGAGCAGGCCTACTCGCTGATCCTGACCGGCCGCTACTCGGACGCCGAAGAGCTGGTGCAGGAGCAGCAGCGGCTGACCCAGGCCCATGGCCTGTCGGCCGGCTTCGCCTCGGGGGCGCTGCATCTGCAGGCCCTGCTCAGGCTGCGCCGCGGCGAATTCGAGGAGAGCGGGCAGCTGCTGCGCCGCTCGCAGCAGGTGCTGGACCAGTTGCGCTATCCGCGGGGCCACCCGTTCCAGCTGGCCCGCTCGCGGGACCTGCTGCTGGTCAGCTGGGCACTCGGCCGCCATGACGAGGGGCTGGCCGACCTCGAGCAGATCGACCTGGTGGCCGTGGAAGGCGGCGACCGGCCACGCCTGCGCTACCCCTTCGAGCGCGGGCTGCTGCAACTGGGCGCCGGCCGGCCGGCGGAGGCGGTGCGCAGCTTCACGGCCCTGGAGGCCCACAACCGGGCCACGCTGGGGCCGGGCCACTACTTCACGCTGATGGCGCAGGCGCTGGTCGGTGCAGCCGAGTGGGCCACCGCGGACCCGACCCGGCGCGAAAGTGCCGCGCGCCGCCTGCAGGCAGCCGTGCCGGCCATGCTGGCGCCCCGCCATGCCGACTTCCTGGACGACTCCGGCGTGCGCCCGCAGGTGCGCCGCATGCTGATGACCCGCTACCTCGAGGCCGTGGCCTGGCGCGGCAGCGACCGCCAGGGGCAGGCCTTCGGCGTCGCCGACCGGCTGCTGGCCGACGCCACCGGGCAGGCCATGACCGATGCCGCCTTGCGCGCCGCCACCGCCGACCCGGCGCTCGCCGAGCTGCTGCGCCAGGAGCAGGATGCCCGCCTGCAGGCCCGCGCGCTGCTGGAGGACTTGCAGGAAGGGGCCGACGACGGGCGGGCGGACAAGGACAGCGATGCCTTGCGTGAGCGCCTGTCCGCGGCCGAGGCCCGCGTGCTGGCGCTCGGCGACGAGCTTCGGCAGCGCTTTCCGGAATTCGAGCGCCTGATCCGCCCGCCCTTGCCGAGCCCGGCGGCGGTGGGCCGCCTGCTGCGACCCGAGGAAGCGCTGTGGCTGGCCCTGCCGACCCCGCTGGGCCTGTTCCAGTGGCTGGTCGGTGCCGACGGGCAGGCGCGATTCCGGCGCGTCGATGTCCCGCTCGAGCAGTTGCAGAAGGATGTCGAGGCCCTGCGCAGCAGCCTGGACTTCTCGCGCCATGGCGGCCGCATTCCACGCTTCGACCATGCGACGGCGCAGTTGCTGCACGAACGCACGCTGGCCCCCGTGGCCGACGCCCTGGCCGGCCGCCGACACCTGATCGTGGTGACCTCCGGAGCGCTGGCGGCCCTGCCCTTTGCGGCGCTGCAGACCGGGCCGGGCGAGGGACCCGGCGCGCCCTGGCTGGCGCGCCGGCTGGCCCTCAGCCAGGCGCCCAGCGTGGCCGCCTGGCTGGCCATGCAGCAGCTGCCACGCGCGCCGGCTGCGCCCGAGCCGCTGCTGGCCTGGGCGGACCCGAGCTACGGCCCGCATGCCGGGCACGCCTCCGGCGCCGTGCAGACGCCGCCGGCGGCGGCGGGAGGCCACCGCAAGTCGCTGCACCGACCCGCGTCCACCGTACCCGGCGGGACGACACTGGCCACGCTGCCGCCGCTGCCCGAGACTCGCGACGAGGCCACCGCCATCGCCGGCGCCTTGAGGGCCGACCCGGCACGCGACGTGATCTCCGGTCGCCAGGCCACCCGCGACAGCGTGCTGGAAGCCAGCCGCAGCGGTCGGCTGGCGCGCAAGCGGGTGGTGGTCTTCGCCACCCATGGCCTGATGGCGGGCGACCTGCCTGGCCTGACGCAGCCGGCCTTGGCACTGGCGCCTGGCGGCGGCCAGGCCGCCGACGGCCTGATCGGCCTCGACGACATCCTGGGCCTGCGCCTGAACGCCGACTGGGTCGTGCTGTCGGCCTGCAATACCGCCGCCGGCGACGGGCGCAGCCAGGCCGCGCTGTCGGGCCTGGCGCGCGGCTTCCTGTACGCCGGCGGGCGCAGCCTGCTGGTCACCCATTGGGCCGTCGAGACCGAAAGCGCCAAGCGCCTGACCACGGCCACGCTGGCCCACCATGCGCGCGACGGCAGCGCCAGCAAGGCCGAGAGCCTGCGCCAGGCCATGCTGTCGCTGATGGATGAGGGGCGCTACGCGCACCCGGCCTACTGGGCGCCGTTCGCGCTGGTCGGCGACGGTTCGCGCTGAAGGCGCAGCGCGCCGTGTCAAGGCCGACGGTCGCCCACCGGAACCCCCCGCGGCGGCGCGGCGGGCTGCTGGCGGCCGCCGTCGCCTGCCTCGCGCTGCTGTGCCTGCCAGCGGCTGGCCAGGCCTTGCCCGACGCCGCCGCCGTGCAGGTCCGGCTCGACGCGCTGCTCGACCGCCAGGGGCTGGACCCCAGGGGGCCGGGGCTTGCGGTGCTGGTTGCGCGCGGCGACGAGCGGCTGGCACAAGGTGCACGCGGCATGGCATCGATCGAGCTCGAGGTGCCGCTGACGCCCGCGCACCGCTTCAAGATCGCCAGCATCACCAAGCAGTTCACGGCCGCCTGGCTGCTGGAGCTGGTCGACCAGGGGCGTGCGCGGCTCGACGACCCGCTGTCGAAGTACCTGGCCGACTACCCCAACGGCCGGGCCATCACGCTGGCGATGCTGCTCAACCACACGGCCGGCGTGCCCAGTTTCAGCAAGATCCCCGGGTACCTGGGCAACCCGATCCGGCGCGACCTCGGCACCGCGCAGCTGATCGACGAGTTCAAGTTCCTGCAGACCGACTTTTCGCCCGGCCAGGGCTGGGCCTACAGCAACGGCGGCTACGTGCTGCTCGGGGCGGTGATCGAGAAGATCACCGGCAAACCCTGGTGGGAGGGCGCGTCACGGCTGCAGGCGCCGCTGCACTTCCCGGCCCCCGACCGCCTGATCGCCGGCCTGGCCCAGGGCTATTCGCGCACCGCCGACGGCCGCGTCCGCCCGGCCGGCCTGGTCAGCATGACCCAGCCCCATGCCGCCAGCGCGCTGGTCGGCGACCTGCACTCGCTGTGGCACTGGAATCGCCAGTTGCACGAGAGCGGATGGCTGTCGTCCGCCAGCCACCGCCGCATGACCACGCCCGATGCGGCCGCCCAAGCGCACCGCTACGGGTACGGCCTGCTGGTGGCCGGCCTGCGTGGCAAGCCCTTGTGGATGCACGGCGGCGTCATTCATGGCTTCACTTCGCTGCTGAGCTACCAACCGGCCGACCGCGTCAGCGTGGTGCTGCTGCGCAACAGCGACACGCCGACGCCCGAGCTCGAGGACCTGGCGCGCGAGCTCGGCGCCTTCGCCGCCGGCCGGCCCTTCCCGGAGCCGCCGCCGGTCAGCCTGGACGCCGCCCGGCTGAAGGCCTTCGAGGGCGTCTACGGCAGCGGCAGCCAGCAACGCACGATGCGCGTCGTCGATGGCCAGCTGCATTCGCAGCGCACCGGTCAGCGCGCCTTCGTGCTGCAGCCGGTCGGTCCGGCGCGCTTCCGCTTCCCGGACAGCCCGACGCAGCTGGGCTTCGTGGAGACCGTGGACGGCCGCATCAGCGGACTGCGTATCTACCCCGAGGGCGACGGCGAAGGCTTGCCGCATGATCGCACCGCGGCACTGCCGGCAGCGGCCGACTGAGAGCTTGTGAAGATATGAATCGTGCCCGCGGGCACGATTCATATCTTCACAAGCTCTGAGGCCACGAGGACCTGCTCGCGGTCGAGGGAGGGGACAGGGATGGCGCTTTGGAGTTGGCTCATCGCCCTGCTGGCCGGCGCGGTCCTGGCAGGCACGGCGGCGGCCCAGGCGCCCCCACCGACGGTGGCGGAGGTGGTCGAACTCGCGGACCGCGCCGACAAGGCCTATTCCGCCGGCCGCTATGCCGAGGCCCTGGAGCTGATGCGGGCCACGCGGGACGCCTACGCGGCGCTGCAGGGCGCCGAACATCCGAACGTGCTGACCGCCGAGGTCAACATGGGCGCCATCCTGCTGCAGCTCGGCCGCCACGACGACGCACTGCAAGCCCTGTCGGCCGCCGAGCGGGGCTGGACCCGGCTGCGCGGACCCGACGACCCGATGACGCTGCAGGCCGTGATGGCCCGCGCCTCGACGCTGGGCCAGATGGGCCGCCACCCGGAGCAGCTCGAGCTCAACCTGCGCGCCGTCGAGGGCATGACGCGCGCCCATGGCCCCAGCCACCTGCTGACGCTGCACGCCAAGAACAACCTGGCGGCGACCTATGGCTGGCTGGGCAGGCTGCGCGAGCGGCTGGCCCTGGACCGCGAGATCCTGCTCCTGCGCGAAAAGGCGGGCGGCCGCGACGACCCGAACACGCTGGTGTCGATGAACAACGTGGCCCACACGCTGTTCGCGCTTGGCCGCCACGCCGAGTCGCTGAGCCTGGACGAGGAAGTGCTGGAGCGTCGCACGCGGGTGCTGGGCGAGCGTCACCCGCAACGCCTGACGACGCTGAACAACCTGGCGCGCAACTACGGCCAGCTCGGTCGCCATGACCAGGCCCTGGCCATGCAAGAGGAGGGCCTGCGGCTGAGCCGGGAGGTCCATGGCGAGAGCCACCCCACGACCCTGATGTCGATGAGCAACGTGGCGGTCTCGCTCGAGGAGGCCGGCCGCATGGTGGAAGGCCTGGCCCTGAAGTCGGAGGTGGCGACCCGCTTCGAGAGCGTCATGGGGGGCGCGCATCCGCGCACGCTCATCGCCCAGGGCAACCTGGCCTACAGCCTGCACGCCGCCAGCAGGACCGCCGAGGCCCTGCCCCTGCAGCAGCGCGTGCTGGAGGCGACCCGCAGGTCGGCCGGCGAGCGCCACCCCAGCACGCTCGCGGCGCGTCACAACCTGCTGGGCATGCAATCCGCGCTCGCCCGCCATGAGCTCGCCCTGCCGGGCTACGAACAGTTGCTGGACGACCGGCGCGAGACCTTGGGGCGACACCACCCGGACACCCTGGCCACGCTGGAGCGCTACGCGCTGGCCCTCGCGGCCGCGGGCCGACCCCGGGACGCCGCGGCACTCGCCGAGGCCTACGTCGAGGGCGCCGAATGGCAGCGTGCCCAGCCTGGGCTGTCGGGGGAGAACCGCCGTTCGGTGTTCCGGCGCTTTGCCAAGGGCTACCGCCTGTTTGCCCGCCTGAAGGGCCAGGCCGGGCAAGCCGATGCGGCCCTGCGCCTGGCTGAACTCGGCAAGGCCAGGACCATGGCCGAAGCGCTGGCCGGGATAGGCGCGGCGCGCTCGGGGTTGCTGCCGCCAGCCGAGCATGAGCGGCTCGCCGACCTCACCCGTGAAGGCGCGGCGCTGGACCTGATCGCCGCGCAGGCACGAAGCCCCGAGGCCCGCCAGCAGGCCGAGCAGGCGCGCAATGCACTCGGCAGGCGATGGGCCGAACTGCACGACGAGCTGGCCCGCCGCTTTCCGCGCTACGCCCAAGCCCTGAACGTGCAGGTGGCGGATGCGGCGAGCATCGCCCGGGCCTTGCCTGCCGATGCGGTCGCGGTGTCCTACAGCTTCGACGGCGACGAGCTGCTGGCCCTGACGGTCGAGCCGTCGGGCATGGTCGGTGCCCGCAGCCTGGGGAGGGTCCCCGGGCTCGACGGCCTGGTGTCCCTGGTGCAGCGTTCGCTGGCCTGGTCAGGGACGCTGAAGGAGGTCCTGGCCGCCACCTCGCAGGCGCTGTGGCGGCTGCCCGACGGGCGCATCGAGTTGCGTGCGGCGCAACTCGCGTGCGAGGCCTGCACACCCATCGAGTCGACAGACGCCGTGCTGGCGAGCCTGTCGCAGAGCCTGCTGGCGCCGCTGTCGGAGCTGCTGCGCAAGTACCCGCGCTGGATCCTTTCCCCCGACGAGTCCCTGGCCCAGCTGCCCTTCGATGCCCTGCCCTTCGACGGCAAGGAAGTGGTCGCTGCCACTCGGCGCCTGCAGACCGCGCCCTCGCTGACCGTGTACGTGCTGGCACATGGTCTCGCGTCGGGGCGCGAGGCCGGCGAACAGCCTCGCGCCGTGCTGGCCGTCGGGCATGCCCGCCATGCCGGCGAGCCGGCCCCTTCCCCGGCGGACGGGCGCCGTGGCGTTGCGGTCGCCGCGCGCGGCCTGCGCCTGTCCGATCTGGACCGCCTGTGGACCGACCTGCCACACTCCGGCGACGAAGCGCGGGCGGTGGCGGCGCTGTTCCCCGGCTCGCGGCTGCTGCTGCGTGAACAGGCCACGGAGGCGCGGGTCCGGGCCCTCGACCGCAGCGGCGAGCTGGCGCGCTTTCGCTACCTGCTGTTCGCGGCGCATGGCTTTGTCTCGCACAGCGAACCGGCCCTGTCCTCCATCGTGCTGGGCGCCGAGGGCGAAGGCGAGTCCGGCGACGGCTACCTCAGCGCCGCCGAATGGCCCGCGCTCACGCTGCGCAGCCAGCTGGTGGTGCTCTCCGCCTGCGACACCGGTGTCGGGCGGGTCGTCACGGGCGAAGGGGTCATGGGTCTGCCCTACGCACTGTTCGTGGCCGGAAACGTCAATACCCTGCTGACCCTGTGGCCGGTGGACGACCGGGCGACCGCGGTCTTCGTCGAGTCCCTGTTCAGGCGCATGGCTTCGGGAGCCAAGGTGGCCGATGCCCTGGCCGACACGCGCAGGGAGTTCATCCGGCATGCGCGCTGGTCGCACCCAAGGTACTGGGCGCCGTTCGTGCTGGTCGGCCCCGGCTGACCGCCCACGCGCCTCATCCCGACAACCCGCCACTGCAGCTGGAAGGCCCGCATGACCACCACGCCCATCGACCATTGGCACCAGCTGGTGCGCGCACGAGACCCCGCCGGCCTGGACGCGCTGCTGGCCGACGATGCGGTCTTCGTGTCGCCCATCGTGCACACGCCGCAGCGCGGCAAGGCCCTCACGCGGGCCTACCTGGGGGCGGCTTTCCAGGTGTTCTTCAACCCATCGTTCCACTACGTGCGCGAGATCATCGGCGCGTCCGACGCCTGCCTGGAGTTCGAGACCCTGATCGATGGCGTGCAGGTCAACGGCGTCGACCTGATCCGCTGGAACGACCACGGCCTGATCAGCGAATTCAAGGTGATGATCCGGCCGCTGAAGGCCGTCCACCTGATCCACGAGCGCATGGCGGGCCTGCTGGCGCGGCGGGCGAACCCCGGGTGAACGCCGGTGGCGTCGGCGACCGGGCGGGTGAATGGGGATACTCCGGCGCACGGGCCCTGGCTGATCACCCCAGCAGCAGCCAGGCCCAGGGCAGCCACAGCGAAGTCAGAAGCACCTGCAGCGCCAGCGCCAGGGCGGCGTAGGCGCCGGCGTCTGCCTCGACCTGCAGGGCGCGCGCGGCGCCGATGCCATGCGAAACGGTCCCCAGAGCAAACCCCTGGGCGGTGACCGGGTTCACCCGCAGGAGCCTGAAAAGCCCGCGGGCAGACACCGCACCGATGATCCCGGTCAGGACGGCGAACACGGCAGCCAGCGCCGGTTCGCCCCCCAACCTGCCGGCCAGGCCCATGGCCACCGGGGCGGTCACGGACTTCGGGGCCAGCGAGGCCAGGACCGCATCCGGCAGCCCCATCCAGGCGCCCAGCGCGACGGCGCTGCCTGCCGCCGCCAGCCCACCCACGAGCGCGGCCAGCAGCAGGCGCAGGCCTTGTTTGCGCAGCACCTGGCGCCGTTGCCACAAGGGCCAGGCCAGGGCGACGACAGCAGGGCCGAGCAGCACATGGATGAACTGCGCCCCGGCGAAGTAGCGCGGATACGGTGTTGCGGTCAGCGACAAGGCCGCACCCAGCAGCACCACAGACCACAGGACCGGGTTGGCCCACGGTGGCTGGCCCAGCCGCTGGTACACCGCCTGCACCAGCACGTAGACCACCAGCGTGGCGGCCAGCCCGAACAAGGGCGTCGACGACAGGTACAGCCAGAGCTCGACGACCTCGGTCACCCGGCGTCCCTCTCGTCTCCGACCCGCAGCACGCGCAGCACCAGCGCGGTCGCCGCCAGGCCGATCCCGGTCGACGTCACCAGCACCACCGCCAGAGCCGCACCCCAGGGGGCGATGGCGTCCAGGTGCACGATGACCCCCACGCCGACCGGCACGAACAGCAAGGAGAGATGCTCGAGCAGCGCGTCCGCGGCCGGCGCCACGCAGGCCCGGACGGGCGCGACGGTCAACAAGGGCAACAGGGCCAGCAGGCCCACGACGGGGCCTGGCAGTGGCCAGTCCAGCCCCCGCGAGATGGTCTCGCCCAGGGCCTGGACCAGCAGCAGCAGGGCCAGACCGCGCAGAGCCAGCATGGACGGGCTCTTGACCCCGCCGGGTGACGACGGGCTAGCGACCCGCCGCGAAGCAATAGAAGCGGCCCGATCCTCCGGTGCGCACCAGCGCCTCCGGGCTGCACCCTGCCGACTGGTGCGCGAAGTTCCAGGACCGCGCCCAGTTCTCGGGCAGCGGCCCGACGCGGTCGTGGTGGCCGACGATCGCCGAGCCGTCGCCGCTCTTGGTCCAGGCGCCGCAGGTGGTGTCGGTCTGCGGCGCGAAGGCGGTGCCGTCGGCGCGCGAGCCGGTCAGCACGTCGTGCTCGTTGGGGGTATCGCCCCGCCCCTTGACGACGTTGCCCTTTTCGTCAAGTGCGGTGGTCTTGGAAATGTGGTTGCCGTTGTGCAGGTGTGCCACGTCACGCGCGATCAAGTCGCCGCGCGCGTTGTGCCAGGGTCCGCTGCCGATGCGGTCGCGGGCGTTGACCGACGGCACGCCCTGCGGGTTGGCCGGCGACGGAAAGGCGCCCGGCGCGCTCAGGTAGGCGCGCCAGGTGCGCCCGGTGGCGCCGGCCGCGGTGGCCAGCTTCTGGCAATGGGCATCGGCCCCGGCCAGGCCGCCCAGGTCGCCCCCCTTGCCGCTGCCGACGCTGGTGACGAAGAAGGTCATCGGGCCCTTGTCGGGCATGCTGGCGCAGGCGGCCAGGGTCAGCGCGCCGAGGGCAAGGACGAGTCGCATCTGCATCGGAGGTCTCCTGTGGAGTCTTGGTCGGGAATGCAGCGTACGCGCGAGCGACCTTGTTTACTGCTCAGGGAGTTCCCGGATCCGGCGCGCCCGGCGCTCAGGTCAGCACGGACTGCTGCGCGATGCCGGCGTCGACCAGCACATGCTGGCCGGTCATGCCGTCGCTGTCGTCGGCGGCCATGAACAGCGTGGCGCGCGCGACATGGCCGGCGTCCAGCCGGACCTTCAGGCACTGCGCATCGAGGAAAGCCTGGTCGGCGGCCGCATCCCGGTGCAGCGCGCTCTGCCGGTCCGTCACGATGGCGCCGGGCACGATGGCGTTGACGCGGATGCCACGCGGCCCGAGCTCGCGCGCCAGTGTGCGCGTCAGGCCCAGGATGCCGGCCTTGGCCGTGGTGTAGCCGACCAGCTGCGGGCGGCCCCGCATCCAGCTCACCGACCCCATGTTGACGATGCTGCCGCCGCCGGCGGCGGCCATCGCCGGCGCCACCGCCTGGATGGCGAAGAAGTAGTGCTTGAGGTTGAGCGCCAGGCGCTCGTCCCAGAGCTCGGGCGTCACCTCTTCCATGCGGTGCCGGTCGTCGCGCCCGGCGTTGTTGACGAGCACCCGGATCGCGCCCTGGCGCTCGATCAGCCCGGCCAGCAGCGCCTGGTAGGCGTGTGCGTCGCGAACGTCGCAGACCTCGTAGTGCGGACGCGGCGCGCCCCGGGCCTCGGCCTCGGCGATCAAGGCATCGCCACCGCCGGGGCGGGTGCCGCAGAAGGCGACGCGCGAACCCTGGGCGGCAAAGGCGCGCACCAGCTCGGCGCCGATGCCGCTGCTGCCACCGGAGATGAAGACCAGGCGGCCCTGCAGGCTGGGGTAGCGCGTGAAGGCCACGCCCGGTGCGCCCGCCGCACTCATAGGCACAGCTCCGCCGGAAGAAGCTCGGCCAGATCGACCACGCGACCGAGCTCGATGCTGCGATGCGCTGCCAGGCCGGTGGCCACGCAGCGCAGGCCTTCCTCGAGGCCGATCTCGGCCGGCCGGCCTTCGGTCAGGGCCTGCGCGAAGCGCAGATGCTCGATGTACGAGGCGCCGAAATGGTGGCCGGGGTAGCGGATCGCGGTGTCCCAGACGCGCCGCACCGACACCCCGCGGCCGGTACCCGAGGGCTGGCCCCAGGCCTCGCGCCGGCCCCAGTCCTCGCGCCGGCCATGGCGCAGCGTCAGCGACGGCAGCAAGGACTCCAGCTTGCCCTGGTCGCCGACGACCACGATGTGCTCGTTGTCGACCGAGTTCTCGGCAAACATGCACAGGTCCAGCATGGCGCGCGCGCCGCTCGGGTATTCGACGATCACGTAGGCGCTGTCCAGGATGTCGGGGCGGCGGCCGCCGTAGGACTCGTCGAGGTGGTTGACGCGCTGGTCGCCGGAGGCAAAGACCCGCGTCGGCCGCTCGCCCAGGATGAGGTCCATCAGGTTGAAGTAGTGGCAGCACTTCTCGACCAGCGTGCCGCCGGTGTGGGCCGAGAAGCGGTTCCAGTCGCCGACCTTGGGGTAGAACGGCTCGCGGTGCTCGCGGATCGCCACCTGGTGGATGCGGCCGACGGCGCCCTCATGGGCCATGCGGATCATCTCCGCCACCGGCGGCATGTAGCGGTATTCCTGCGCCACCCAGGCCAGATGCGGGCGGCCGCGCGCCAGGGCCAGCAGCTCGAGGCCGTCCTGCAGCCGCGTCACCAGGGGCTTTTCCAGCAGCAGGTGCAGCGGCGCCGGGAGCAGGTCCCGGGCCAGCTCGGCATGCGTGAAGTTGGGTGCGGCGACGACCACGGCGTCGCACAGGCCGCTGTCGCGCAGCGCACGGTGGTCGTCGAAGACCTGCGGCGCCGCCCCGGCGTCGAACAAGGCCAGCGCGGCTTTCAGGCTGGGCCCATGCGGGTCGGCCAGCGCCGTCACACGCGCGCCGCCGACCGCCGAGGACAGCGCCTGGATGTTGAGGATGTGCTCGCGGCCCATGCTGCCGCAACCGACGACGCCCCAGCGGATCATGGCTTCACCCTTTCAGTCCTCCTTGCGTGAGCCCGCCCACGACGCGCTCCTGGAACAGCGCGATCAGCACCGCCACCGGCACGATCGCCACGATCAGCGCGGCCGAGATGATGGGCCACGGGAAGCTGAACTCGCCCTGGTACAGCGTGATGCCGACCGGCAAGGTCCGCATGGACGCACTGGCGTTGAGCGACAGGGCGAGCAGGAACTCGTCCCAGGCGTTGACGAAGGCCAGGATGCCGGCCGTGAAGACCCCCGGTGCGGCCAGCGGCAGCACGACGCGCACCAGCGCGCCCAGCCTCGTGCAGCCGTCGATCATGGCGGCGTTCTCGAGGTCGCGCGGGATGCTCTGGAAGAAGCTCACCAGCACCAGCGTGCACACCGGCAGGTTGAGCACCACGTAGGGCAGGACGAGCGCGGTGTAAGTGTTGAGCAGGCCCAGGGTGCGCATGGTCTCGAAGATGGGCACCAGCAGCGTGACCAGCGGGAACATGCTGGAGGCGACGATGGCCGTCAGCACCAGTTGCCGGTGGCGCAGGTTCAGGCGCGCGATCGCATAGGCGGCGCCCGACGACACCACCAGCGACAGCGCGGTGGCGCCGAAGGCGACGATGGCGCTGTTGGCCATGTAGGCCAGCAGCGGCTGGTCGGTGAAGGCGCGCACGTAGTTGTCCAGCGTGGCCCGGGCGGGCAGCCAGGTGATGGGCTTGCTGACCAGCTCGGTCTCGGTCTTCAGCGAGGTCAGCAGGATCCACAGCGCCGGGAAGAAGCCGTTGAAGACCACCAGCCCGGCGGCCAGCAGGCGCAGCCGGGGCCCTTCGAGCAGCGAGGGCGTCATTCGCGCCCTATCCTGCGCAGGTACAGCGCGGTCACGACCAGCGAGATCAGGAACATGCACACCGCCAGCGTCGAGCCGTAGCCGACGTCGAGGTAGTCGATGGTCGTCTTGTGGATCAGCATGGCCAGCGTCTCGGTGGCATTGCCGGGGCCACCCTTGGTCATGGTGTAGGGGATGTCGAAGGTCTGCAGCGCGGTGATGGTGCGGAAGATCAGCGCGACGATGATCGAAGGCATCAGCATCGGGATCGTGATCTGCCAGAACTGCTGCCAGCGCGTGGCACCGTCGACCTCGGCCGCCTCGTACAGCGAGCGCGGGATCATCTGCAGACCGGCGAGCAGGATCAGCGCCATGAAGGAGGACGTCTTCCAGACGATGGCGGCGCAGATCGCGGTCATCGCCAGCCCCGGCGACAGCAGCCACATGCTGGGCGTCACGCCCAGGCGCCGCAGCACGTCGTTGACCACGCCGTACTCGGTATGGAAGAACCACGCGAAGATCAGGCCCACGAAGGCCAGCGGCAACGCCCAGGGCAGCAGCAGCGCCAGCCGCACCGGCCAGCGGCGGCGGAACGGCAGGTTGGCCAGCATCGCCAGGCCCAGGCCCACCAGCAGCGCCCCGGGCACGGTGATGGCGGTGATCAGCAGCGTATTGCCGGCGGCGTTCCAGAAGTCATGATCCTTCCAGACGTCGACGTAGTTGCGCCAGCCGACGAACTGCACGGCCTCGCTGCCGCCGGACAGGCGCAGGTCGAAGAAGCTGTTCCAGAGCAGCTTGCCGATCGGATAGACGACGATCAGCGCCAGCAGCAGGAACGCCGGCGCCAGCAGCAGCAGCGCGAGTGTCTTCTCGCTGGGGTCGCGCAGGCGCTCCAGGCCAGGGTTCATCGCATGACGCGTGAGAGTCGCGACTCGATCTCGGCCACGCCGTCCTCGGGCTTCTTGGTGCGCGCCAGCACGGCGCTGGTGGTGGTGCGCACGGCGTCGCTGACCTCGCCGTAGCGTGCACTCATCGGCCGGCTGCGGCCGAACACCATGACCTGGCCGGCGTCCTTGAACCAGGGCACCTGCCTGATCACCTCGGGGTCCTGGTACAGCGCCTGGTAGGTCGGCAGCAGCGCGCCCTCGGCGGCCAGGAAGCGGCTCGCGTCGCGCGCCGCCATGTAGCCCACCAGCTTCGCGGCCTCGGCCTTGTGGCGCGAGAACGCGCTGACCGCCCATTGCCAGCCGCCGACGCAGGTGGCGCTCTTGCCGCCGGCCATCGCCGGCAGCGGCATCACGCCGACCTGGCCCTTGACCTTGCTGTCGGCATCGTCCTTGAAGCGGTCCCAGGCCCAGGACCAGTTGATCGCGAACACCACCTGGCCGGCCTTGAACTCGTTGACCGTGTCGGGCGTCTTGACCTCGGCGACGTTCTTCTTGATCACGCCCTGGTCGACCAGGCTCAGCCACTGCTGCAGGCCCCTGACCGCAGCCGGCTTGTCCAGCGTCAGCCGGCCGCTGGCGTCGTTGAAGTCCTTGCCCTGGCTCCAGTACGGCAACAGGAAGGTGCAGACCGCGCCCTCGATCGGCGCGCCCTGGATGGACAGGCCCTGCAGGTTGGGGTTGCCCTCGGCCTTGAGGATCTTCTGCGCCGCCGCGCCAAGTTCGTCCCAGGTCCGGGGCTCGGCGATCCTGTGCTTCTCGAGCAGGTCGCGCCGGTAGTACATGAACATCGCGTCGGCGAAGCCCGGCATCGCCGCCACCTTGCCGTTGACGACGTTGGACGTGCGGTAGACGTCGAGGTAGGGCGCCAGCGCCTTGTCGGCCGCACCGAGGTGCGCGTCCAGCGGCTCCAGCCAGCCGGCGCCGAAGTACTGCGCCGGGTTGACGATGTCGATCAGGAAGATGTCGATCGCCGAATCCTTGGCGTTGAGCACCGTCGACAGGTACTGGCGCTGCAGCTCGGAGGTCGCGCCGCCGGTCTCGATCTGGATCTTGATGCCGGCATTGGCGCGCTCGTACTGGTCGAACAGCTTGCGCATCAGGTCCGGCCGCTGGTTGCTGCCGCCGGAGAACACGCGCAGCGTGGTCTGCGCGAGGGCGCCGCCGGCGGCCAGGCTGGCGGCCAGCAGCAGCGACAGGCAGGTGCGAAGTCTCATCGTCCGTCTCCTTGCTCTCTTGGGCGGGTTGGCCCGTCAGCGCAGGGCCTGGCCGCTGCTGCGGTCGAACAGGTGCAGATGGCGCGGGTGCGCATACAACGTGAGGGCGCTGCCGGCGGCCTGCTGGAAGCCGGCAGCGACGCGGGCGATCATCTCGGCATCGCCCAGGCGCACGGTGATCAGCGTCTCGGCGCCCAGCGGCTCGACCAGCTGCAGCGTGGCCGGCAGCTCGAGGTCGAGCTCGTCGTCGCGGCTCAGGCGAAGGTTTTCCGGCCGCAGCCCCAGCGTGCGCTCGCCGCCGTAGCCGGAGAGCGCGTACGGCAAGGCCAGGCGCAGCGGCCCGAGCAAGGCATAACCCTCGTCGACGCGGCAGGGCACCAGGTTCATGGGCGGCGCGCCGGTGAAGCCGGCGACGAACAGGGCGGCCGGGCGGTGGTAGACCGCGTCGGGGGTGTCGTACTGCATCTTGTGGCCGCCCTGCAGCACGCAGATGCGGTCGGCCAGCGTCATCGCCTCGACCTGGTCGTGGGTGACGTAGATGATGGTCGCCGCGAGCCGCTGGTGCAGCCGCTTGATCTCGCTGCGCATCTCGTTGCGCAGCTGGGCGTCGAGGTTGGACAGCGGTTCGTCGAACAGGAACACCCTGGGCTGGCGCACGATGGCGCGGCCGATGGCCACGCGCTGGCGCTGGCCGCCGGAGAGCTCGCGCGGCTTGCGCTCGAGCAGGTGCTCGATGCGCAGCAGTGCCGCCGCCTCGCCGACGCGGCGGCGGATCTCGACCTCCGGCGTCTTGCGCAGCCGCAGCCCGAAGGCCATGTTCTCGAACAGGTTCTTGTGCGGGTACAGCGCGTAGTCCTGGAACACCATCGCGATGTCGCGTGCACGCGGCGGGCGCTCGTTGACACGCTCGCCGCCTATGCGCACCTCGCCGCCGCTGATGGACTCGAGCCCGGCAATCATGCGCAGCAGCGTGCTCTTGCCGCAGCCGCTGGGACCGACGAAGACCACGAACTCGCCCTCGCGCACCTCGAGGTCGATGCCGTGGATGACGGTCTGCCGCCCGTCGTAGGACTTGCTGACGCCCCGCAGTTCGACCGCCGCCATGGAAGCTGCCTCAGTAGCCCTGCGGCGCCGGCCCGGGGGCGGCCTGCGCGCGAACGGCCGCCAGCGATTCGCGCGCGGCGCGCATCAGCAGCCCCATGTCGGACGCGATGGCGAGGAAGTCGAAGCCCATCGCGCGGTACTGCGCGACGACCTCCGCCGTGCCGCCGACCGTGCCCACCGGCTTGCCGACGGCGCGGCAGCGCCGCGCCGCATCGGCCATCACGGCGTTGACCTGCGGGTCGCCGAGCTTGCCCGGCAGGCCCAGCGCGCCCGACAGGTCGGCCGGGCCGAGGAACAGCGCATCGACGCCGTCGACGGCGGCGATCGCTTCCAGCTGCGACACCGCCTGCGGCGTCTCGAGCTGCACGATCACCGAGATCGACGCGTTGGCACTCGTGAAGTAGTCGGGCCAGGTGCCGAAGCGCGAACCGCGGCTCATGCCCGCCATGCCGCGAACGCCCTGCGGCGGGTAGCGCGTGGCGGCCACCGCCGCCGCCGCCTCGGCAGCGTTCTGCACGAAGGGCACCAGCACCGTCTGCGCGCCGGCGTCGAGCACGCGCTTGAGCATCACGGTGTCGTTCCAGGGCACGCGCAGCACCGGCACCAGCGGCGTGCCGGCCGCCGCCTGCAGCAGGTGCACCACCGTCTGCAGGTCCAGCGGCGAATGCTCCATGTCGACCACGCCCCAGTCGAAGCCGGCATGGCCCACCGCCTCGACCACCAGAGGGCTGGCCGACATCAGCCAGGTGCCGACGGCGGCCGGGCCGTCGCGGCGCTGCAGCAGGGTGCGGAAGGGGTTCATCAGAATTCGTAGCGCGCGTTGATGCCGAAGTAGCGGCGGTCGTCGCGCGGCACGTAGCGCGTGATCGCCGGGCCGGGGTTGTTCTGCACCAGCGTCGAATAGGACTTGTCGGCCAGGTTGCGGCCGATCAGCGCCACGCTCCAGCCGGCCGTGCTCTGCAGCCCGACGCGGGCATTGACGATGCCATAGGCGCCCTGGAAGGAGTCGGGTTGCTGCTGCAGGTCGAACTGCACGCGGCTCTGCCAGCTGGCGTCGATCCCGTAGTCCAGGCTGAGGGCGGCGTTCAGCGGCTGCGTGTACTTGACGCGCAGGCTGGCCTTCCAGTCCGGCGAGAAGGGCAGCGGCTTGCCGTTGATGTCGCAGCTGGCGGCGGCGCCGGGCGGGCAGTTGAAGCGCTTGACGCGGGCGACGATGTGGGCCAGGCTGCCGCTGACGGTGAGGCTGGGCGTCAGGCGCGCGGTCAGGTCGAACTCGACGCCCTTGGTCTCGACGTTGCCGGCGTTGATGGTGCGCGTGATGATGGTGCCGTTGAGCAGGTCGGGCACGTTGGCCTGGTAGCCCTCGTACTCGGTCGTGAAGGCCGCGACGTTCAGGCGCACGCGGCGGTCCATCAGCTCGCTCTTCAGGCCGATCTCGTAGGAGTCGCTGGTCTCGGGGGCGAGCGCGAAGTCGGCCGTCGTGCCCATGTTGAAGAACACGTTGTAGGCCGGGCCCTTGTAGCCACGCGAATAGGTGGCGTAGACCATCATGTCCTTGGACAGGTCCAACTGCGGACCGAAGCGGCCGGAGACCGCGTTCTCGCTGGTCTTGCCGTTGACGGTGGCGCGCGGCGCGCCGACGCCCGGGACACCGCTGGCCCGCGTGGCGACACGACCGTGGTAGTAGGACAGGTCGTCCTGCGTGTAGCGCAGGCCGGCGATGGTGCGCAGCGTGGGGCTGAAGTGGACCGTTCCTTCGCCGAAGATGGCCTTGCTGGTGCTGCGTATGCCGTAGGTGGCGACACCGTTGTCGACCTGCAGCGAACCGGCACTGCAGGGCACCAGGCCCGAGGGCAGCGCGCTGGCCGTCGTGCCGGGGCACTGCGTGACATCGCGCCGGTACTGCTCGTCGACCTCGGAGCGGAAATAGTAGACGCCGGCCACGTACTCGACGAACTGCTTGCGTGTGCTGGCCACGCGCAGCTCCTGCGACAACTGGGTGGAATCGAGGTCGCCTCGGTCGTCCTGCTTAGGGAAGCCCCGGTACGGCTGCGGCAGGCGGTCGAGGTCCTGGAACTGCGTGTTGGTCCAGTCGCGCTTGGCGGTGATGCTGGTGACCTGCAGGTCGCCCAGGGTCCAGTCGATCTGCGCCGACAGGCCCTGGTTCTTGTCGTTGACGCGGGTGAACAGGTCGTTGTTGATGGTGCGGTTCTCCGCGCCCATGACCACCGGGGCGATGGCGGCCGCCCACAGCGCGTTGGTGGTGACGTTGTTGCTCGGGTAGGCGCGAACGCTGTTGGACACCGGCACACCCGTCGGTGTGGTGTCGGTGGCCTTGGTGTGGTCGGCCAGCAGGGTGATCTTCAGGTCCTTGGAGGGCGTGATCTCGACCCGGCCGCGCAGGCCGTCGCGGTCGTAGCCGTTGACCGTCATGCCGTTGGCGATGTTCCTGACGTTGCCGTCGAACTTGGCGCTCATCGCCGACACCGAGCCGCGCACCAGGTCGTTGCCCGCAGAGACCCCGAAGCGCAGGCGGTGCTCGTTGCCCTCGAACAGCGACAGGTCGGCGTAGCCCGACAGCGCCTTGGTCGGCGCGCGCGAAACGATGTTGATGACGCCGGCCGACGCGTTCTTGCCGAAGATCGTGCCCTGCGGGCCGCGCAGAATCTCGATGCGGTCGACCTCCATCAGGTCCAGCGTGGCCTGGCCGGGCCGCGCGGTGACGACACCGTCGATCACGGTCGACACCGTGGGCTCGACGCCGGGCGAGGTGGAGATGGTGCCGACGCCGCGGATGAACAGCGCGGTGTCCTTGTTGGACGCGTTGGCGCGGAAGTTCACCGTCGGGATCTGCGCGGTGATGGCGCCCAGGTTGTTCAGGTTGGCCTCTTCCAGCGCGCCACCGCCGACCACGGTGACCGCGATCGGCGTCTGCTGCAGCGGCTGCACGCGCTTGGTGGCGGTGATGACCACGGTGTCCAGGGTGCCGCTGTCGGCGGCCGGGGCGGGGGCCTGCTGCGCCAGCGCCGGAATGGCGCTGGCCAGTGCAGCAGACAAGGGCAGCAGTCGCAGGGGATGGTTCGCTCTCATGGTCCTGTCTCCTTCGTCGTGGTGGAGGGTCAAAAGATCTCGGGATCAGGCGTGCCGGCCTGGCCCTGCAGGAAGTCGAAGTCGCAGCCCTCGTGGGCCTGGGTCACATGGGCCCTGTACAGCGGGACCCAGCCGCGTGACGGTGGCCGGGCCGGTGCCTGCCAGGCGGCCCTGCGCGCGGCCAGCTCGTCGTCGCTCACGCACAGGTGCAGGCGCCTGGCCGCGACGTCGATCTCGATCTCGTCGCCGTCGCGCACCAGCGCGAGCGGGCCGCCGACGGCCGCTTCGGGACTGATGTGCAGCACGCAGGCCCCATAGTGGGTGCCGCTCATGCGCGCATCCGACAGGCGCAACATGTCCCGCACGCCGCGCTCCAGCAGCACCTTGGGGATGGGCAGGTTGCCCCATTCCGGCATGCCGGGCGCGCCGACCGGTCCGGCGTTTCGCAGCACCAGCACCGTGGTCTCGTCGCCGTCGAAGCCAGGGTCGGCCAGCGCCTGGTTCATCGCCTGCGGATGGTCGAACACGCGCGCACGGCCCCGATGGCGCAGGAAGCGCGGGTCGGCGGCCGAGGGTTTCATCACCGCACCTTCGGGCGCCAGGTTGCCGCGCAGCACCGCCAGCGCGTCCGCCGCCAGCGGCTGCCCGAGGGGGCGAATGACCTGCGGGTCGTGGACCTGCACCGCCGAGAGCTCCTCGCGCCAGCTGCGTCCGCTGACGGTCAGCTCGTCGAGCGCGAGCTGGTGCTGCAGGCGCGACATCAGCGCCGGCAGGCCGCCGGCGTAGTGGAAGTCCTCCATCAGGTACTCGCCGCTGGGGAACAGGTTGGCCAGCACCGGCACCTGGCGCCCGATGGCGTCCAGATCGTCCAGCGAGTAGGACACACCGGCACGGCGTGCCATCGCCAGCAGGTGGATGACGGCATTGGTGGATCCGCCCAGGGCCATGTGCACGCGGGCGGCGTTGTCGAAGGCGCCGCGCGTGAGCAGCCGCGAGGGCACGAGGTCCTCGAAGATCATGCCGACGATGCGCTCGCCGCACGCCGTGGCCATGCGCGTGTGTGCGGCGTCCATGGCCGGGATCGCGCTGCTGCCGGGCAGCGCCAGGCCCAGCGCTTCGACCAGCGAGGTCATGGTGCTGGCCGTTCCCATGGTGTTGCAGGTGCCCGGCGAACGCGTCATGCGGGATTCCAGCGCCACCCACTCGTCGGCCCCGACGCGGCCCGCCTGGTGCTCGTCCCAGAACATGCGCGTGTGCGTGCCGGCGCCGATGCGGCATGTCTGGCCGTCCTTCACGTGGCGGTCGTTGAGCATGGGCCCGGCCGGGCAGAAGATGAACGGCAGGCCCATGCTGGTGGCCCCCATCACCGTGCCGGGCGTGGTCTTGTCGCAGCCGGCCAGCAGCACGGCGCCGTCGACCGGGTGCGAACGCAGCAGCTCCTCGACCTCCATCGCCAGCAGGTTGCGGTAGAGCATGGTGGTCGGCTTGACCATCACTTCACCCAGGCTGAGCGCCGGCAGCTCGAAGGGCAGGCCGCCGGCCAGCAGCACGCCCCGCTTGACCGCCTCGGCGCGCTCGCGCAGATGGGCGTGGCAAGGGGAGAAGTCGCTCCAGGTATTGATGAGGGCGACCACCGGCCGCGCCAGCAGGTCCTCGCGCCTGATCCCCATCTGCTGCATGCGCTGGCGGTGCGCAAACGCCCGCATGCCGTCGGCGGCAAACCAGCGACGGCTTCGCAGCTGGTCGAGGCGGCGACTCATGCGCTGACCCCCAGGTCGCGCCACGGGTCCGCCGACCGTGCACCGGCACGTCGCGGAGTGCACTTCAGGATGATGCTAGCGCTAACATGCATGGGGGGATATTAAGACGCCCCCAGACCATGCACCATCCGTCCTGACCCTGATATGTGGAGTTCGAGCGACGATGACGACAAGAGAACCCCGGCGGCCGCGGCGCGGCCATGGGCGCGTGACCTTGCAGGACGTGGCCTCGGCCGCCGGCTGCACGGCGATCACCGTGTCGCGCTTTCTGCGCGAACCCGCAAAGGTCGCCCCGGCCACCGCCGAACGCATCCGCGCGGCGCTGCTGGCGCAGGCCTATGTGCCCAACAGGCAGGCCGGCGTGCTGGCCAGCGGGCGCTCACGCATGGTGGCCGCCATCGTGCCCTCGATCGCCAACTCGGTGTTTGCCGACACGCTGCAGGGGCTGGCCGACGGCTTGCTGGGCAGCGGCTACGAACTGATGCTGGCGTCCAGCGGCTACTCGCTGGAACGCGAGGAGGAGCAACTGCGGGCCGTGCTCGCCTGGGCGCCTGCCGCCATTGCGGTGACCGGCCGCCACCACACGGCAGCCAGCCTCTCGATGCTGGAGGCTGCCGCGGCCGCCGGCACGCCGGTGGTCGAGATGTGGGACCGCCAGGCCGAGGGCGCGAGGTTCACCCAGGTCGGGTTCGACCATGCGCGCGTCGGGCGCGAGATGGCACAGCACCTGCTGGCTTCGGGGTTCCGTCTGCTGGCCTATGTGGACACCGGCGTCGACGCCGACTTCCGCGCGCACGAGCGTGGCCAGGCCTTCCTGGCCGAGGCGCGAAAAGCCGGTGCCCGGGCCCGCATGCGGGTGGCGCCGACCGGCGACGCCTTCGAGGCCGGACGCTCGGCCCTGGCCCGGCTGCTCGACAGGCAGGGCCGGCCTCAGGTGCGCGCTGCCGCCTTCGCCAACGACCACCTGGCCTGCGGCGCCTGGCTGGAGGCCAGCCGCCGCGGCCTGCAGGTGCCCACCGACATCGCGCTCATGGGCTTTGGCGACTTCCCGCTCAGCCGGCAGCTCGGCAACGGTCTGACTTCGGTGCGGCCGCCGCGGCTGGAGATCGGCCGCGCGGCCGCCGAGCTGATCCTGGCCCGCCTGAGCGCCGAGCCGACGGCCGGCACCGAGCCCGTCGAGCTGACCTGCGTGCTGGTCGGGCGGACCAGCACGCAGGGGCCGGCATCAAGTCCCTGAGGGCCGCAGGGCGATACTACATGGTTCATTATTTGAACTGTTCGGTATGCATTTGGTACCAAGGAGTACAAGTGTGCCGGGCAAGTTGCATCGCCACAGTCCCAAGCCGGTGTGCGCCGGCCCCACAGGAGCATCGTCCATGTCGAAGTCCCGCAGGAATTCCACCCTCTCGACCGCGCGCCGCTGGTCAGGCGCCGTCGCCGCCGCCGCGCTGACCCTGGCCTCGTCGGCCGCCATGGCCAACTCGGGGATCACCAACTACTTCAACTGCATGCGCACGCAGCCGGTCGACTTTCCCGGCACCATCGTCGACGCCGCAGTCGCCACGCCGGCGCTGTCGACGCTGGTCTCGCTGGTATCGGCCGCTGGCCTGGTGCCCGCGCTGTCGGCGCCGGGCAATCTGACCGTCTATGCGCCGACCAACGACGCCTTCGCGAAGATCCCGGGCGCGGTGCTGGGCGCCATCGGAGGCGACAACGCCGTCTTGAGCGCCGTGCTGACCTACCACGTGGTCGCCGGCACCGGTGACCCGCGGGTCCTCGGCAGCCGGGAAGCGCCCACGTTGCAGGGCCAGACCGTGTTCCTCAAGTACGACAACGCCAAGGGCACACCACGCATCAACCAGTCGACGACCAGCTGCCAGGCCGTCAGGACGACCAACGGCACCGTCTGGGTCATCGACAGCGTGCTGCTGCCGCAGTTCCGCTGACGCGCAGTCTCGACGCAGTCCGCCAGCGCTCAGCGCTGGCGGCCAAGTTGGTGGTCGGCGGGCGCTCAGCGCCGGCAAAGTACGAGGCGGTCGGCCGGCGCTCAGCGCCGGCGAAGTGCGGGGTGGTCGGCCGGCGCTCAGCGCCGGCAGAGTACGGGGCGGTCTGCCGGCGCTCAGCGCCGGCAGAGTACGGGGCGGTCGGCCGGCGCTCAGCGCCGGCCGAGGGCACGCAGGAAGCTCAGCACCGGCGACGGCGGCGTCACCCCGCCGTCGAACGGGTGCGCACGCTGCCCGTTGATCGCGGCCACGATCTTGCGCACGTACAGCCGCGTCTCGGCATAGGGCGGCACGCCGCGGTAGCGCTCCACCGCACGCTCGCCGGCGTTGTAGGCCGCCAGCGCCAGTGTCAGGTCCCCTTCGAAGTAGGCCAGCAGCCAGCGCAGGTAGGCCATGCCGCCGCGGATGTTCTGCGCCGGGTCTGCGGCATTTCGAACCCCGAAGCGCCGCGCGGTGTCGGGGATCAGCTGCATCAGGCCCTGCGCGTTTTTCGGCGACAGCGCCTGCGGGTCGAAGTTGGACTCCTGCGCGATGACCGCCAGCACCACATGGGGCTGCAGCTGGTACTCCGGCGCCACCAGCTCGACGAAGCGCACGATCTGCGGCGGCGCATGGGCCGGCGGCGGGGGTGGCGGCAGCAGCGCCGGCGTGGGCAGGGCACGCCCCGGCGCGCCGGGGCGGCCCGCCGGCACAGCCAGCGCCGCCGTCGTGGCCGCCAGCGGCAGCGGGTCGCTGTCGGGTTGCCGCAGGCAGGCCGGCGGTGGCCCCTGCGGGTCGCCCAGCGTGCGCGCCATGTTCTGCGCCTGCGCCATGCCCTGCTCGGCCGCGGCGGCGAACAGGTGAGCGGCCTGCGCCTCGTCACGCTCGATGCCACGCGAGTTGGTCAGCATCCAGGCCAGGCTGTACTGCGCCTCGGCATCACCAAAGCGCGCGGCGCGGCAGTACAGCTGCGCCGCACGCACCGCGTCGCGTGGCACCCCGTCGCCATGCTCGAGCGCCTGCGCCTCCTGGCGCCAGCGTAGCACCTGCGAAGGCACCACCGGGTGCGCCTCGGCCGGCGGCGGCGCCGGGCGCGGCAGGTCGTCCAGGCTGGGCAGCGTGGCCTGCGCCGCCGCCAGCACCGGCGTCAGGCCCAGCACGCCCGCCCAGCGCCGCAGTGCGCGCCCATGCCCCCTCATGCCCCGTCCCGCCTGGGCATTCAGGCGGCCACCGCCCGCTTGTGGAACACCATGTGGCCGGCCGTGGCCACGTGGTAGCAGTCGCAGAAGGTCACCGTGCGGCAGCGGAACGGCCCCTGGCGCGGCGTGAAGCGCCTGGCCTTGGCGTCGCCGATCGCCTGCAGCTCGCCGACGTTGGGGCAGGCGTCGATGCGGCCGTCGTTCCACAGCCTGAAGTACTTGACGCCGGCCTGGCAGTCGACATGGTCGAAGTCGAGGAAGGCATCGGCGAACTGGCCGCGGCGAACGCTCTGGATCATCGCGCCGTGACGGGCCAGCAAGTCGGCCTCGACGGCTTGCTCTGCCGCACCGAAGGCCCGCTCCACGTCGTGGATCAGGATCAGCTTCTTGCCCGACTCGGCATGGATGTTCGCCGCATACCAGTCCAGTGCCTCGGCCCACAGGTGCGACTCGGGCGGCGACAGGATGAGGTTGAGGAAGAAGTCGGGGCCGTCGGCCCTGCGCAACATCGTCAGCGCATTGCGGCGCCAGACCTGCAGGGCCTTGTGGTTGGCCAGCTGCCGGTAATGGAAGGTCAGGTTGACATGCCGCACCCGCGACAGCTGCTCCGGGCTCAGCGACTCGAAGCAGTGGATGACCACCCCGTTGACGTCGAGCGCGACGCCCACGCGCGGCTCCTCGAGCAGGCGTGCCAGCAGCCGCTCGTCGCGCCGGTAGCCGGCAAAGAAGTCGCCCTTGCCCGAGAAGATGAAGAACACCCGGCCCGCCACCTGGTCGAGCACGAAGCGCAGGTCGTCGTAGCTCAGCGAGGGCTGATGCTTGACGATGGGGTTGACGACGCAGTAGCTGCAGTCGAGGTTGCAGTGCCCCGACGAGGAGACGAAGAAGATCGTCTCGTCGCGCTCGAAGCGGATCTGCATCTCGTCGGGGGGCAGTTGCATCTGGTTGCGCCGGCGGCTGGACAGGGCGGACACTGTAGCGCAGTGGCGGCGTTAGCATGCCGGCGCACGCCTTGCCGACCGACGGAGACGAAACATGCTGCGCCCCCTCTGGATCGCCGCTGCCCTGGGCCTGGGCGGGCTTGCCGCCGTGGTGGCCGGCTGCGGTGGCGGCGCGGGCAGTGCCGTCGAGGCCTCGTCGCCGGCCCCGCAGGGCCGGCTGAGGGTGTCGATCACCGACGCACCGGCCTGCGGCTACGACGCCGTCTGGGTGACCATAGAGCGCGTGCGCTTTCACACCAGCGACAGCGCCGGCGAGGGCGATGCCGGCTGGCAGGAGATCGTGCTCGCGCCGCCGCAGCGCATCGAGCTGCTTGCGCTCGCCAACGGCGTGCTCGACGAACTCGGCCAGCTCGGCCTGCCGGCGGGCCGCTACACGCAGATGCGCCTGGTGCTGGCCGACAACAGCAAGACCGACCCGCTGGCCAATGCGGTCAAGCCCAGCGGCGGCAGCGAACTGCCCCTGGACACGCCCAGCGGCCAGAGCTCGGGCCTCAAGCTCAAGATGAACCTGGAGGTGCCGGCCGACAAGCTGGTCGACCTGGTGATCGACTTCGACGCCTGCAAGTCGGTCGTCACGCGCGGCAAGTCGGGCAAGGTGGGGCTGAAGCCCGTGCTCACGGCCACACCCGTGCTGTCGGACGCTGGCCTGCGAGTGCTGGGCCGCCTCGACCCGTCGTCGGCCGGCAGCGGCACTCAGGTCAGCCTGCAGCAGGCCGGCGTCGTGATCAAGTCGACCAGCCCGGCGGCCGACGGCAGCTTCGTGCTCTACCCGGTACCGGTCGGCAGCTACGACCTGGTGTTCGCCAGCCCCGAGCGGGCGCTGGTGGTGCTGACGGGGGTGCCGGTCAGCAGCACCGCCTACACCCATGTCCTGCCCCCGGGCCAGGCGATCGCGCTGCCAGCGTCGCCGATGCTTCCTGTCGGCGGCAAGGTCTCGCCGGCCAGCGCCACCGTGCGCGCGCTGGTGGACCTGAGCGGCGGCCCGCGCGTTGAAGCCGCCTGGTTCGCCGTCGACGGCGACAGCGGGAGCTTCACGCAGCAGCTGCCGACCGCCGCGCCCTGGCGCGCTGCCTGGGTCGCGCCGCCCGCCATGCCCACGCTGGTGCAGGACAGCGCCGTCGCAGGCAGGTACACGCTGGAAGCCGTCAGCGGCGGCGCCAGCCAGACCAGGGCGATCACGCTGACGCCAAGCCTGCCGCCGCTGGACTTCCAGTTCTAGGGCGGCTTGGCGGCGCGCCAGCGATCCACCGCCGCCGCGCTGCCGGGCCTGGCCGCCGGCGTGGCCGGCATGATCGCCTGCGGTGCCTTCGCGCTGCATTGGGCCTGGTGGACCGGCAGCGTGCCCCTGCCTCGCCATGACTGGCTGTTCAGCTCGCGCGAACTGCTGGCGCGCGACCTGGCGGTGCTGGACTTCGGTTTCGGCGCCTTGCTGTTCCTGGTTGCCCGCATCGCGTTGCGCGGCGCCGCGGCGGTCGCCCTGGCCTGCACGCTGACGTGGGCGCTGGCCAGCGCGTCGGAACACAAGATGCGCATCCTCGGCCTGCCGGTTCTGCCCTGGGACCTGTGGTTCGCCGCCGACCTGGGGGACTTTGCCGACTTCCTGGGCCTGTCGCGGCAGGCCGTGCTGGCCGCCACGGCGGCCACGCTGGTGCTGGCCGGCGCGCTGCTGTGGCGGGGCCGCCGGCAGTTGCTGCGGCAGCGGGGTTTCCTGGCCGCCACGGCGGCGGCCGCCGCCGCGCTGGGCCTGGGCTGGTGGGCGGTGGTGCTGCCGACGACCCCGCGCGGCCTGTCGGGCCAGGTGCACAACATCGCCTGGGACCAGGGTGCCAACCACGCCAACTTCGGCCCCTTCTACAGCTTCGTGGTCAACCTGCGCTACCTGGTGCTGGTGGCGCCCGGCGGTCCGGCAGCCGACGCCGCGGCGCAGCTGGACGGCCAGGGCGCGGCCCGCCACGACGCCCGCGCCGCCGCACCCCATGTCGTGCTGCTGCTGTCGGAGTCGTTCACCACGCTGGGTCACGAACTCCTGGGTGAACCGCTGAGCTGCCTGGCCGGCGCACCGCGCTCGAGACTCCTGACGCCTTCCTGGGGCGGCTATACGGCCAATGTCGAGTTCGAACTGCTGACCGGCTATCCGCATGCCTTGTTCCCGACCGGCGCGGTGCCCTACCAGATGTACCTGAAGCGCCCGCTGCCGCAGGCCCTGCCGCGGCAGTTCGCCGACGCCGGCTGGCAGGCCAGCGCGGTGCACACCTTCTTCCGCAACTTCTTCGCCCGCCCGCAGGCCTACGAGATGCTGGGCTTTTCGCAGTACAGCGGGCTGGAGGACCTGCGCGCCGCGCACGGGCCCTTGCCGCTGCGCGGCCGCTACGTCGACGACCAGGTGCTGTTCGACGAGGTGCTGCGCCGGCTGCGCGGCGCCGGCGGCAAGCCGCAACTGGTGCACGCGGTGTCGATGATGGCCCACCTGCCCTACGACCATGACGGCCGCTACCCGGTGCACGAGCGGCTGCGCGGGCGGGTGCCCGCCGCGCTCGAGCGCTGGCAGACCTCGGTGCTGCAGTACACCTCGATGATGATCGACCACGAGCAGCGGCTGTGCCGCTTCCTCGAACAGCTCGGCCGCAGCGAAGAACGAACGCTGGTCCTGTTCTACGGCGACCACTACCCGTCGTTCGGCCGGCGCGAGGTCTACGAGGACATCCACCGCGTGCTGCAACCCGCTGGCGCGCCGCTGGACATCGCGTCGCAGTACGCGCGCCCGCCGGTGGCGCTGTGGGACAGCCGGCGCGGCTTCGTGCCGCTGCCGGCCGAAGTCGCGGTCTACAACCTCGGCCCGCTGCTGCTGCGCCAGGCCGGCATCGAGCCCCGCGGCCTGTGGGCGATGCCGCACAAGCAAGGCAACCGTGCACTGACCCAGGGCGTCTTCATCGCCTCCCACCAGTCCTCGGCACGCCTGGGCGACGCCCCCGGCCGGCCGCCCGACCCCGAGCTCGAAGTCCTTCGCGCCCACGCCTACCGCAGCCTGGGCGGGCGCTGACGGGCGCGGTCGCCGCCGGGCCGGTGGCGGCAGCGGCGTGCCTCCTGCAGGGCACCACGCGAGCGCATCGACGGCCGATCGACGCCCGACCGACGAAGGACAGCCTCGGTCGGCCGGACCTGCTCAGCTGCCCGGCAGCCGGTAGTCCCTGAACTGCTCGCGCAGCTTGTTCTTCTGCATCTTGCCGGTGGCGCCCAGCGGGATGGCGTCGACGAAGACGACGTCGTCGGGTGTCCACCACTTGGCGATCTTGCCTTCGTAGAAGGCGATCAGCTCGTCGCGCGTGAGCTCGGCAGCGGGCTTCTTCACGACCACCAGCAGCGGCCGCTCGTCCCACTTGGGGTGCCGCGCGGCGATGCAGGCCGCCATGGCCACCGCCGGGTGCGCCATGGCGATGTTTTCGAGGTCGATCGAGCCGATCCACTCGCCGCCCGACTTGATGACATCCTTGCTGCGATCGGTGATCTGCATGTAGCCGTCGGCATCGATGCGCGCCACGTCACCGGTCGGGAACCAGCCGTCCCGCAAGGGGTCACCGCCCTCGCCCTTGAAGTAGCGGGAGATGATCCAGGGCCCCCTCACCATCAGCTCACCGGAAGTCTCGCTGCCCATGGGCAGCTCCTGCCCGTTGTCGTCGACCACCTTCATGTCGACGCCGAACACCGCGCGGCCCTGGGTGGACATGACCTTGAAGCGCTCCTCCTGGGTCAGCGCCATGTGGCTGCCCTTGAAGGCCGCCGCGGTGCCGATGGGACTCATCTCGGTCATGCCCCAGGCATGCAGCACATGCACGCCGTAGTCGTCCCAGAACTTGCGGATCATGGCCGGCGGGCAGGCCGAGCCGCCTATCGCCGTGCGCTTCATCGTGCTGAACTTCAGGCCCTGGCTCTCCACATGTGCCAGCAAGCCCTGCCAGACCGTGGGCACGCCGGCGGAGAAGGTGACCTGCTCGGCCTCGAACAGCTCGTAGAGCGACTTGCCGTCCAGCTGCGGGCCGGGCAGCACCAGCTTGGCCCCGGTCAGCGGCGCCGCGTAGACGATGCCCCAGCTGTTGACGTGGAACATCGGCACCACCGGCAGCACGCAGTCGCGCGCCGAGAGGCCCATGCAGTCGGGCAGGGCGGCAGCCATCGCGTGCAGCAGCGTCGAGCGGTGGCTGTACAGCGCGCCCTTGGGGTTGCCGGTCGTGCCACTGGTGTAGCACAGCGAACTGGCGCTGTTCTCGTCGAAGACCGGCCAGTCGTATCTGTCGTCCTGGGCCTCGATCAGCTCCTCGTAGACGAGCAGGCCAGGGATCTTCGCGGCCTCCGGTGGCAGGTGCGCGCGGTCGCTCATCACGACCCAGTGGCGCACCGTCTTCGTCCGCCCGGCGACAGCAGCGACCAGCGGCAGGAAGGTCAGGTCGAAGCACAGCACCTGGTCCTCGGCGTGGTCGGCGATGTACACGATTTGGTCGGGGTGCAAGCGCGGGTTCACCGTGTGCAGCACCGCGCCCGAGCCCGACACCGCGTAGTACAGCTCCATGTGCCGGTAGCCGTTCCAGGCCAGCGTCGCCACACGGTCACCCTGCTGCACGCCCAGCGCGGCCAGGGCCTTGGCCATGCGGCGCGCACGCGAAGCCAGTTCGCGGTAGGTGGTGCGGTGAATGTCGCCCTCGACGCGCCGCGAGACGATCTCGCGCTCGCCATGGTGGCGTTCGGCGTGCACGATCAGGGACGAGATCGACAGCGGTTGCTGCATCATCTGGCCGAGCATGGGGTCTCCTTGGGTCTTCGGTGGGCGTGGCAGTCGCGCGCGGCGGGCCTGCCCGGTGGGCAGCCTGCCCCGCGCGGTTTCATTCTGACCCAAGCGCTACGCATCGACCGGGCGCATGGATCACCTGCCCTGCTCACGCCGAGACCCGGGCGGCGCAGGCCGCGCCGGGATCGCCACGCGCGAGATCATGCGCTCCAGGGCCTGCAGGTCCAGCGGCTTGGTCAGGTAGTCGTCCATGCCGGCGTCCAGGCACAGCTGCCGGTCATCGGCCAGGGCATTGGCCGTCATCGCGACGATGGGCAGCCGACCTGCAGGGCCAGGCAAAGATCGGATGCGGCGCGTCGCCTCCAGACCGTCCATCATCGGCATCTGCACGTCCATCAGCACGAGGTCGAAGGGCTGCTGCGCGACCCGGTCCAGCGCTTCCTGGCCGTTGCCGACGATCACGCTGCGGTGGCCCTGGCAGTCCAGCATGGCCTTGACCAGCACCTGGTTCACGGTGTTGTCCTCGGCCACCAGGATGTCCAGCGGCGCGACGGCCACGCTCGAGGTGAGCGAGTCCTGGTCCACCGACGGTAGATCGCCCGGCGCGGCGGCCGCCAATGGCACGCACAGGTGCAGCAGGGCACCCCCGGTGGGCGCTGGCCTCGCCTCGATCTGCCCCCCCATCAGCGCCAGCAGTTCGCGACAGATGGCCAGGCCCAGCCCGCTGCCGCCCAGCGGCCGCGGCCCGCCTTGCACGAAACGGTCGAACACCGCCTCGCGCATCGCCTCGGGAATGCCGGGGCCGCTGTCCTCGACCTCGACATCGAAGTCGAACCGGCCGTCCGGCCGCGTCGGGGCCCGGGCGCGTACCACCACCTGCCCCTGCTCGGTGAACTTCAAGGCATTGCCCAGCAGGTTGAACAGGATCTGCCCCAGACGGGCGGCGTCGCCGAGCAGCAAGGGAGGCAGCGGCCGGGGCATGTCGAGGACCAGGCGCAGGCCCCTGGCCGCGGCACGCTCGGACATCAGCGACACCGCATCCTGCAGCAGCCGGGTGGGGTCGAACGGCTGCGCATCCAGCGACAGGCGTCCAGCCTCGATGCGGGACATGTCCAGCACGTCGCTGATCATGCCCAGCAAGGCGTCGCCGGCCGTGCCCATCAGTTCGACCCAGCGCTGCTGTTGCGGGTTCAGGGGCGACTGGCGCAACAGGCCGGTGAACCCCAGCAAGGCATTGAGTGGCGTACGGATCTCGTGGCTCATGGTGGCCAGGAAGCGCGTCTTGGCGGCGTTGGCGGCCTCGGCCGCCGTCTTGGCCTGGGCCAGGCGGCGCTCGGCGGCCGTGATGTCGCGATACACACCGACCACGCCACCGTCCGGCATCAGGCGCTCGATCGCGTTCACCACCCTGCCGTCGCCCAGCTCCTGTTCCCACACCCGGTTGCCGGATCGGTGCAGTGCAAGCCGGGCTTCGATCCACGCCGCGTGCGCCGCCTCGTCGCCGTCGGGCAGCAGCAGGCGTGCGGCTGCCTCTGCCAGCCGCCGGTACGGCACGCCGACACCCACCACCCCTCGCAGGTGGGGGAACAGCTCCAGGTAACGGCCGTTCCAGCGCACCAGCCGGTCGTCGGCGTCGCACAGCAGGAAGGCCTCCGCCATCGAGGCCAGGGCCTGATCCAGGGTGGCGGCCGATTGCGCCAGCGCCCGGCGGGCCTCGTGCAGGCGCGCCAGGTGGACATGGGCCGCCACGGCCACCATCGAGGCCAGCGCCATGAAGGCCAGCGCCACCAGCCAGGTCGAACGGCGCGCCAGCCTCCAGGGCGCCAGGGCCTCCTGCAAGGGCAGGCTGACGACAAGGACGAGGTCGGTGTTGATCGCCGGTCGGGCCGCCAGCAGGGCGGCCTGGCCCGTGATGCGATGGCCGCCCTCGAAAGCCGCGCCGGTGCGCTGGCTCGCCCCCAGCGGCCACAACCCGGCCGCTGCCAGGCCCGCGGGCTGACTGGCCAGCACCGCGCCGCCGGCGTGCTCGAGGGTCACGACCAGCCCGTCGCCGTCCGCGGTCAGCGGGGGCACCATCGCATGCAGGCTGGATTCGGCCACGGCCACAAGGCCCGGCCAGCGGGTGGAGGCACGCGCCAGTCTCAGGGTCGGCTCGCCTGGGTGGGGCGAATCGGCCGCCGCCACGCGCAGCCTTGCCGGCCGGTCCGCACGCGCCATGGCCAGCAGTGCCGGGTCGGCAAGCTGTGGCGCGGCCGCGGACGCACCATGCGCCAGCACGGCATCGTCGGCGCCGTGCAGGGCCACCGACTGCAGCTCCAGATTGCGTTCGCGCAGGCCACGCAGCAGCTGACCGGCCCTCTGGGCATCGATTCCGTCCGCGGTCAACGACATGAGCAGCAGCTCGTCCATGCCGGCCAGCAGCAGGTCGATGCCCAGCAGGCTGCGGTTGAGGCTGGCCGCCGCGCTGGCCGCGAACTGCTCGACACGGCGGTTCGCCTCCTGCACCGCTTCGGTCTCCTGCTGGCGGACCAGGGAGTAAGCACTCGCCGCCACCGCCAGCACGAAGACCACGAGCGTGCCCCAGACGGCCAGCCACAAGCGCAGCGGCAGGGCACGAGCCACAGCCACGGCGAGAGCCATCAGCTTCGCCCGGCCGCGGCGCCAGCCGGCCCGTGGCGGACGCCGGCACGGGCGCCAGCGCGCATGCGCGACACCGGCATCAACGCCCCTGCACCGGCGCCGCCCCGGTGTCGAGCTGGCGCCAGGCCTGCCGGCAGGTGTCGCCGCAGCGCTGCAACCAGCGCGGCAGCACCTGCTCGCGAAAGGCCTGGGCGACACGATCGCGGTCCGCATCCGATGCCGCCACCGCCGTCATGCGGCCGGGGGGGCCCGCCGAGCAGGCGCCTCGCCCGGTACTGCAGCTGATGCCTTCCGCAGTCTCGCGTGCCGATTCCTCCCACACCGACTGCTCCAGCCTGGCCAGCCCTGCACTCAGCAGCTGCCGCAGGTCCTCCGGCAGCGCCTCCCAGGCCGGCTTGTGGGCGACGAACACCGAAAGCCCCCAGCTCAGCGGCTGCACATGCAGGTGCGTAGCAGGCTCGTGCAGGCCGATGCTGTAGCCGGACATGGTGCCGGTGACGGCGCAGTCGATGCGTCCCGACCGCAACGCCGGCACGATGTCGGCAAACGGGATCGACACCGGCTGGGCCTGCAGCGCCGTCATCAGGTCGGCCTGTGTCGGGCTCGACACCCGCACCCGGCGGCCGGCCAGATCGGCCATGCCGCCGAAAGCCTGGCGGCACCAGGTGACCTGCGCGGGATAGACGTAGACGGCCAGCAACTCGGCCCGGTAGCGCTCGGCAAGCACCGCCTGCAGGTGCGGGCGCATGGCGGCCGTGCGGCGGCGCAAGGTATCGGCATCCGGGTTCAGGCCCGCCAGGTCGGCGGCCGCCAGATCCTGCTCGGCGTGGCCGCCGACGGCCAGCAGCATGGTTCCGAAGGGCACCACACCCTGGCGCACCAACGACAGCATCTCGGGCCCGCGCAGGCCGGCACGGTCGAAGGGGACGATCTCGGCGCTCAGCCTTCCCTGGCTCAGGCGCGGCAACTCGCGCGTCCAGAAGGGCTCTTCGTGTCGCGTGTACTGGTGCACACCCGCGAGGCCGCCGACGATCCGCAGGTTGATCGGCGACTGCGCAGTGGCCGGCACGAGCAGCAGCCACAGGAGCACGCCCTTGAGGGCCCGCACGCCCTGCGCACCGATGAACGCCCCAAGCCGCCGCAGGCCCGGGGCCGCCACCCCTGCGGTGGGTAGCTCTTGCAGACACCGGTGGCGGCCGGTCGACGACCCGTTCATGCCTTCAGGACCCGCCGCCAGCGAAGGATCGCCTTGGCACGCCGGTAGTGACAGGAGTCCGCGAGCGTACTGCGATTCGAGGCGCCGGGACGGCGGGGCCCGGCGATCAACCCGCGGCCAGCCCGGCTCCCCACACCCGCCCGGCCACCTCGACCACGCGCTCGAGCTTGCGCCACTGGTCGTCGTGCGACAGCGCGTTGCCGTGGTGGGTGCTCGAGAAGCCGCACTGCGGGCTCAGGCACAGGCGCTCCAGCGGCACATGGCGCGCCGCCTCGTGGATGCGGTGCTCGAGCGCCTGCACGCTTTCCAGCGCACCGAGCTTGGTCGTCACCAGGCCCAGCACGACCTTCTTGTCGCCAGGGGCCCGCATGAGGGCACGCAAGGGCTCGAAGCCGCCGGCGCGCGCGCTGTCGAACTCCATGAAGTAGCCGTCGACCCGGGTCGAGAACATCGCCTCCACCACCGGGTCGTATCCACCCTCGGCAACCCAGGCGCTCTTGAAGTTGCCGCGGCAGGTGTGCAGGGTGATCCGCAGGTCCGCAGGTCGGTCCTGCAAGGCGGCATCGATGACCGCGGCGTAGGTCGACGGCAGGGCCGCAGGGTCGTCGCCGTTGGCGCGGCAGCGGGCCTGCACCTGCGGGTCGCACAGGTAGGCGAAGGCGACGTCGTCGAGCTGGAGGTAGCGGCAGCCGGCCGCGTGGAGGTGGGCGATCGCCTGCCGGTAGGCCGCCGCGACATCGCGCCAGAAGTCGTCCATGTGCGGGTAGGCGTCACGCGACACCGCCGCCCGGCCGCCGCGCAGGTGCAACATAGAGGGCGAAGGAATCGTCATCTTGGGCACACGACTCGTCACGCCGGCCAGGAAGGCGAAGTCCTCGACCATGATCGGCCGCCCGCAGCCGACGCGGCCGACCACGCTGGCGATCGGCGGCTGCTCCTGCCCGGCGACCTTGAACTTCGGACCCTCGTGGTCCTGCACCGTGACGCCGTCGAGCCGGGCCAGGAAGTCCAGGTGCCACCAGTCGCGGCGGAACTCGCCATCGGTCACGGCCTGCAGGCCGATCGCTTCCTGGCGGGCCACGGCCTCCCGTATGGCCTGGTCCTGTGCCGACCTCAGCGCCGCGTCGTCGACCTCACCCCGCCGGTGGCGCGCCCTCAGTTCGGCCAGGGCAGGCGGGCGCAACAGGCTGCCGACCTGGTCGGCACGGAACGGGGCGGACATGGGCGTGACCTCCTGGCGCACGGAGTGTATGCAAGGCGGTCATGCCGGGAGTCCCCCCGGGGACACCCACCCGCGCCGCCCGGATCGCCTTGCACAGGGGTTTCTTCGGGCGTCCGCGGGCAGGAAACTGTATACACTCTTGGGCACGACCTCCCCGCCGAGGCCGCTCTCGCGGTCACCACGCACCATGCCCCGCAGCCGCGCCCTGCTCCGACTTGCCAGCGGTCCCGGCAGTGCCGCAGGCGGCCCTGCCGGCGAATCGACCAGCAGCACGGCGCGCATCGTGCGGGCCATCACCGACGCCATCGTCGAACGTCGCCTGATGCCCGGGACCAAGCTCGCCGAACAGCAGATCGCGGACATCTTCGAGGTCTCCCGCACCATCGTGCGGCAGGCCCTGAACCAGCTCAGCCGGGACCGGCTGGTGACGCTGGCCCCGGCTCGCGGCGCCTTCGTTTCCCAGCCCAGTGTCGACGAGGCGCGGCAGGTCTTCGAGGCCCGCCGCATGATCGAAACCTCGCTGGTGCGGCGCCTGTGCGCGGTGGTGAACGACGCGCAGGTCGCCGAACTGCGCCGCCACCTGCACCTGGAGGCGGCCGCGGTCGGGCGCCACGATGTGCCGGGCCGCACACGACTGCTGGCCGAGTTCCACACCGCGCTCGCGCGCACGCTGGGCAACCAGGTGCTGGCCGAGTTGCTGGAGGACCTGCTTTCGCGCTGCTCGCTGATCGCACTGATGTACCAGTCGTCGCATGCCGCCGAGCATTCGGCCGCCGAGCATGTAGCGCTGGTCGACGCGATCGAGCGCCGCGACGCACGCGCCGCCGCACGCCTGATGGAGGCGCATCTCGACGCCGTCGAGCACAGCGTCCGCCTGGACGCACGTGCGCCGGACCTGACCACCATCCTGCGGGGCGCGGCTGGCCGCGCCCCGGCGCGCGGATGAACGCGCCCGCCGGTCGGCGCGCCGTGCTGGCGGCCGCTGCGCTGTCCTGGACGGCACGGCTTGCGGCGCAGTCCGCCTTGCCGGCACCGCGTGTGGCGGCCTCGTTCGCCGGCCGCATCGACGACCGCGGCTTCGACGCCGCCGGCTGGCAGGGCCTGGAGCGCGCCCGCAGCGAGCTGGGCGTCAGCACCTCGCATGTCGAAGGCGTGCTGCCGATCCGGGAAGCCATGGTCGCGGCACTGTCGCGCCTGGCCACCGGCGGCGCCGACCTGGTGATCGCCCACGGCGCCCAGTTCAACGAGTCCGCCGTCGAGGTCGCGGCCCGCTTCCCGCGCCAGCGCTTTGTCGTCACGCAGGGGTCGGTGACCGGCGTCAACCTGGCCAGCTACGAGGTGCTGCAGGAGGAATCGGCCTACCTGGCCGGCGTGCTGGCCGGCGGGATGAGCGTCAGCGGCCAGGTCGGACACCTCGGCGGACTGCGCACCCGCTGGGCCCTGAAGTCGCGCGCCGCCTTTGCCGCCGGCGCGCAGGTGATGCGTCCTGACGTGAAGCTGCTGACGCACTTCGTGGGCAGTGCCGACGATGCGCAAGCCGCCCGCCGCGCGGCCACCGCGATGGCCGAGGCCCGCGCCGACGTGCTGTTCGCCATGCTCGAAGGCGGCCGCGTCGGCGTCACGGAGCTGTGCCGCGAACGCGGCCTGCACCTGATCGGCGCCGGTGACGACTGGGTTGCCCAGGAGCCGGGCGTGTACATCGGCTCGGCCGTCGCCGACATGAGCCTGGCAGTCTTCGAGGCCGTGCGTGACCTGCGCGAGGACCGCCTGTACCCCGGCACGCTGCGCCGGCTGGGCCTGGCGCACCGTCAAGCCGTGCGCCTGACCATGGCAGCCGACCTGCCGGCACAGGTCAAGGACCGCGTTCACCGCAGTGCCGACCGCGTGCGTGCCGGCCATGTGCTGCTGCCCGACAGCTGGAACGGCACGGAGTTCGTGCCCGGACGCAGCTGATGGACAACGCCACCGCGTGTTTTGCAGCCGCCACGCACTGCGCTGGTGCAAGCCCTTAAGAGTTGCCGCGCATGGAACTTGCAGAATCCGCCGGCCACCGCTGACCCCCGACGACACACCAGAGCCCTTCTTCCCTTCACCGACCCGGAGCCCGACATGTCGCTTGCCTACCCCATCGCCCTGACCCGACGCGCCCTGCTGGCCGCCACGCTGGCAGCCTCGCCGCTGCTTGCACAGGCGCAGACCCCGATCAAGTTCCAGCTCGACTGGCGGTTCGAAGGACCGGCCGCGCTGTTCCTGGCATCGGCCGCCAAGGGCTACTACAAGGCCGCCGGACTGGACGTCACCATCGACGCCGGCAACGGCTCCGGCGGCACGGTGACGCGAGTCGCCTCGGGCACCTACGACATGGGCTTTGCCGACCTGGCGGCGCTGATGGAGTTCCACGCCAACAACCCCGACGCGCCGAACAAGCCGGTGGCGGTGATGATGGTCTACAACAACACGCCGGCCGCGGTGCTGGCCCTGAAGAAGAGCGGCATCGGCAAGCCGGCCGATCTCAACGGCCGCAAGATGGGCGCGCCGGGCTTCGACGCCGGTCGCCGCGCCTTCCCGATCTTCGCCAAGGCCAACGGCATCTCGGGCGTGCAGTGGACCAGCATGGACCCCCCCCCTGCGCGAGACCATGCTGGCGCGCGGCGACATCGACGCCATCACCGGCTTTTCATTCACCTCGCTGCTCAACCTGGAGGCGCGCGGCGTGAAGGCGGAGGACATCGTCGTGCTGCCCTACCCGGCCCACGGGGTCAAGCTGTACGGCAACGTGATCATCGCCACGCCCAGACTGATCAAGGAGAACCCGAAGGCCGTCACCGCCTTCCTGTCGGCCTTCTCCAAGGGCATCAAGGAAGTGATGGCCAACCCCGACCCGGCGATCGACTACGTCAAGGCGCGCGACGGCATCATCAACGTCGACCTCGAGAAGCGCCGCCTGCGCATGGCGATCGACGCCGTGGTGGCCAGCCCCGACGCCCGCGCCGAGGGCTTCGGCGTGGTGGTGCCGGGGCGGCTGGCGCTCATGGCCTCCCAGGTGTCGGATGCCTTCAACACCAAGACACGGGTCGACCCGAACACCGTGTGGACCGACGCGCTGCTGCCGCCCAAGGCCGAGCTGAACGTGCTGCCGCCGGCCAAGAAGTGAGCCGCAGATGACCGCCTTCGTCGACTTCCGCAACGTCTGGCTGGCCTACAACGAGGAACTCGAGCGCGCCGGCCACTACGCGGTCGAGGACATCTCGCTCGCGGTCGGGCAGGGCGAGTTCATCGCCATCGTCGGGCCCTCGGGCTGCGGCAAGTCGACCTTCATGAAGCTCACCACCGGCCTGAAGATGCCCAGCAAGGGCAGCATCCACATCGACGGACAGGCGGTCACCGGGCCGCTGAAGATCAGCGGCATGGCCTTCCAGGCGCCCAGCCTGCTGCCCTGGCGCACCACCGTCGACAACGTGCTGCTGCCGCTGGAGATCGTCGAGCCCTACCGCTCGAGCTTCAAGTCCAGGCGCAAGGAGTACGAGCAGCGCGCGCGCAAGCTGCTGCAAAGCGTGGGCCTGGGCGGCTACGAGGACAAGTTCCCGTGGCAGCTCTCGGGCGGCATGCAGCAGCGTGCCTCGATCTGCCGCGCGCTGGTGCACGAGCCCAAGATGCTGCTGCTCGACGAGCCCTTCGGCGCGCTCGACGCCTTCACGCGGGAGGAGCTGTGGTGCGCGCTGCGCGACCTGCATGCGGCGCAGCGCTTCAACGTCATCCTGGTCACCCACGACCTGCGCGAGAGCGTATTCCTGGCCGACACCGTCTACTGCATGAGCCGCAGCCCGGGCCGCTTCGTCGTGAGGCGCCAGATCGACCTGCCGCGGCCGCGCGACCTCGAGGTGACCTACACACCGCAGTTCACCGACATCGTGCACGAGCTGCGCGGCCACATCGGCGCCATGCGCAAGTCCGGCGTCGCGGTGCCGCAATGAGGGGCGCCGCATGAAGATCACGAAGAACGTCGAGCGCTGGTCGCCGCTGATCGTGCTGCTGGCCGTGCTGCTGCTGTGGCAGCTGGTGGTGGTGGCCTTCTCGGTGCCGGAGTTCATCTTTCCGTCGCCGGCACAGATCGCGCTGCAGTTCGTCGAATTCCGCGGCCCCTTGCTGGAAGCGGCGTGGAAGACCTTTTGGGTCACGATGCTGGGCTTTGCGATCAGCATCGTGGTCGGCGTGCTGCTGGGCTTCCTGATCGGCAGCTCGCGGCTGGCCTATACCGCGCTGTACCCGCTGATGGTCGCCTTCAACGCGGTGCCCAAGGCCGCGGTGGTGCCCATCCTGGTGGTCTGGTTCGGCATCGGTCTCGGGCCGGGCGTGCTGACCGCCTTCCTGATCTCCTTCTTCCCGATCACGGTCAACATCGCGACCGGACTGGCCACGCTGGAGCCCGAGCTCGAGGATGTGCTGCGCGTGCTCGGCGCGCGGCGCTGGGACGTGCTGGTCAAGGTCGGCCTGCCGCGCTCCATGCCCTATTTCTACGGCAGCCTGAAGATCGCCATCACGCTGGCCTTCGTCGGCACCGTGCTGGCTGAGATGACCGCCGGCGACTCCGGCATCGGCTACCTGATGCAGACCGCCGGCAGCCAGCAGCGCATGTCGCTGGCCTTCGCCGGCCTGGTCACCATCGGCGCGATGGCGATGGCCATGTACGAGCTGTTCAGCTGGGTCGAGAAGCGCACCACCGGCTGGGCGCACCGGGGCAGTCAGGCGGCATGAGCGCGCCGGGCCGCTCCCAAGCGCTCATACCGGAGCCCTTTGGGGCGGAGGTACTCCATTGAGCGCGCCGGGCCGCTCCCACGCGCTCTTGCCGGAGCCCCTTGGGGGCGAAGGGTCCCCAGCGAGCCCGCTGCCCGGACTTGGGGCTCTCTGAGTGGTGCCCGCGGCCCTGCAACGCGGTCGCTCGGTCGTCCGTCATCTGTCGATCTGGGTCTCGCTGCTCGGGCTTTCGGCCTCGCTGGCCAGCAGCTGGGTCGGCGTCGAGCGCTACCACCAGGCCGATGTCGAGGAGGCCGGCCTGCACCTCGCCAGCCTGTTGCGCGTCAGTGCAGCACCGCTGGCCGAAAGCCTTGCCGTGTCCGACAGTGGCCGGGTCGCGCTGCAGGTCGGGGCCTTGTCTTCGCTGCCCGAGGTCTCGTCGGTGCGGGTCGAAGCGCCGGGGCTGCCGACGACTCTTGTCGGGCCATCCCTGGACGGCGTGCCCATGGTCGAGCGCTCCGTCGACCTGACCCGTTCGGAGGCGGGTCAGGCAAGGCCGCTCGGGCGACTGACGCTGACGACCGATCTCAGGCCGCACCTGCAGCGCCGGCGGCAGCAATGGTCGACCGCCTTGCTGACCCATGGCATGCTGGCGCTGCTGGCTGCACTGGGCGCCGCAGCGATCTCGCACCTGCTGGTCACGCGCAGGGTGCTGGCGATTTCCCGGCGGGTGGGGCAACTGACCGCGAACGACCTCCGGCGAGCCCCGGCGACACCACCGCAGGCGATCGTGCGCGACGAGATCGGGGCCCTCGCGGCGTCGATCGACCGCTTGCACCGGACCGCCCACGAGGCCCTGTGCGAGGTCGAGCACCGGTCTCTGCAGCTGGCAGAGCGTGACAAGCACCTGGCCGCCGTGTTCGACCAGGCCAGCGACGGCATCGGCCTGGTCGACCTCGAGACGCTGCAGGTCATCGATGGCAATGCGGCGGCCTCGAAGATGCTCGGCTGGACGATCGAAGAGCTCAGGCGCATGAGGCTTCCCGACTTCGTCGTCGAACCGCCGGAATCGGACATCCGAAAGGGTCTGGACCGCCTGCACCTGTCCTCAGAGCCCCTTCTCGTCACGACGCGATTGCGGTGCCGGGCCGGCGGCGAGCTCGACGCCGAGGTCGGCGTGCGGGTGATTGCCCTGCACGGCCGGCCGGTGCTGGTCTCCGTCTGGCGGGACATCACCGAGCGGCTTGCCACCGCTGCGCGGCTCGAGGCCGAGGGGCGCATGCGCTCGTCGACCTTCGAGGCGGTGCCCGGCATCGCGTTCACGGCCGACGCGCAGGGCCGGGTGCAGGCCTGGAACCAGGCCTTCGCCGGCCTGGCGGCGCTTTCCGGCCGGAAACCCGTCGCTGGGGCGGCGCTGAGTGACTGCCTCGGTGAGGACTCGGCCAGCGCGTTCCGGGTATTCATGACGCTCGCCCTGGGCGAGTCGCACGCGTCCGGCGACGTCCGTGTCACGGAGGGACCGCTTCGTCCGCGCACCTACCACGTTCACTGCCGCCGCTTCGACTTCGAAGCCGAGCCCATGGCCGTCACCATCGGCGTCGACATCTCGGCGCGTCGGGCGGCCGAACACGAGCTGCAGAACCTCAACATGGAACTCGAGCAGCGTGTGGCGAACCGGACGTTCGAGCTTGCGCAGTCCAACCTTGCGCTGCAAGCCGTGCAACGCGGCATGGAGAGCGTGGGCATCGGCATCCTGTGGATCGACCCGGGACCGCCTGGCCAGTCGCCGCGCATCCTGCGGGCCAACGCTGCCGCTGCGGGGCTGCTGGGCTACAGCACGGCGCAATTGCAGCAGCTGGCCCTCGCCGACATCGACCACGGCTTCGACGGCGAACGCGCGCGCACCACCTGGGAGCAGCTGCAGGCCGTCGAGAACCTTCGCTTCGAGACTGAGCAGACGCGTCGCGACGGATCGACCGTGCCCGTCGAGGTGTCCCTGTGGTTGCAGCGCTCGGAGGTCGTCGGCCCGCAGGTGATCGCCTTCGTGCAGGACGTCCGCGAACGCCGGGCAGCCGAGCAGGCACTGCGGCAGGCGAAGGAGGCGTCGGAGTCCGCCAGCCGTGCCAAGAGCGCGTTCCTGGCCAACATGTCGCACGAGATCCGCACCCCGCTCAACGCGATCACCGGCATGGCGCACCTGGTGCGGCAGGGGGGCCTGGACGAACGGCAGCGACAGCGCATGGACAAGCTCGAAGGCGCCAGCGCCCACCTGCTCTCGGTCATCGATGCCGTGCTCGAGCTGTCGAAGATCGAGGCCGGCAAGTTCACGCTGGCCGCCACCCCCTTGCGGGTGGAGACCCTGCTGGGCGACGTGGCCTCCATGGTCCATGACGCCGCGCAGGCAAAGTCGCTGCGCGTGAGCACGCATGCCGGCAACCTGCCCCCGCTGCTGGTCGGCGACGCCACGCGGCTGCAGCAGGCCCTGCTCAACTATGCGAGCAACGCCGTCAAGTTCACCTCCAGCGGCGAGGTCGAGCTTTGCGCCGAACTGGTCGAGCAGGGCGAAGCAGACGCCTTGCTGCGATTCGAGGTCCGGGACACCGGCATCGGCATCGAGCCTGCGGTACTGGGGCGGCTGTTCCAGGCCTTCGAGCAGGCGGACACCAGCACCACCCGGCGTTACGGCGGCACCGGGCTCGGGCTGGCCATCACGCGCAAGCTTGCCGAACTGATGGGCGGCAGCGCCGGTGCCGACAGCACGCCCGGAGTCGGCAGCCGGTTCTGGTTCACGGCCCGGTTGGCCACCGTTGGCGCGACACAGGACAAGGCGCTGGCGCCACGCGACGCAGACCCGGCGGGCCGCCTGCGGGCAGTGCATGCGGGCAGACGCGTGCTGGTGGCCGAAGACGAGCCCATCAACCGGGAGCTGGCACAGGCCCTGCTGGAAGCGGTCGGGCTGGACGTCGACTGTGCAGAGGACGGCCTGCAGGCGGTCGAGAGAGCCGCGAGCACCGAGTACGACATGATCCTGATGGACATGCAGATGCCGGCGCTCGATGGTCTGGACGCAGCGCGACGCATCAGGGCACTGCCCGGCGGCGAACGGCTGCCCATCATCGCCATGACGGCCAACGCCTTCGAGGAGGACCGGCGGGCCTGCGAGGAGGCCGGCATGGACGGCTTCCTCGTCAAGCCGGTCATTCCGCAGGACCTGTACGCCTTGCTGCTGCAGTGGTTCGACGTGGCACGGCGCACCTCCGTCGGACGCCCGGACTGGATCGCCGGTTGAGCTTCGACGCCGGCCGGGCGCGACACAATCGGCACATGCTTGACTCCCCCGCCCCCCTGTTCACCCCGGCGCGCTTCGGCGACATCGAACTGGCCAACCGCGTCGTCATGGCCCCGCTGACGCGCGACCGTGCCGGCCCCGGCCAGGTGCCGACGCCGCTGATGGCCACCTACTACGCGCAGCGCGCCGGTGCCGGGATGATCGTCAGCGAGGGCACCCAGATCTCGCGCGAGGGCCAGGGCTACCTGGATACCCCGGGCCTGCACAGTGCCGAGCAGGTGGCGGGCTGGCGTCGCGTCACCGACGCCGTGCACGGGCGCGGCGGCCGCATCGTCGTGCAGTTGTGGCATGTCGGCCGCATCTCGCATGTCTCACTGCGCGACGGCGGCGCGCCACCGGTCTCCAGCACCTCGCGCCGGGCGGCCACGCGCACCTTCACGGCGGCGGGTTTCGAGGCGGTGTCGGAGCCGCGGGCACTCGAGCGCTCGGAGATCCCACGCCTGGTCGACGACTATCGACGCGCCGCCGCTCTGGCGATGCAGGCCGGCTTCGACGGCGTCGAGGTGCATGGCGCCAACGGCTACCTGATCGAGCAGTTCCTGCGCGACAGCGTCAACGACCGGCAGGACGACTACGGCGGTCCGCCCGCACACCGCGTGCGGCTGCTGGTCGAGGTGATGACCGCGATCGCCGGCGAGATCGGCGCCGGACGCACCGGCTTGCGCCTGTCGCCGGTGACGCCGGCCAACGACGCCGGCCCCGACAGCGACCCGCAGGCGCTGTACGGGCTGGTGGTGCAACGGCTGGCAGCCCTGAAGCTGGCGTTCCTGCACGTGATCGAAGGCGCCACGGGCGGTGCCCGTGACCATGCCCCGTTCGACTACGAGGCCCTGCGGCGCACCTACAAGGCGGCCCACCCCGGGGGCGGCTGGATCGTCAACAACGGCTACGACCGTGCCATGGCGATGGCCGCGCTGGAACAGGGCCGCGCCGATGCGGTGGCCTTCGGCAAGGCCTTCATCGCCAACCCGGACCTGCCCGAACGCCTGCGGCGAGATGCCGCGCTGAACCTGCCGGACCGCAAGACGTTCTATGGGGGTGGCGCCGAGGGCTACACCGACTACCCGGCACTGGACGGCTGAGCGCTGGACAGTGGCCCCCGGAACGCCGGCCCGCGGATCTGCGGCATGCGCGGCCGGTCAGGCCGGCGCCATGCCATGGGCCTGCTTGAGGGCGGCGAGTTCGGGCGAGGCCCATGCAGCCAGCAGCCTGGCACCCGCCTCAGGCTGGCGAGCGGTGGCCGCGAGGCCGGCGCTGAAGGTGGTCACCTGCTGCGCCTCGCCGGGGGGCGGGCCCAGCACCTGCACGCCGGGCAGGTGCATCAGCTCGCTGAGTTGCTGAAAGCCGATGTCGACCTCGCCCGACGCGATCAGCCTGCCCACCGGCACGCCCGGCCGCGCCTGGATCAGCCGCCCGGCCAGCGTCCCGGCCAGGCCCCAGCGCTCGAACAGCCCGATCAGGTGCACGCCGCTGGGGCCGGTGGACACCCCGACGGCCCGCGCCGCGCACAAGGCCTCGCGCAGGGCCGCCGTGCTCGAGATGTCGGGCGCCGGCGCTCCGGCGCGTACCGCCACCGCCATGCCGGAACGCACCAGTGGCACCAGACTGCCCGCGCGCAAGTGGCCTGCGCCTTCCAGCCGCCGCAGGGTGGCATCGGCCAGCACCACGATCTCGAAGGCTTCGCCGGCCTCGACGCGCCGCGCCGCATCGACCCCACCCACGGCCTCGAGCCGGGCTTCGGGAAGCCCTCTCGCCCGGCTGCGGTCGACCAGATCGGCCAGCAGCGCCTGCGTGGCCATCGACGAAATGAGGTGCAGGGCGGGCATGGCGGGGCGAGGTGATACGCGGGAGCCGGCACTGTAGCGCCGCGGCGCCCCGGCCCGCCGGGCAGGGCGTGCGCGAACCCCGGGCGCGCATCCGTGGCACCATGCGCCGTCAGCGGCCGCCCACCGTTGCCGCCCGCCCCGCCCATGGCCCGCGACCTGCCAGACCCCGTGCTGCCCCGACTGCCCGCCGACGACCCGCTGCGCCGCGTGACCCACGACGAGGTCCATGCGCGGCCGTCGACACGCCTGCCGCTGCCCTCGCGCGTGATCTACGTGGCCGTGATCCACGAGGGCGTGGACAGGCGCGACGAACTGCAGCACCTGCGCGAGCTGCCGGGGCTGCAGGGGCTGATGCAGGAGGACCTGCAGGCCAGCTTCCTGAAGCGGTCGCTGCCCGGTGGACTCACCCTGACCTGGGAACGCCACTCCGAGTTCACGCGCTGCGCGCTGGTCCTGCCGAAGGCCGGGGTCGAACCCGGTTGCGCGGACCCGGCGTCCGCGACGCCGCCGGCCACCGGTGGCCTGCCGCCGGACTGGCTGGCGCGGCTGCCGGGCCGGACCTTTGCCGCCATCGACCTGTGGCTGCTCGAAGGGTCATGCGATCCGCTGGGCAGCGATGTCGCGGCGGCGCTGTCCTCGTTCGCGGATGCCGACGTGGTGGCCTCGTCGATCGCCGGCACCGCCTGCGTAACGACGGACTTCGGGCTGCGAGCCGACGGCTTCGAGTGCATGCGTGTGCTCGCCGCCCCGGGCACCACGCCGACGCGGGCCGGGCGCCTCGCCCAGCGGCTGCTCGACCTCGAAACCTACCGGCTGATGGCACTGCGCGGGCTGCCGGTGGCCAAGGCGCTGACGCCGCTGCTGCAGGCGGCCGAGCGCGACCTGGCAAGCATCACGGCGCGACTGGAGGACGCTGCGAGCTCCGATCGCGAGCTGCTGGATGCGCTGCTGGCGCTGTCCGCACGTGTCGAACGCGCGACCGCGGAGCATGGGTTCCGATTCACGGCGACCCGCGCCTACGACGCTCTGGTCCGGCAGCGCATCGAGGAGCTCCAGGAAGTGGCCATGCCCGGGCGCGCGACCATAGGGCAGTTCATGCAGCGCCGGCTGTGGCCGGCCATCGCCACGGTGGCCGCGGCAGAGCAGCGGCTGGCCTCCTTGTCGGCACGTGTCGAACGGGCGAGTGCGCTGCTGCGAACCCGCGTCGACATCGCTGCCGAGACCCGCAGCCAGCAGCTGCTGCAGCGCCTGACCCAGGGGCAGGCGCTGCAGCTGCGCCTGCAGACCACGGTCGAGGGCCTGTCGATCGCCGCCATCTCGTACTACCTGGTCAGCCTGCTGCTGTACCTGCTCAAGGCCGGCAAGTCGGCCGGCCTGCCGCTGAACCCCGAGCTCGTGGCGGGATCGCTGATCCCGCTGGTGCTGTTCGCGGTCTGGCGGACCAGCCGGGCCCTGCACCACCGCATCCTCGGCGCGCAGCCCGGGGGCAGCGGGCCATGAGCGCGCCGGGCCGCTCCCAAGCGCTCATACCGGAGCCCCTTGGGGCGAAGGTACTCCAGTGAGCCGCCGGGCGTTGGCCATCCGCCGTGGCTGGCTCCTGCTGGTCGGCGGTGTGCTCGTCGGCTGCAGTGGCCTGCGCGCGCAGCCGGAGGTGGTCGCGGTGTGGAAGTCGCTCGGGTCCCGGCAATGCAGCGGCGGCGGCACGAGCGTCCAGTCGCTGGCTTCGCAGCTGCGCCAGGCCGGCATCGCGGTGCACGCCGCGGCCTGCGGACACGACGGCCGCATGCGGCCGGCGGTGTGCGGGCAGCCCGATGGGCGCATCGGCCTGTTCGACATTGCCGCCGCCGACCTCGACCGGGCCAACGCCCTGGGCTTCAGGCCGCGGGCCGGCTTGCCCGACGCGACAGCGCTGCCCTGCCCTTGAGCTCGGGTCCAGCGCCCCGCACATGCCCCGCCTTTCCAGCCCCGTGCAGTGGAGCCAGCTGTTCCGGCTGCCGGACCAGCCCGGGCTGGGCCTGCAGGCACGCCTGCGGCAGGCCATGGTGCAGGCCATGGACAGCGGCCGGCTGGTCGCCGGCGCGCCGCTGCCCTCGTCACGGGAGCTGGCCCGCCTGCTGGGCCTGAGCCGCAACACCGTGATGGCGGCCTTCGAACAGCTGGTCGACCAGGGGTTTCTCGAGTCCAGGCCGCGCAGCGGCATGATCGTCGCCCACCGCAGCGGTGCCCAGCGGCCCGCGCCGGTGGTCCCGTCGGCCGGCGGCCGATCGCGCCCCCCGGACTGGGCGCAACGGCTGCGCCGGTCGCTGGCCGAGCAGCGCACGCTGAGCAAGCCCGAAGGCTGGCAGGCGCAGCCCTACCCCTTCGTCTTCGGCGGGTTCGACGAGGAGCTGTTCCCGGCCGAGGCGTTCCGGGAATGCTGCATGCGCGCGCTCAGCCGCGGCCGCACGGCGCGCTGGGCGCATGATCTCGAGTCGGCCGACCTGCCCGACCTGGTCGAGCAGATCCGCCTGCACCTGCTGCCTCGCCGCGGCGTGTTCGCGCTGGACAGTGAAATCCTGGTCACGGTCGGCGCCCCGCAGGCGTTCCAGCTGCTGGCCGAGGCCTTGTGTCATGCCGACACCCGCCTGGGCTTCGAGGAACCGGGCCATCCGCACGCCCGCAATGCCTTCCAGTGGCACCGCACGCCGCTGGTGCCGCTGCCGCTGGACAGCCATGGCCTGAAGGTCGACTCGCTGCCGCCACTGGACTACGTCTTCGTGACGCCCTCGCACCAGAGCCCGACCACGGTCACCCTGCCCATAGAGCGGCGGCTGGCCCTGCTGCAGTGCGCGGAAGAACAGGACATGGTGGTCATCGAGGACGACTACGAGGCCGAGAACCTGCACACCGGCACGCCGATGCCGGCGCTCAAGAGCCTGGACAAGTCCGGGCGCGTCATCTACATCGGCTCGCTGGCCAAGAGCCTGTCGCCGGTGCTGCGCCTGGGCTACATCGTGGCGCCCCAGCGCCTGGTGGCCGAACTGCGACGATTGCGCCACACGGCGGTGCGCCACCCCAGCAGTTTCCTGCAGCAGGCCTGGGCCCTGTTCATTGCCCTCGGCCACCACGACCGGCACGCGAGGCAGGTCAACCAGCTGCTTCGCCAGCGCCTGCAACTGACCCTGCGCGCCATGGCCGAACAGCTGCCGGGCTTCGAAGTGCTGCCACCGCAGGGCGGCGCTTCGCTGTGGGTCGCCGCACCAGCCTGGGTGGACGCGGCCGAGCTTGCCGAGCTTGCGCAGGCCCAGGGGGTGCTGATCGAGCCTGGCAACGTCTTCTTCGCACGCCCCCCCTACCCCTGCCCCTGGTTCCGGCTGCGGCTGTCGTCCATCCCGACGGCGCGCATCCCGGCGGGCATCGCGGCACTGGCCAGCGCCGTGCGCCAACTGGCGATCGCGCGCGGGCAGACCGGCGCCGCAACCCCCGGCACGGCCGCGCCGACCCGCCGCCTGCTGCGGGATAGTCCCTAGCCTCTGGCCCCAAGAGCTGCGTCAGGCTGGCACTGTGCGCTGCCCGTCGCTGCGGGCACAGTGCACCGTGCCTGGCCTTGCCCGTGCGCGGGCCGCACGTCTTGGCCGTGCGCGCTGACCCCCTGCGCGGCCGACAGCGCCCCCCAACCCCTACGGAGACTCCTCCCCATGACGCGTTCCTCCCGCTGGACCCCCCTGCTGCTGGCCGCCGGCCTGGCCTTCGGCGGCGCTGCCTTCGCCCAGGCGAAGAAGGAAGTGACCTTTGCGCACCAGGACATGCTGGTGCCGCTGCGCACCGTGATGGAAAGCGGCGAGCTCGAGAAGGCCACCGGCTACAAGATCAACTGGCGCATGTTCGGCGGCGGTGGCGACGTCATCAAGGCCATGGCCAGCGGCGACGTGCAGATCGGCGAGGCCGGCTCCAGCCCCATCGTGGCGGCGGCCAGCCAGGGCCAGGATGTCAAGCTGTTCTGGATCCTCGACGACATCGCCGACGCCGAGGCGCTGATCGTGCGCAACGGCAGCGGCATCAACAGCATCAAGGACTTCAAGGGCAAGAAGGTCGCCACCCCCTTCGTCAGCACGGCGCACTACCAGCTGATGGCGCTCATGAAGGTCGAGGGCGTCGACGCCAAGGGCGTCAACGTGATGAACATGCGGCCGCCCGAGATCGCCGCCGCCTGGGAGCGCGGCGACATCGACGCCGCCTTCATCTGGGACCCGGTGCTCACCAAGATCAAGGGCAACGGCAAGGTCATCGCCAGCTCCAAGACCATAGGCGCCAAGGGATTCCCGACCTTCGACGGCTTGATCGTCAACGCCAAGTGGGCAGCCCAGCACGAGGCCTTCATGGTGGCGCTGGTCAAGGTCCTGGCCAAGGCCGACGAGACCTACCGCGCCAACAAGGCCAAGTGGACGGTGGACTCCGCCGAGGTCAAGGCGGTCGCCAAATGGACCAAGGCCGAGCCCAAGGACGTGCCGGCCACGATGGCGCTCTACACCTTCCCGACCCTGGCCGAGCAACTCGGTCCGAACTGGCTGGGCGGCGGCGCCGTCAAGGCGATGGCCAACACCGCCACGTTCCTCAAGGAACAGGGCCGCATCCAGGAGGTCAAGCCCGACTACAAGGCGTTCGTGACCGACGTCTACGTCAGGAAGGCCATGGGCAAGTAAGGCGGTGCCCACCCTCGACATCCGCGAGCTCACCGTCAACTACGCCGTCAAGGGCGGCACGCTGCAGGCCCTGGCGGCGGTCAACCTTGCCATGCGCGACGGCGACTTCGTCGTCGCCCTGGGCGCATCGGGCTGCGGCAAGACCACGCTGCTGAACTGCCTGGCCGGTTTCCTGCCGCCCTCGGGCGGCGAGATCCTGCTCGACGGCCGCCCGGTCGCCGGTCCGGGCGCCGACCGTGGCGTGGTGTTCCAGAAGCACGCCCTGATGCCCTGGCTGGACGTGCTCGCCAACGTCGCGCTGGGCCTGCGCCTGCGCGGCGTCCCGCGGGGGGAGCGCGAACGCATCGCGCGCGAAAAGCTGGCGCTTGTCGGGCTCGAGAAGTTCGCCGGGCGTGCCGTCTACGAGCTCTCCGGCGGCATGCAGCAGCGCGTGGGCATTGCACGCGCGCTGGCCAACGACCCCGCCGTGCTGCTGATGGACGAGCCCATGGGCGCACTCGACGCCTTCACCCGCGAGAGCGTGCAGGAGATCCTGCTGCGCGCCTGGAGCGCGTCGAACAAGATGGTCTTCTTCATCACCCATTCGGTCGAGGAGGCGCTGTTCCTGGCCACCCGGCTCGTCGTGATGAGCCCCAGCCCCGGGCGCATCTCGCATGTCTACGACGCCGTGCCCTTCTCGCGCCGATTCCTCGAGCATGGCGACGCGCGGCGCGTGAAGAGCGACCCCGACTTCATCCGTCTTCGCGAGGAGGTGCTCGCGCTCGTGCACCAGCGGGAGCCGGCCCATGCCTGAGCGGCCGGCGGCACCACGCACCAGCGCCTTCAGGGTACCCGGCGAGGGCCCCAGCGCGCGCATCAGCGTGCTCACCATCCTGGCGCTGGTGGCCGCCTGGGCGCTGGTCAGCAACATGGGCTGGATCAAGCCGCTGTTCCTGCCGACACCGCAGGCGGTGTTCCAGCAGTTCGTCGAATACCTCACCGGCCAGGCCAACGACAAGCCGCTGTGGCAGCACTTCCTGGCCAGCATCCTGCGCGTCGCCGCCGCCTTCTGGCTGGCCGTGGTGACCGCCGTGCCGGTGGGCATCGCGATGGGCATGAGCCGCGTCGCGCGAGGCATCTTCGACCCGCCGATCGAGTTCTACCGGCCGCTGCCGCCGCTGTCCTACCTGCCGCTGATCATCATCTGGTTCGGCATCGACGAGCTGCCCAAGGTGCTGCTGATCTACCTCAGCTGCTTCGCACCGCTGGCACTGGCCGCGCGCTCGGGCATGAAGAGCGCGAGCCAGGAGCAGATCAACGCCGCCTATTCGATGGGTGCCAGCTACGGCCAGGTGGTTCGCCACGTCGTGCTGCCTTCGGCGCTGCCGGAGATCCTGGTCGGCATGCGCATCGCGATCGGCTTCGGCTGGACCACGCTGGTGGCGGCGGAGATGGTCGCGGCCAATGTCGGCCTCGGCCAGATGGTCCTCAATGCCAGCAACTTCCTGCGCACCGACATCGTGATCATGGGCATCGTGGTGATCGGGGTCGTGGCCTACCTGTTCGACCTGCTGATGCGCTGGGTCGAGCGCCTGCTGGTGCCCTGGAAGGGCAGGATGTAGGGGGCCGTCGGCACGCGCCGGCGACGAGTCCACAGGCAGAATCGGGCATGGCCCTGCCCACCCCCGGCCCCGAGGCGCGCGATCGCGTGAGCCGTGCGCAGCTGACGGCCTTCCGGGGGGCGGTCGGGCCCGCCTCCGTGGTCAGCGTCGTGTGTGCCCTGCTGGCGGCCTGGGCGCTGGAACCCCTGGTCGGGCGCGGCGTGCTGTGGCCCTGGCTGTCGTTGCTGCTGTCGGTGCTGGCGTTGCGCGCACTGCTGACGCTCAGGATGGGGCCGGCGGCCGAGCCCACGCGGGCGATGCGGGTCCTGCGCGGCGCGGCCGCGCTGCATGGCCTGGCCTGGGGCAGCCTGGTGCTGTGGATCGGGCCGCTGGGCGGCTCCACGGCGCTGACCGACACCCTGGTCGTCGTCATCGGCGGCGTCGTGCTGACCGCGCTGCCGCTGGCCTTGATCGACGGCGGCGCGGCGCTGGCCTTCGTGGCGCCGGCCGTGCTGCCGCTGGCCTGGCGGGTGCTGGAGTCGCCGCAGCCCGCCAGCCGGCAGGTCTTGCTGGCCGGCGTGCTGCTGCTGGTGCTTTGCGGCGTCATGGCCGGCAGCGCGCGCGCCGCGCGCCGCGGCCGGCTGGAGGTCACCGCCGCCCAGGAAGCCGAGCAGACCCAGCTGGAGGCGGCGCGACATGCCGAGCAGCAGGTGCGCCGCGTCTTCGACCATGTCGCCGAGGGTCTTTGCATGTTCGACACGCAGTGGCGGCTGGTGGCCTGGAACCCGCGACTGCTGGACCTGCTGGGTGCCGACCCCGCGCAGGTGCACGAAGGCATGACGCTCGAGCAGCTGCTGCGCCATCTGGCGGCCCGGGGTGAGTATGGCCAGGTCGACGCCGAGGCCGAGGTGCAGCGGCGGCTGCACTCGCTCACCGACGGCCGCGGCGCGGTGGCCGAGCGCTCGCGCCGCGACGGCCGCATGATAGAGACGCGCCGCAACCCGCTGCCCGGCGGTGGCTTCACCCTGAGCTGCGTGGACATCACGCAGCGGCGTCACTCGGAGCGGGCGCTGGCCGAGCAGCGGCGCATGCTGTCGCTGCTGATCGAGAACTCCGAGCAGGGCTTCTGGTTCATCGACAACGCGCTGCGCACCACCGACGCCAATCCGGCGATGTGCCGCATGCTGCGAATCGAGCGCGAAGCGCTGCTCGGCCGCACCATCTACGACTTCGTGGACGCCGAGAACGAGGCCGTCTTCCGCGAGCAGGTGCGCCGCCGTACCGAAGGCCGGGCCAGCAGCTACGAGATCACGCTGCGCCGCACCGATGGCACGCCGGTGCATTGCTGGAACAACGCCACACCGGTGCACGACGCCGACGGCGTCAAGACCGGGGCCATCGGCCTGTTCTCGGACATCAGTGCGCACAAGGAAGCGGCGGCCGCGCTCGAACGCACGAGCCGGTTGCTGGCCGAGAAGACGCGCGTGCTGGAGGCCACCTTCGAGAGCCTGTCGCAGGGCGTCATGAGCGTCGGCCCGGACGGCCGCGTCGAGGCCTGGAACCAGCGCCTGCTCGAGCTGCTCGAGCTGCCGGATTCGATGCTCGCCGCG